>Ga0157363_1003566_pt1 | contig 14098 bp, 13 predicted proteins | sample AttsexASBM1_FD_111477 | JGI IMG/M metagenome (GOLD analysis project Ga0157363, IMG submission 111477) | Fungus gardens microbial communities from leaf cutter ant in Ribeirão Preto, State of São Paulo, Brazil - Atta sexdens ASBM1 | ecosystem: Host-associated > Fungi > Mycelium > Unclassified ...
AATAACTTTATGATGCAGACACAAATCGACTAATGTTTCTATGGGGTTATGTTGACAAATGCCCAAGTTTATTGTATGACGTCTATGATCTATTTATTTCGACCACCATTTACCGCTAAAGCCATCTATAGGAAAACGGCAAAATTGTAATATAACGAGAGAGTATATTCCTGGTAACGATTCTATGTCGCTTTGTAAATTAATCAATGATCTTTACAATCTCATTAGTAGATGGAAGAAGAATATTTATATTGTATTGTAATTATCATAATTATATTGATGAACTCACTTATAAAAGATTGCGCACTATCGACGGAATAGTATCGAAAGCATATGGGCTGTCTAAAATTCACAAACCTAACGCGTCTCTGAGAATCATTGTCTCTTCGATTAACAGCTCTTTGCCATTCACTATCGCTTTTCTTACACTTCATAATTAAAAACAACAATGAAGCACGCAACCAAGTGGAAAATAGCTTCCAATTAGTTGACTAAATGGGACTTATTTTGAAGCTGACTATCAATTGGCTTCCTAGATATTGTTTCGCTTTTTACTAACTTACAGCAAGTAACTGAAAGTGTGGAGAAGAATGGAGAATATAGCGAACAATATAAAGATTCCTAAAAAAGAATTTTTTTGTAGCCATTAAACTTGTCTTGGAATACACTTATTTTTCCTTTAATAAGAGATTTTATAGATAGATTTTTGGTTCTCCTATAGACTCTCCTCTGTCACCGACCATAGCAAACATAGTTATGGAAGATTTAGAAGAAAAAGCATTTCAGTTATTATCATGTCGTTTATTCTTTTACTTCAGATATGTAGACGATATTCTATTTGCTGCATCAAAATTTCATTATTCAAAATTCCATTATAAGAATATTATTTATGATAGAAATTTTGTTGAGAAACGAATCCTCTTCCTTTTATGTTCTCCGCAATCCAGATGAGAATTAAGTTCCATTTTTATAAGATTAAGTCCACCAAAATTCGAATTAAAGATTCTAATAAGTACTTAACTGTAACCTTTTGTAAGGATCATCTCTGAATCTTTTTCCAATATAGCTAGAAGTGTCAATTTAAAACCAGTATTTATGATTCCGAATACTCTGAACAAATATGTCACAATTGGAAAAGATATTCCTGAGACAGCATCACATCATGATGTTGTTTATAGGATCTCTATTTATATGATGCAACAATTGTGATGCATCATACATTGGCCAGACGAAAAGGCAATTGAAAACAAGAATTGCAGAGTTTGTCGGATATCAATAAAAAATCCAAGTGGCTCTCCAACTCATATCTAATCGGATCTCATTTGATCATAACTTTGATTGGAACAAAGATAAAATTTTAAATAGGAAACCATCTTACAATAAAAGATTGACTTCAAAGATGATTTTTATAAGGAGATAAAAGAATGAATTACAAAGCGACACAGAATCGTTACCAGAAATATACTCTCCCATTATACAAGCACTTTCCTCTTCCTGAATGTTTCCCGTCATCTTTTCCCTTTCCTTCCAACTTTCGTATCACTTACATTTGATGATTTTTTTCGTTACTTGATACTACATCAGTTCGAAATAAGTTTTCAAGAGACATGGAAGTATATGGCAAATTTTATACCTTTGGAGTTCTGGTGGAGTCTTAACACTGCTCATTTTTTACATTTATTGTGCGCTGTAATTCTGATCATCTCTATTAGTAGTAATACAGCTATGACACGAACCGACATTTTAATTTGCGTTAAATTCTCTTTAGTTTCAATTATTTCATATATTACTTTACATAACAATACTTCATCACGAATTAATGGACAAGTGTAAACGTTCAATAAGAGATCCAACAATCACATACCATGGTAAATTATTATTCCTAACGCATACTTTTTATCGAAATGAGATACATACTAAATTGATACCATGGACAGAGTAAGGGGAGAGTTTATTATTTCCTGCAGCCATATCAAGATTGTCGGATTATACAGTTTGTTTCGTAAATATTAAGGTTTCAATATATAATGCGTTAAATGTTTCTAGAATTTTTATGTCATTATTTTAATATAAACAGTAATTTTAACATTGAAAATGACTTGATGTAAGGACGAAACGTATTTATATTTTGTTTTATTAAATATAATATTTTTGTAATTTACAATATTAGCGAAGAAACATCCTGCTTTTGCCCTGAACCCTTTAACGGATTATTTCAATTTAGTTTATGCATTTATTTGAGCATTGATTGACTTTTCATTTATACATATTTTATACTCCAAAAGAAAGAAGATGAAAAGTAACAAAAATATAAGTTTATATACTTATAATATTTGTTACACTTATACAAAATATATGGATCAAAATTTTATCAAATAACGTTGTTTTAATGCATTCATGAATTGTGTGATCCATTGAATCCCAGCCATTTGATGTACCCCTGTCTTTCTTCTTGCGCAGCATCTCCACAAGATACACGTTCGGATAAATAACGCGATGCAACTCGTGCTCGTAGAATGCTCCTGCGACGGATTTTTCGCGATAATCCTTGAATAAATAGGTTACGGGATTGATACGCTGCACCTTAACGATCGTAAACATGATGATCCGTTTGGCGTGTAACCCTTCTCAAAAATCGTCTTGTATTTGCTCACGCGTACCAAATCGCCTACTTTGAATTTTGCAGGATCTTTATCGCTGTACACTATGCCCAAGAGTTTTCCGGCGATCGTGTTACGTCGGCGGGCCGCATGCCGATGGTGCGATGCTTGCGGGCGTTGTAATCTGACACGAGACGCAATAACTTAACCCATTTGTAATTATCGTTGAGCGTAAAGATCTTCCACATGTCGTTCTTAAGTGTGCAGTTGAACCGCTCGACCACTGACGCTTTCAACGTCGAATACGGAATAATGATTAACATCGTGTGTTTTTAAGATTTGTTGCACATCAGAGTTGTAAAACTCTTTTCCCATATTCGTTTGTAAATTTTTTGGACATCTTCTACTCTCTCGAACGATCTCAGCGATAGCGTCAGCCGTCTTTGATTCCACCCTTTCTCTTGAGCGTTACGGTCCACGCGTACTTACTCAACACATTGATGACAGTGATTATATAGTGATGGCCCATACACAGAGTATAAGAAAATAATATATTTTTTCTCGCTGATGTCATTCGACTGACTCATTTCAGGAATATGCGATTTAATTTATAATAAAACTGGATTCGCGAAGTTCCTCGATGATCAACAGCATTTTGTTGGCGTGAACATTGCCTGCTCAGTGCGAAGCGTCAAGTAATCGTAGATGATCGACCAGTTGGTCCATCGTTGAGATCATCCCAGTGCACGTAATCGTCGATCGCGTTGTCGTTCAATGTTGAGTGAGGTAATCCCATTCCAGATTTCTTCTTCTGTTTCTTGCGATTGACATCAACAGCGAAATTACGTGTTTGTACGTTCTCTTGCATTATTGCTCAATAATCGATCTGCGAATGATACTTGTGTTTGTGCGCGTTCGTCACTAACAACATGTTCTTGTAGTTGTGCATCGTTTTCCATGTAGAGGACATCGTCGTCGGGAATTCTTTTGAAAATCAACTCGTAAAGACTGGATATTGGCATATCGTATGCCGTCGATAATTATATTGTCCGAGTCATCCACGTTGAAACGTTTATTGCCAAACATCAGCCCATCTTTGTGTAGATAACGCCGTACATGTGATCTATATCGCTGTCTTTATCTTACGTTCCCCTCAGGACAATTTCGACTTTTGACTTAGCATACTTTTGACTTAGCATACCCAAGTCGGCTCGTAACGCCTCTTGCGTTTTCAACTGATTTTGAACCTTCGTCGCTAGTGAGTCTTCCGTCATTTCAACAAGTTATCCAATTCTATTGTCGGTACGATTTTGGCATGGGGTGGAAATTATCGGGGGTTATACACGATCGTGCGATCGATTATTGGATTTAAGCAGAATCGTGGAACGCTCAAACGTTTCACTCGCTTCTTCTCCCTCCTCTTGTTCCTCTTCCTCCTTCCTCTCACATTTAAGCAGATACTGCATCTTCGATGCGCGACTCTCTCTTTGTTGCCGCATGCCGGAGCTGTCGTCGAAAAATTGCAGGGCTCGATAAGAGGTTTAAAATGTCGGTCCAACGCAATGCCCTCCTTGATTTTATCGGTCTTCAGAGCGCGATGTTTCTCGCACATCTTTTCGATCTTCCTCGCGATTTTTTCCTCGCGATGTGCTAGCGCACATTTATCATGTTCATCATCTCTGGCTAAGTATCGACAATGACTGTCATGTTACGATACCGCGAATTCGTTAAATCCTTTTCTGCATCGTCCATTTGTGAGCAACCGAATTCCCGCAAAATTCCACAAGTTTTGGTCCCCTTCTTCTTTGTTATACAGTCGTCACGTCCTTTGATTTCTTAGGACGAAGGTATTGCTCCTTTCTATAATAATCCCATTAATCCGCTTCACGACAATAATTTCCGTACTTAGCGTAACCTACGTAACGCATCGGGGAAAGCTGTATTAAAAGATCATTGCACAGTTTACTAAAACACAACACTCTCAGTATATTCTTATAATTTCAATACATACACTTAGGTCTACACATAAGTCTACATTAGTTCCAGTGGTTGCTTATTCATACAGCAAGATTACCTAATCTTATTATATCAATCTCGATAACACTCGCAATTACGACTCGATCTCGTTCACGGTTAACACAGTCAGAAGACAAGTCTCCCCCCCCCCTCTGTCTTCGCCCGCACGATTTTATCATTCGTCCCTACTCCGCTCGCTTATTTCCTCCCTAATACGCTGTGTTAGTAGCCTCGAATCGCTCGCATCACGAATAGTGCTCATCATATTGCAGGCATTTCTACTTCAGTCTCTAGCTTTTTATACCCTATCTAATTTCCAGATATTCGTCACTTAAATCACTCATTTTTGCATTTAATATTTTAGGGAAATTCCTCACTATCTCCTTGATCCAGAATTTCCGCCCCCTTTCTCACCGAAACTGTTTTTGGGTATTTCCGGTGATGGTCCTCGGAATTGGGCTCTGTTAAGTTTTAGGGGCACCTCTTCTCAAAACGTTAACAGTAACATTTCTCAAAATTCGGCTCCTTTGGGAACGAAACAGTATTTCGTGATAACGGTTTGGGTTAAGGCCAATTTTAACATCTTTTCTATCTTCGCCGAGAACATTGATGGTTTTCGTTTTCCACCATCTTTTCGCGTTCACCGTCAATTTCCGAGTTATCCCCTCTCAGGATTTTCCTGTGATGTCTCCCGACGCTTTTCACCGTACCATAGATATGTTTTCCCATGCCAACTTTTAATCTACTGCGCTTGGCGCTCTTTTGAAAATGGCCAGCCCATCATCTTAGAATTTGCGTTTTGTGCCTCCACTACACTATCCTTATCCTATCACTAATATTCTAGGTTTAATATCTTATATTCTAATGCCCAAAATGAAATACTCCTCATACATCGTATATATATATATATATATATATATATATATATATATATATATATATATTGTATATAATTTATTAATTCGTACATAAATTTTATTTATTTGTTCTATACCAATTCTTAATATTGGAACTTATCCTAACTTATATCTGAGACTCTCTATCTTAACCTAGTTTCGCACTCTCACGCTTACTCCTTCTTCAGCTCATTTCAGCGCTGCGCCAAATGAGCTCCGGACTCGAGGTCGGGATTTCGCTTCCAGCTGCTTACGCTTCTCCGCGCTGCCTCCCGCGATTCGCGATTTCGCGTCGCAGTAGTTAATAGCGCAGTTAGTAACGCGTATTATCAACAGTTGTAGCACGAATTATATGCTCACACTACGGACTGTGCGCTCCCGAACGACTATTTAAAGGCGCACGAATTTATGAGATGCGCAGTAGCAAAATGTATCTCGTTGTCATCCTTCCGATATTCGAGACTTGAGCGCCGAACAATTGCAATATATATCGAAGATCGTACTCTTACGCATGTACGGCGATTACATCGAATCTGGGACAAGCTTCCGGAACATGTGAAGGTAGATTCGATCCTATCGTCGCTGCGACGAAAATTACAATCAGCCGTGGCAGGGGATGCACATCGACGGCCCCGCACCTAAGATAAAGGGCTATAGCGAATATTAGCGTCGGGCGACAATCTGTTGAATCGAGCAATGTAACTTCCTTTCGAGTTACATATTTCAGACTACCAATTTTGCGGCCCGGGCATTCGACTTACGAAACGGTTAGCCAAAGGTGACGTATAAATCCGCTGGACGCGGCGTGCCGAGAACACATATTGCGTATTTGCACAGCAATAATCTCACCAATAGACACTTGGCAGAGGTATTAGCCAAGAAGGCCCAGAAACGCATTACCGCGAGTGATTTCGGCTCTGAGCGAGAAATCCGCCACTGCTGGACAGTGATGAAAGCCAAGACCAAAATCAGCATGGACATGAAACCGAAGAAGAAAACAATGAAGAAAAAGGTGACGAAAAAGCGGATACCTTCAACAACGAAACAAGGTAGTGCATTACCGTTTCTGTCAATGTTCAGCGTGTTCGGATCCTTGAGCAGCGAAGCGGCCAGCCTGGTGAAAGCGGTAAACGACAGCAAAGCTACGCGACGTCAGCTCGAAGAGCTGCAACGTCACGACCGCGCGATGGAACAGATTCGCGGACTATATCTCGCTCCGTACAAATACGGACGCGGACTGTATCTCGGCTCGTACAAACGCCGATAGTACGTTGCAAAGAAAAAAAACCGCCAAAGAGATGATAAAAATGCCGTCTAGTACAATTACCAATGTGCAATTGAACGAGCTCGCGAGACGTATGCGCGTATCATACTTTAGAGGTGTTTTCATGCGTAACGCGTTATCGACGGCGCGCGCCAAAACAGAAGCGGCACCGTGAATCTGAACGATTCCACGGGGCCTAATACTCATTGGATAGCGTACGTGAAGAAAAACAACCGCGTCGTGTACTTTGACAGTTTTGATAATCTTCGACCGTTCAAATAACTGATGCGACATTTCGGGAACGGTGCTACGACGACAGAGTACAATCGTATGTCCTATCAAACGTACGATCAAAGCGTCTGTGAACAGATGTGTCTGCAAACGGTAGACGCACGTGAATTTAAAAAGCTCGACGAAGTGCTGTGAAATCTCAGTATTAATCGCTTTTTCTGTCATGTTACTGACATCTTCGTGAGATATGTTCCGTCCTGGCGGCGAATTACTTTCCCTTTATTTATGTTAATAAATGTTAGTTAAACTATTCTAATTTATAACAATTGACAGTTGTTATAAAACCGAATTTAACGCGTTTATTTCACTGATTTTACGTCAGAGTTGATTTTCGTCAAAACTACTAACAAGACTACAAAGATGTTTGTTTAAATTTAGATTTTTTAATTAAAATTATTTTATTCGGGAACAAATCAAAATCGTGTTTTAATTGTTTTTGTTGAATTTATACAATCTCACAATTAGTGAGAAATGATAATGGAATCAATATCGATTCAACACTAAAATCACTAAATTAACGTCGATTTAACATCTATTCCATTGTCATATCTCATTGAGATATTATTAAAAAAATTTTAATTGAATCGATCTCCAATAGATTCATTCAGCTTCGATTTTTAGCAGATCGATTTCAATCAATCCGATTCAAGATTGATTCAGAGATCGATTAAATTAATGGAGACACACATCCCTATCATTAATTATTTATTTCGAAAATTGCAAAATGGTAGAAAACTTTTCGACTCAGTTTTTTATTAGGAATAACACTGTATAATTAGTACATGTTATTTCACATGGACCCTGTATATATACAAGACACTATCGTGTCTCTAGATAAAACATCTATATATGGTATATTACAATAGCATATTCTCTTTGAGATTCGAAATTCTGTTTCAGATGAATTTCGATCCAATTCCAGTCGTACCCCATACAGCACAGAAACTTGTAGCAACATTGCTGCAACATTTCAATGTTGCATATTGCAATATAATGTTGCAGAAACATTGCGAAATCTTCTTTTTGCAATATTACTTCAGCAATGTTGCAGCAGTATTTTAAAAATATTTCCAACAAGAGATACAAATTGACACAAAAATTATCCTGTTCTTGTTCAAAAATCAATAAGAAACAAAGACAAGAATGACACTGTGTCAATTTGTGCCTCCGCTAGAAAGTTCATTTTAAGTATTAAGACTTGTATATATTGATTTGTGTATAATGCAATAAAGAAGGACCTGATGAAGAACATAATGGAAGAATAGGAATTAATCACGTTTACACAGTACACTTAATTGAGTTTTATAACATCTGTAGTTATGAAACTGACTAATCTCAATTATATTCTTCTGAAAAATGACTGGTTAGTTTCTAACTATGAATGTTATTAAATCCGATTAATGTTCATTTTTACTAATATAGATTAATTTTAATCTCAGTTTAACTTATCTTCGTCTTTTTCTAGTTCTAAAGATTAGAAAACTATAATTTATAGATATAAAACAATTAGAAGTAAGGATTAAATATAATGCACAATGAACACAATAATAAGACATAAAATGTATAGACCGTGTTTCGATATGCACAGCCAGTACTGAAAATTTATAATTCACGTTACGTATACTGTAGATTTGGCAGTGTATATCGGAATGTCTATAAAATATAAAGACATAATTAATTATTAAGTCATATTTTATTTGTATTCATTGTATGTTACATTCAACTCCTACTTCTAATTTTTATATTTAAATTAATTTTTTATATTTAAATTTATATAGTAGAAAATCTTATAATAAATATTGCAGTACGTTGTAATATTACAACAATGTTGCTGCATTATTACAATGTTTCTGCAATAATACTGTAAGTACTCCTCCTGTGTGCAAAACCTAATATTGCATATATATTATGTTGTAATATTGCTGCAACATTGCGTATCAATATTTTTAAAATGGACATTTTTACATTGCTGCAATATTGTTGAAATATTGCAGCAATATTTCGCAATATTTTTGCAATATTTCTACAAAATTGCTGCAATATTTCTATGCTGTACGGGACGGAATGACGTGGAATTATGCATATCATGCAACTCGAAGAGGTCCTCAGAAAGAAATAGCACGAAAGATTTAAAGGACAAAGAAAGATTTAAAAGACATATAAAATATCATTTGTTTGATTGTTCTTGATCCAATTTTGAAAAGCAAACATCGCTCGCAAGTTCGGAATAATTTTAGAAATATTTTATTTTTTATATATGTAGAAAATGCGAAATTAAAATTTTATCATTCAAAAACACATTAAACTATCCTTCCTATGGATAGATGCCGATTATGATTTACTCCCCTAAGCATCAATTTAATTCTACGACCTCATTCTTAACATGATGCCCTACTTTATGATTAGACATCTGGGATTATTTTTCTGTGCATGTCTCCAATAAACCACTTCTCGTCACGAACACTGCATTAACTATCCTTTCGCTTATATTTTATTACTTGTGTAAAAAAAATGTACCATAAAGTATATTTTCTTATCGACAAGTGTAAAAGCAATTATACTTCTTCAAAATTTATCTGATATTAAAGACTTCGATCTCTGATTTCTTTCAATTAGGTTTTGGAATATTTCAAAAATTTCACTGAGGTTACGTCGGTCGGCTCTCAAACACGATTTATTAATACTACAATATATTCATTGCTGATACAACATCTGGTCGTATCAGTCATGAATGTAAAAATAACTAACATAGACTTCTAAAAACGAAACATAGACTTCTAAAAATCGAACCCCATTTGTGCAAAAAAACATACTCTACATACAGAGAGAAACCTGAGAGAGGACATGATGGCCAAAATATAATACCAAAATATAATAACCGCAAAATGCTGCAGCGCACTACTACCCTTTGACAAAGTGGATATAAACTACATAGCAACATCAACTTTTCTTAGGGTACATACGGTCACTTTTTAAGGCTGCAAATAATAAATCGATATTTTATTCGTATAATCGTGTTACATTCACACACTGTGGATCAGAAATATTCAGCTTAAATGCGCGTGATGTTTATTTCGCTTGTGCCATTTCCTCCAATGTAGATTAACTTTAATCTCGATTGAACTACTCTTCCTCTTTTTCTAATCTTGAAAAAAAAAGAACTAAAAAAAGACAAAGCATAAATTAAATCGAGATTAAAGTTAATCTACATTCATGGAAATTAAAAGTATTAACATTAAAGTTATATTACATCTTTTTTTTTACAAATATGCTATTCTATATTTTAAATAATAATAAACTATATATGTATATACCATATACATACAGGATGCGTAAAAATCCAAACAAATCGAACAATTTCTTTAAATAAAATGTTTTTAATGAAAAATTAAATATTATAAAAAATCTTTTTATATGGCACTTGAGGAATCCCTGTAGAGCACAATTATTTGATATATCCCCCATTAGCTTGAATAACGACTTCTATTCTCTGAAGTGTTCGCACGTTGTAATGTAGCGCTGTCCATGCTGATGAATGCTGCCTCAATAGCTCCTTAATAACGTCATATTGAGATGCCAAGACTTGTTTGTGATCCTTTCAATTATGCTCCATATATATTGGTCCAAGGGATTTAAATCTGGGCTGTTGGAAACCAGAATTCCTTGGACCAAAACATATCGATGTTGTCTGAGAGCCAATTTTGAATCAAATGACTCGTATGATGCACCTGCTGAAAAAACATATGGTTTTCCGGATGCCATAGTTTCCATCCACGGCTTCACTACATCTATCAGAACGTGCAATGATTGTCCTGGGTCATCCGAAATCAGCCTTTCAACGACTGCAGGATTCCTCATGGTGCGTTCTTTCGAGTGACTCTTCCTCGCTGTATACTGGAATTTTTGGATTGTTCTAAAGCCGTATATTTTGCCACAAAGTCATAAATGGTCCAAAGAACGAATTATTTTCGTTGCTAAGTACCCAGTGCAAAGGCCTTCGATGATCGCGATTCTTCAATTATATTCCGCACTTGGTTTCAACATCGCGAACAAAGTTGTTTCTCAGTTAATGAACAAAGTTCTTAAAGTTTTTGCTTTCAAATAATATTTTTTATTTCTTCCGTGCGAAATTTATTTATCCCAGCAGATCTATGGAAAGAGTGATTACTAAAAATAAATTAAAAATATACTATAAAATATCAATAAAATCATTTCTTATAAATATATCTATAACTCAGCATATAAGGATTAACTACAAGTTCTTTCATTTGTGTATGAATGTGGTCACTTGGGAAATTCTCTATATACCGAGAAATTTTGAGAATATGACTGTTTGTGTAGAAGCATCAGGCTTTCTTGAAGCTAACAACAACTTCTAGCGGAGGTCATAATATAGCGAAAAATTTCAATTGAAATTTGTCCGGATTTTTGTCCGGATGATACACCCTGTATATCAGTAATTAACATTATAGTCTGAAAATAATTAAAAACCGAATATATGGAAATTAATAAATCCTAAAAAATTCGATGCGTTACGCAATAATAAATATAATGTAACATATGTCAGAAATTTAATTACTAGTCCAAATGAGATAGTTGATGATTGATTAAAGTAAATTGCAACATATTTTTAAAGCGAAACTTCTCAAAATACAAAAGATTAAAGTAAGCTATGACTTTCCTTGTAAATCAATATTCTCTTAGAAAAAGATCGAATCCATAAACGCATTTCGTGAGACAATCGTGCGCGACTAAAGAGAAAAATGAGCTGAGCAGTCATAACAAAGTTGTTTCTCAGTTAATGAACAAAGTTCTTAAAGTTTTTGCTTTCAAATAATATTTTTTATTTCTTCCGTGCGAAATTTATTTATCCCAGCAGATCTATGGAAAGAGATTACTAAAAATAAATTAAAAATATACTATAAAACATCAATAAAATCATTTCTTATAAATATATCTATAACTCAGCATATAAGAATTAACTACAAGTTCTTTCATTTGTGTATGAATGTGGTCACTTGGGAAATTTTCTATATACCGAGAAATTTTATTATAGCGGAAGCAAAATATTAGCAGAAGATTTTCAATGTTAAAAACATACATAATCGTTACAGTCGGAAAAAAACATAATAAATTATCTATTTCGCTCTCTAAAACAGACGCTGATAACACAAATATCGTAATGTTCACAATTATAATGTACAACGGAAAAAGAACGTACGCATAATAATAGCAACTTGCAGTCAATGAAAAGCTTATAATGTCAATTTTAGTAAAAAGAATGAATGTCCTTTGATTAAAAGTGAATGGAGAACGCAAATATGAGTCTGATTCTGTAGATAAAATATAAGTGAAACTATAGCGCAAGATTATTAAAAAAAAATATAAACTATTAAAGATTAGCAAACAAAAGAATATATTGGGTATGGGAAAAAGTTCATGGCGATTTTTTAGTAAAATTAAAATGTTTCTCTTAGAGTTGAAATCAATTTATTTAAACCAAATATGCTCCATTATTTTCTATAATATTTTGCCATTTTTGGGGCAGAGCCATAATTCCATCGCGATAGAACTTCTGTAATTTCTGATCGAAAAACTGCTTCAAGTGATTTTCACAGGCCTCTTTTGAAGCTAGCTTTACACTATTAAGAGAATTCTGCAGAGACCTAAACAAATGATAGTCTGAGGGTGCTATGTCAGGACTATACGGTGGATGCATTAAAACTTCCCAGCCAATCTCTCGCAACTTTTGCCGAGTCATCAAAGATATGTGTGGTCGAGCATTGTTATGATGGAAGACGACATCTCTCCTATTGATTAATTCTGGCCGCTTCCTCTCAATTGCTTGTTATAATCTCTGCAGTTGTTCACAGTAGAGTTCGGAATTAATTGTTTGATTGGACGATAACAACTCATAGTGAACGATTTCCTTCCAATCCTACTACACACACAACATCACTTTCTTCCTCGTCAATCCAGATTTTGTGATTGCTTGCCCCTTCTCTCCTTTCTTTATCCATGATCTTTTTCTAGTTGGATTGTCATAAGTGATCTATTTTTCATCAGCAGTCATTCTTTTCAGAAATGGCTCAATTTCATTCCGTTTCAGTAGCGTATCACAAATGTTAATTCGGTCCATCATGTTCCTAACACTCAATTCGTGAGAAACCCAAACATCGAACTTCTTTTTGTATCCAGTTTTGTGTAAATGATTTAAAACTGTTTTGTGGTCGATGCCTAGTTCCCTGACAATCTCCACAGTGCTCACATGTTTATCACGCTCGACTTTTACCATGATGATTTCATCGGACTTTTCAGTGATTGGTCGATCGGAGATTCATTTTTCACATCGAAATTTCTAGCACGAAAGCGAGCGAATCATTTCCGTGCTGTTGATTTTGATGAAGTATCTTCACCGTAAATAGCGCAAATTTTTTCACAAGCCTATGCAGCATTCTTATCTTTATCGTAATGAAAAATGTAGCGAATTTTTTCCTTATTTATTTCCATTTTCAAAATAAAATAACTTTTGATCCACTTCACCAATTTCAATCTTTTTCAGCTTAAAACAAAGATTAAAATGACACTTTTTAAACATACGTCTAGTGTTGCCGATACGATTAGTAATTGCCGACTGCTGAGCATTTAATGCCATCTAGCGGGAAAAACGCCACGAACTTTTTCCCATACCCAATAATATATGAGAAGATATATAGCAAAATTAATGAAGGTTAAGATTGCAAAAAGTATATTTATATATTAACTGAAATTATAATATAGTATATAAAACTGGAATTATAATATAGTAACAGCTAAAAATAATATGCATAATATCTTTAATATAACATACCTTAAGTCAAGAAATATTATATATACTATAAGCTTAAATCCACTGTTTTTAGCCAGAGAAACACATTTTTTTTCCTAGGAAGCAAAAACAAATTTATTCAAAGTACTTGCCCTCGCTAACTATACATTTTTCCCATCTTTCGAGGCAAACCACTCATCAAGCCATTTTCGGACGTCTTCGT
>Ga0157363_1003567_pt1 | contig 14097 bp, 12 predicted proteins | sample AttsexASBM1_FD_111477 | JGI IMG/M metagenome (GOLD analysis project Ga0157363, IMG submission 111477) | Fungus gardens microbial communities from leaf cutter ant in Ribeirão Preto, State of São Paulo, Brazil - Atta sexdens ASBM1 | ecosystem: Host-associated > Fungi > Mycelium > Unclassified ...
ATTTATTGCAATTTAATTTGCAACACAAAGTATGGAATGTTGTAAAAGTTAAAGTCAAACTTATATAATGCATTAATATGATTAAAAATGGAAAACAGTAAGAACAATGATATTTATTAATAATAATATTTATTAATAATAAATATAATTTTATGTCTTGTTTTTTCAATTTATAATAGAAAAAGAGGGCTAATACAAACAATTAATGAGTATAAATTAAAAAATAAGAACATACTTTATCACAAAATATCAAAAAGCTAGTTACCAGTTTTGACTTGCAGAGTTTTCTTCAACCAAAAATAATAAATATATAAATAAAAAAAAAATTACTTAAAAATATTCACAGAAAGTCGGCAGAAAGTTAAAGGTTATTTAAAGTAACGATTACAAAAAACGAAGTCTAAACAAATGCACACATCATTACATAATCAACTGATAAAATGTATCAAATGTAAAAAATAAAATAAAATGAACTAATCAAAATAAAATTAATTAATCTTAGCATGTTCGTTCTTTTATTGAAACTTGTAGTCTGCTTTCCAAACCATAGAATAAATTTTTATCTTTCTTTTATTTACGTATTTTTTATGTCACTGAAGAAGAATCTGTGAGTTGAAATTATTCTTTTGTAATAAAGTACATTTATTTTTTAACATAAATCCGGTAGTTATTCATATTAATCTCCTTTTTTATTATATATATATATATATATATATATATTGTTTATAAATACATTTTTATATCGATTATATTAATTTTATAATTTCTTAGGCCCAGTTCCACAACTTTTTGTCATGTTAACTCTTAACCAAGGTTCAATTTGTTTCAATTTGTTCTCATCTCTTCCAATTTTTAAAATAAATTGAATTTCGGTTAAGAATTAACCGTGAGTTATGGAATTGGGTTTTAGATAAGTCGCTGACTCAGGAAAAAATACCAATTATTGCGTATACTATTCAAATTTAATTTGCTTGGAGTAAATATATAATTATTATAATCAAATTTGAGACATAGGAGAGGAATATCGGAATGAATAATACTGACAAAATAAAATAGTATGAAAGTCATACTATTTTATTTTAAATTTAAATTGTATAAGCAATACATTGTTTGAATTGGAAATTATGAGATTCACGCAAAAATATTAGACATCAAGAATCATTTTGACGAAATATTTTCTCGCTTATTTATGTTGAACATTTCTCGATCAAATTTCACTTATTATTGTATAAATAATAACTAACAATCAATTGTTTTCAGCAATTGATTTTTCTAAGAAATAATCATTGTTTTCAGCAATTGATTTTTCTAAGGAATAATAAAATCAATCACAAAACAAAATTTTGTTAGTAAATAATCAAAAAAACTATTTTTGGATTTAGAATTTTGGATATAGAAATATTTTTGGATTTTACATTAGAAATCTCTTTTATCCATTGCAATATTTTAAAATTCTGCATAAATTTGTTTCCACTTTGTTTAAATGCCTTGTATTTAATAGAAATATTTATAACTGTTTGATTATTTAAATATTAGTGTTATTTAAATATTAGTGTTTAAAATCTTAAAATGAGTAGCAATCAATTTAAGTTTTTCTATCTGAAAGCCATTTTATAGATATAAAAACGAAGCTAATTTTATAGTTAAATAATATATCTTATGTCAAAATTATAAAATTTTTAAGAATTATTATTGGATTAATATATAAAATTTATGTTTTTCGTTGCATTTACTTTGCTTCTACTATACCTTATTTGCAATGTTGCAATTTTATAAACTATACACGCAGGTATAAATATACAGTATTTGCGTATTTGGCAGCGTTAATTTTTCAGATAAACATATAGTCATGAGAAGACAAGTATAGAATTGCAGCTATCGTCGATGACGTTAGCTTAACGTTACAAAAAACACTGAGTTTCAAATGTTATATAAGGGCAATTTTGTGTATTGAGGCATTAATTTTTTTTAATATTTATCGTAAATAATATGAAGTGTACATTAAGTAACATATAATTGCAACATTATTTAGATTACTTATTGCTATTCATATCTTGTGTACTTACAACATTAAGAAGAATTTAATTATACCTCAGAGAAAATGCTCTAGAAACAAAACATTTTGTATGTAAATGGCGCGCGCGCGCGCGCGCGCGTGTGTGTGTGTGTGTGTGTGTTCTATTTTTACAGATTATATTATTTTTATTAATATGCTTTAATAAAATAGTAAGCGTTTGGAAACTCGATAATAATTACAAAAATGTGTAATTACAAAAATTATAAAAGCGATATTAATTGTATTATGGAAACAGACTATAATCCTGTTGTTTATTAATCAAATTTTTACTTTTTGCAGTACGCACTTACGATAATGCTACTACCTGCGGTCTTGTATGGACACCAAACTTTGTAGCGTATCGCTGTCGTACGTGCGGCATATCTCCCTGTATGTCTTTATGTACCGAATGTTTCAAGAAGGGAAATCACTATCGTCATGATTTCAACATGTTTCTCAGCCAAGCAGGTGGTGCATGTGATTGTGGCGATACATCTGTGATGAAGGAGACTGGGTAAATCAATTAATACAAACACAATATTCTGTAGAATAGTAGAAATTTGCGGGATATATTGAAAAATCTCTTGGCTTCCAAAATATCTTAATTTTTCTTAAATATTACTATTTCTCTTTTTCTCTTTTTCTTTTAAAGAATATGTCAGGGATATTATAATTTCTCAGTAAGATATTTTGACATATTTCTACAAATTTTTTTGTGATCTATGAACACATATTTTTCTTTACATGTTGCTGACTCGTTTTCTGTTTTACAGATTTTGTGATAGGCATGGGCCAAACGCAACTGTAAATAAATCAGTTGCACCGTCTGATCTGATGAGTGTAGCCGAGGCAATGATGCCCAGAATTATTCTTCGACTTATACAACATTTACGTGAAAATTGGTATGTTGAACATTATACTTCGTAAGTTATCAATTTCTTGAGTGATGAGATCGTAACGAAAAATAGGTCTTTCTGCTTTATTTTAAATAAACTATTAGAATGTAAAAAAATTATATCTTATCTGACCTTTTGCTGCATGATGTACACAACTGACACACACACACACACACACACATATATATATATATATATAAATTGCATAATTCGTGTTATTTTTAAAATTAAAGTAATTATATTTTTAAAATAAAGTTTTTTTTCACATATATGTTTATATTTATTTTTAATTCTAAAAGATAAAAAGACTGTACTTATCAAATTTGTATCATTTTTAATGATCCTGAAAGCTCTTGAAAATGATCTTGTAGCGAAATTAAATTGGAATAGAATTTAATATATGTTAATAATAGCCTTAATTATTGTTTTGCTTATGTTTTAGTAAAATGGGAGTGCCTGATCAAAAAAGTGCTATACATGAGGCAGATGCATATCTTACTATGTTGCTTGACTTGAACAATATGGGCGCATTAATGAGGCATGTCATGACATCAGCTCTCACAAATCCGCAGAAATATCGAGGTCTCATGGATCCTTCTGTGTTAACGGGACAATCGGAGTACGATAGCTATTGCCAAGATAGCAATAAAATATATCAACATGCTGTAAAATCGCTTCCAAATCCCGAACCCCCAGATGAATACAAAGGTAAATACATTTAATATTACAGTATAATTCCATGGTAATATTAATAATAACAATTTTTACGACAAAATAATTTACGTATATGCATGACTTATAACATATTTGTTTTTTTAGAATGTGTGTCGCTTCAAGAGCACTTAGAACACACCACTTTCTTGGAAGAACTAATGTTCTGGACCGTCGCTTACGAGTTTCCGCAAAAATTAGTCTGTCTGCTTTTGAACATGTTGCCGGATCCCGATTACAAGGAAGCTTTAACTCGCGCCTTTGTGTTACACTACAGCAGAATCTCGATGATGCTTGAACGTTCAATGGATCCTGATACATTGAGCAATAGAGTTGTTCATGTTAGCGTACAGGTATTCATCTTATTAATTGTCAGTCATTAAATATTATGACATACACATATAAATTTTTATTTGCAGTTTGTTTTCATAACGAATTAATTTCAAATTTTTATATTTTTCAGCTTTTTAGTAACGAGAAACTAGCATTAAGAATGGTTGATCAATTGAAGTTATTACATGTTATGGTTATTAGTTTGAAATACATGATGAGCAAAATACTCATTCAAAACACTTTGCACGGTATGTATAAGATAAAATAAAGACAGTTAGCATGCACACTTGAACGGAACAGTAAGATTGAAAAGAAGATTTCTATTTCAGATCCGGATAAAAATTTCCATTATGTTGTGGATTGCGGACGTCAAGTGATGAAGGAGCACTGTTACTGGCCATTAGTATCTGATTTAAACAACGTACTCTCACATAAGCCAGTTGCTGTTAAATTCATGAGCGATAATACTCTCCTAGAAATGTGGTTCGACTTCTTGTCTATGTTTCAAGGCATGAATGTCAATCAGAGAGAATTAAGTCAACATGTTGAGTTTGAGCCCAATACATATTATGCGGCATTCAGTGCTGAACTGGAAGCCAGCGCGTATCCGATGTGGGCTCTTGTGTCGCATCTTCGTGGCCCTGAGAGTGCGACATTAAGTCGACGAGTACTTACTTTTTGCCTTACAGCTTTGCAAGATTGGCTCGATGCTGTAAACTATACAGATCCGAATGTGGTGAGTACAATTCTCATACTACATATGTACATACTTAGATTATATTTCAATACTTTATAATTTATACGTTCTTTTTTACCTTCCTTCAGAGTGATAGTTTACAAGTGTCGTTTCATCTTCCGCTTCATCGATATCTCGCAGTGTTCATGTGCCAGGCAATCAGGCAGCAGGGAGCAACTCTACGCGAATTATTGCCGCCCACAGATATGTTGCACCTTCTCATGATGCACCCGTTGCGAGTGCAGGTGAGTGCGCATTTTTCTATTCCAATTAATTCTTCGCGGACGCTAAATTATATTGTTTGTCTATAATAGCTTTTCAAATTTTCTTAAAATTGAAGATTTCGAATTTGTCTCTAAATGTAATACTTCTAACAGATCTTTTGCACCAATAAACGATTTAATTTTATTCAATTAGATTATTTATATATTCAAATAATTAGATTAATAGAAATATAATCGAAAAACTTTGATCCGTAAAGAGTTAATAGTGAAGAATGAGAGATTCCTCGAGAGATTGTTCATGCATGTCTATGATGCATTACTTGCAAACAATCAGCAGATGTGCAGATATAGATTTTGTCATTATGACAATTTATTTTAAAAGACATACATATTTATAGGCACATGATGAGAAAAAAGTTATATATAATATTACAAAAATATTACAAACTCATTTACGAAGATTCTAAATAATATCCATTATAACATTTTAAACTAAATCTAGAAAAGACAGCTTACAATATAATTTTATATGAAGTTACAACATGGTAAAAAAAATCATTGTACAATATTCTTTTCTAATCTTAATCTTAAACCTAAAATGAAATACTTTCTTAATAATATAAACTTTTGGAATTTCTTTATATAAGTTTGATATGTATATATTTTTTAATAAGTAATTAAATCAAAACCTACAAAAAAACGCAGTAATTTGCTCTTTAAATACTTCACTCTAGATTGTTTTTATATAAAATTCTTTAATCAGTTTAAGATTAAAAATATAAATTACTAGTTACGATTTGTCTAACGATATACTGACAAACGGTGGTTTTATTCATAATGAGTATAACAGATTTAATAAAAAATCTATGTAATTATAAAAAGTATAGGACTTAAATATGATAACTGTTCGTTGCATAGGAAATATCGATTTTAGAGATTTTACATTTTAATTAAATAATTTTTCGAAGTTAGAAGTTGCCTTTACATTTTGATTGAATGTAAATAGAATCTAAAAATGGAAAGAGTTAAAAAAACATTTTTAATTTTATTTAAAGAAATTTTTATGTTTCGTATTCCAAAATTAAATTCCAATATTTATTTTTTTTTGTTTCGTGTTTATACTTTATTCAAAAATTTCAATAAATTTTTCTTAAAGCTGAAATATTCGAAAGTCAACATTTCGTATGCAATAATTCGGTACATATCTTCTTTTACCTCGATATGTATATTGAAGTCCTTGGCAAATCACAGGTTCTTTAATCGTTATTTCGATAAAATGAAAAATATAATATTTCTACGTGGCTTTTATCTCGTTCGGAGTTTCGAGAATCGGCGGTGCTGGTGGCAGATCAGCTTGTAAGTGTGGCGCGAAGTCGTAGGTAGTTAATTTCAAAGCAACGAATCCACCCGAACCCTTTCGACCTTTGTGAAAGATACCGGCGCCCGCGAGCGGCACTGGCGGATTCGGTATGACTGGTTGAACATCAAGGAAGGGAATCGTACTTTGTGCGGCGTCCTTTCGTCGATCGCTCGGTGCAAAGTTCAAATATTGATTCTCCTCAGTGTCCGGTTTGTTTGGTACGAAATTGCGAATCGGTATATCGGGATCGATGTATTTCAGCTCAGTTCTAAAAACAAAAATATTTAATTTCAATTTTTAGTGTCATCAGAAAGATTACATTTTTTTATTATGATAAAAAAGAGAGAAAAATTTCACCTGTCAGTAACGTCATTACTATGCCAAAAGCTCTTTTCTTCAGGTTGAATTAATGATCCGGATGTGAAGTTGAATGGAGTTATCTTTATTTCCAAATTTAGACGGCTACCAACCATTCGGAGCCTAATGCCTAAAATAGATTTTGTATATTATATTATATATATTTTATAAAGAATTCTTTATATTTAGCCCAAGAAATTCGCGTTACAGATCCGCAAAATGTATGTATTAACCAAAATCAATTTCGAATTACCTGTCAATAGATGATCTGGTACTGCCAACAAATCATCGAGATCTAAAGCGCGTTTTTCCCATACTATTGTATGATAGTCAACGCCATTTCTAATATGAGAGTCCATGATTGAAAAGACATCGACCGGTTGCCATTCGATTGTTGATATATCAATTTCTCCACGTGGAAGTAACTGACCCTCTTGGATTTGTATATGAATAATTTGATTTATCTTTCTCAGTCTTATTCCTGTTATGATTCTATAAGAAAATAAGTATTATACTTTCAGCTATACTTTTGTAGATTTGATTTTATTATGTTTTATTAAATTTTATTAATTCTGTTAATTTTACTCGTGTTGATCTTTATTATTCAAGTTATTGGCTACTTACTTGTTGTTTGAAATATCAGACATCACAGATCGGAGACTGAAATATCGATCGGAACTCGAATTTTGATCATCGCAGTAGCAAAAACAGTAGCTACAATGCCAGAAAAGCCATCGCCACCAACTGTCGACTTTAATTGTTCCTCCAAGACACGTTTTTGAATTTCCATAATGAAGACCATTTTCATATTCTATATATTCGTATCGCCTAGTACTGTTTCTATCCTAAATGTGAAAAAAAATTGAATTAGTGATTAGGAATATTATTTTTTTAAATTGCAAAAAAAGGTTTTTAAATTCATATTTTACGATATTTTTTCTATTTTTGAATAAACTATTTTTTTTTATTTCGATATTCCAGTTTTGTAGTTATAATTATAATTTTATAATTATTTTTAATTTTTCGTTATAATTTTAGAATTAATTATCTTTCTGAGTTATACAAATTAAATTTTACTAATTTGTCTGTAGTGTATTCATAAATTTTTTTGAGTTGTTTTTTGTTATTTTAATATTGTCTTAATTATATATAAATTCTTCGTATAACATGTGTGTGTGAGATTTAAAAATACTTACCGCAGGACAGATCCACATGTCGGAATCAATGTACTCGCAATGCAATATCTTGCCATTACATTGACGTTGTTTCGAACAAAACTGATTCTGATAGCAACCGTACACCTTAGTGTATCCATAATAAGCGCAATTCTCTTTGCACGTGCCTTCAGTGTTTAAATCCACTTCATTTATGATATATCCTTGGAACAGTTGCTTCAACTCCGTATAGGTTTCACCTAAACAGAAATTGTACATACAAATTATACATATTCAATGATAAGTCATATAAATTAATATCTTTGCGATGTATTATCCTTATTCAGGAAGCTTTACCTAATTTATGTACACGTGGATCACATCTCCAAAGACTTCTTGGAGCGTATGTCATTGCAGTTTTTACAGCTCTTAATGTCTCTGACGTTCTTATCGCGTATTGGTTTTTCAACGTTTGTATTTCCTCGCTAAAGTTATTACCTGTTAAAGGATTTATCAAGATTAGGTATATTCGAATTATAATCGCATTCAACTAGGTTTCTCGATTCGCGATGATTTGTATCAAGCGCAACAAAAATCAATTTCTTTCTCTTAGATAACGTTTTTATTATTTTTCTAAATTGCTATATTTAATTTCGTTTTAACTTGCGATCCAAAAAAAGATTGGTTTTAATTGCTCTATGCAGATCACGCGACATCGAAAATACTATATGTAGGGCGTATATTTAAACGTGAGCATCAGTATCACGTACCTTCGTTATACAGACGTAATAGCATGTATGAAAATTGAATCATAGTGTAACCCTTGATCTCCGTCAACGCCACGGCATTATACAAATTGTACAGCAGTTGCTGCGGCGATTGCATCTCATTGCACATTTGGTTCGATGCTTCCTGTACATACAAGAATACTTTGCAAATATTTTGAAGAGTATTTATGCAGATTTGAATGTTATTTGTGATCAAGAATGAACGCATCACTGTGATATTTAATTCTCAATAGAAATGCCATGAATTTTTTTAGACTTTCGTTGCATACATGTGAGTCCTTTTATGCCTCAATTAAAAGCCTTAAGTATCTGCTTATTAAACAAGTATTTCCAATATGAAAAGTGTTTCCTGAAAAATTTGTGGGTGTTCTTTACAGTATTGCAGCTGTCTGTTAGATACCTTAAAAGACACGATGAACAACTTTTCATTGACAATCAGATTCGCGATACGATCGAGCGCTATCGGGATCGCAGCGTTCGCATCTCGTAGGATCGTCTCGGCGAAATTCGCGAGCTGTTTTGCATTGATCGGTGCATTCAGCTCGACAATCTCACGTTGCATTTGCCGGAACACCCCGTACAAGCCGTTGATACCCTTGATCTCATTCTGAGCCCGAGCCCAAAGCCATAGGGAGTCCAATGAGTTCAAGTAGTCTTTCCGATCCGGAGAGAATTGCTCGTCTATCTGATTGCCGAATCTTTTGTACGTTTTGATCAGATGCAGATACTTCTCTCGCTCTTCTACGTTCATCCACTTTTGTTGATTGGCTAGATCTTCTCTGAGATCTTTCTCCAAGAATAACAAAGCCTGTCTGATTGTGTCGATCGACGACGCGTCATTCTTGATCGCGGCGAAGGCTGCTATAGCCAACGACACTCCCAGCAAGCATGTGAAGTATCTCATTCTTGGAATCGAACCTTCGCCGATGAGTCACTCACTTTGTTTATGGTCAGCAGGATTTTAATTTCTTTCTTTGTCTTGTTTTTTCGATAAGTGTTGATCTGGAGACACGAAAAATAAAATTGAAGACTCTAACAATACAATTGCTGTGAATTGCTATTATTAACGCCTGAATTTATTACGTCTATTTTGTTGTTAGTATCATTCAATACTAATTTTTATTACCGTATGTGTTAACTTCTACATTCTCAATTCTACATCCTCGACTGCAAGATAAAATCGAATGATTTTCGCGTCAGTGAGTTTGAGAATGATGGAGAAGGAAGATGTTACAATCATGATAGCAGGGGGGTCATGACACAAGAGAGGAAAGAGGCAACTAGCGACTAATGACGCGTTAATACATAATCTAGAGCGGCTAGGAACTACTGAGTAACGCTGTTTTTTTCCCACAAACAGTACGGTTAAATAACCACTTTTGTTAGCTGCAACAACATCGTGGAATATTTCGCGAATGTAAAGCTCTTTTTCTTTCGTGTTTTCTGTCTCTCTTCGTCCTTCGTAGTTTCCGCTTACTTCAAGTTTCAGTTTCACGAAGCCGCGAGGCTTATAATATCAGATAATTATCGCGATAAATAGTATCAATCTACATTTCGTATTAATCTAATCCTAGAAACTAAAATTATTAAAATTATTATTAATGCGAATTAAGAATTGGAGATTAAAATTGACAGTGATATTAAAGAAAATAAATTTATATAATAACAAATATAATATATTTGTTGAGAAAACATTCAAATAAAATTAAACAGAGAACAATGAAACGAAGTACTAAATAACAATTTTGATGCAATACCAAACAAATTTTTTGGATGCTTTTAATCTTTTTAACGTTTATCTAATCATTAAAATGACAAAACAGTTTCGAGAGATAATAATGAAAAAATAAAAAAAAAATAAAAAAAGCTTCATAAAGACTTCGCAGTGTAAATTTAAATATACCCGACCTCAGGAGTCGGTCTAATACAGTCTAATTAATTGACTTGACACCTAAGATAATATTGCATCTGCTGATATTTTCCAGATATTTCTCAGTTCCTGTTTTTTAAAGTTTAAGTTACAATCTCCTAATAACACACGCGTTCAAAATGATATTATTTAAAACACCCTTTTTCACACAATATCCATTTTAATTTATTTCTCTTAGCGTTTAGTGTTTTCGATTGTCACAATTTCGAAATCCATTGAAAAAGACAAAATTTCGCTGATAAAATTCGCCAACGAAGCACCTTTTCGTGACACGGTTGCACGCAGCTCGCGTATCCACGGAATGCGGGTAACAAGCCCCGCTTACTGTTTCGGGATCAGCAAGTAAGAGCAGCACACTATCGTGTGACCGACCGTGCTCGACTGAGTTTCACATTATGCGCCAATGTCTCTTGCCCACCTCTGGTCTCCACAAGCCCCCACGTTATTCGTCAGACTTAATGTTGTGTATCTCATGCGCATGTTTCGCGTCCTCCTCTTGTCCACCCGGTACATTCGCACTTGGAGAAGAGATACAGCAGTTGCAAAGGAAACACGCACGCAAATTATTCTCATGTCTCTAGTTGTGTGAAAAATTTAAAATGTTAAATAGGAAAAAATATTAGACAGTCGCTTTTATATATTATGAAAAGTTAACGTATAAGAAAGTTTCAAGTTTTTCATTTATTCCACGTCTGTTTTTATAAGTCTCTCACATTCTGCTATAAATGGAGATGATTCCGTTTGATTGTTTGATTTAAAGCTCAGCTAAAAATAAACAAAAAGTTGTTTTATTTGCAATCGCTGGTTATATCTCTTCGCATTTCAGGAAACTTTAATGTTAGATTGAAGAAGAGTTATCCAGTTGCCAAGTTCGTCAAACATGAAAATTACAAAGAGTTACAGAGAGTATTAATTTTAATTATCAGTTGTATCTGTAATCTTCCCTCTTCTTTTTCAAAACGAATTTAGTGTCTTCGACGTCTAAACGATGATTTGAAAATAAGTATTAAATTACAATCCATACCTTTCTGGTATATCAATTAATGCGCGAAAGCTTTAATCAAATGACTCGGGTCAATTCACTGATTCGTGTCATTTGCCACGGTGTATCCGGAGTATCGAGTAATGACGAATTTCCGTCGACATGATTTCCCTTTTCTTTCTATGGATAATAAATACGGAGTAAAGTCACTCCGTCACTTGATCCAAAGTGTGATACCATTTCTCGCTACGCAATGCCCACTGCCCGTACTTAATGGATACAGGGGGGTTCTTGTTACGATATTATCAGACCACGACTCACTCACAACAAGGGATCCTCGGGCTCATCAATTCAGCATATCAAATACGTCTCACTTTCTGCGCTTTGTCGCCTGAAATCTAAATTCCTCTTGCTACCGATGTCGATGAGAAGGACGGCGTTGACTCGTGACTAATTTCTATATGACGTGACTTCTCTAAATCAGCACAAAATACGCAGATAATAGTTCTTCCTGTTTATCACGTTATCCTGCTGTTCTTTAGAGACTCTCTGCAAACGTGTTATTGTTCACACTCATGTCTAATTATCATATCACCCTTTATCGCTGCGTAAATAATAAATTGGATAATAAAGATAAAAGCAAGTGATGCAATATGTAATAAACGTAATAATAAGATGAAGAAATATAATAGTGTATAATAATTAAATAAAACCTAAATTTTATATAATAAATAATAAACTCAAGATAATAAAGTTTAATTATATAAGTTAAATTATAAGTAAGATGCAAAAAAAATCAAAAATTTGTGTAATAAACTCAACAATAAGTAACTAAATATAGTAATAAAATGTAAAATATAATAATTATAAATGTAGCAATACGTGAAATGAAAGACATTTTTGTCTGTTTAGAATGAGTCATACATATATACTGTGGTGGTACTTTTAAAAGCTGAGGAGCGATATTTTTATTTGTTTATTCAAATATACATTTCTGACGGCTGAGGGAATATTCAATTTTCTTATGCCTTTAAAATATTCAAGCTTCAATGCAATGCAATAAACGATTATTTTTAATAAAAATGAAAGCATATAAATACATAAAACCTTGTTAAATCAATTTGCTTTTAGGAAAAGTAAATCCGTTTGGCATATATTTTACTTCTAATAAGTTATGTATTAATAATGTAAATATTTTAAATTATCACAACATTAAATTCGTAGAAATAAATATTAGGCGGCAAAAATTTAATCGGCCCTCAAAGAATGAAACAAAGCAAAGCGAGTGAATCACTATAATTCTTTCCAGGAAATGGTCGTTTTTAAATCACGTAAACATTTGTTTAGAGTTTAGATCGCTAGTGTTAATATTAAAGATAAAAAGACTAGCATTGTTCTTGGAAAATTTTTTTTAAAAATATATATTATTCTGAATCAAATCTATTCGCGTTGCTTGCATATTTTGCACTCAGGGTTTTCACTTTCTCTTTTTTCAACGTTCGAATATATATTTGGATCTATTCGTGTTGCTTAAAATTCCCAAAAATTTTTACTCTTAAATCGAGATAAATACATAATTGGTCGTTGAAGAGAAAAAAAAGCGAAGATTCTGAGTGCAAAAAGTGTGAGTGTAAAAGCAACCCGAAACAGATCTTTGACCTTAAAAATTTTTTTAGGATTTTAAGTAATAAAACAAATCTAATGTCATGATATTCTCTCAGGATGATTTCTCTCATGAGGGACAAAAGGAAGCTTCGAATCCGTTAACATTAAAGAGGAGGAAGATATTTCAATAAAAACAATTTATATTTATTCTCTAAGCTGCCTAATATTGAATTGGAAACGCATTCATTTTCTTCAACTACGTTCTCAAAAACTCTGATAGTTTCTGAAAACATGCCAAATACCCACCTGCATCTGCTTAGCTAACAGCACGAGGATGCTCCTGTTGTACACTTGTTGCTCGGACGGCACCATGAGCCTGTGTATCGACTTTAAAACGTCTGGTAGCTCTCCTAATCTTGGCGACACGCATGTCTTGGCGAATTGCAACATTGTGTACTTCTCATACTTATCCGGATTGCCTGCGTATATCTCAAAGAGTGTGTACAGCTGCTGCACTTGACCGAGGTAATGATCCAATTCCTTCAGGCTGTCGTCGAGCCTATGTTGCATAGGAAGTTGCAACAGCAATTGCGATAGGATCGTATCGCTTTTGTCCTCCACAAGCTCCTGATATTCGTCGATCTTCTTGGAAACCTGATCCATCTGCTTGAGCAATTGACGTTCCATCATTTTCATGAATACAAGTTCTTCGCCGGCCTTTAAGTCAGAAGGTAGACTCGAGTTGATCATCTGCCAGGATTCCAACACGTCCACCACGGCCTGGCGACCCAGTCTGATCAGCTCGATCGCGTCGTTTATATTGATTCCAAAGGCACAGCTAGCGCTCGCCAGGATGACGAACAGGACTATCTTTTGATGATTCCTGGCCATTTGGGAAAAGAGTATGAACGAGAAACGACGCGACAACGAAGATCAAGATGTCGGGAGGATGGCGCACAGTACAC
>Ga0157363_1003571_pt1 | contig 14094 bp, 10 predicted proteins | sample AttsexASBM1_FD_111477 | JGI IMG/M metagenome (GOLD analysis project Ga0157363, IMG submission 111477) | Fungus gardens microbial communities from leaf cutter ant in Ribeirão Preto, State of São Paulo, Brazil - Atta sexdens ASBM1 | ecosystem: Host-associated > Fungi > Mycelium > Unclassified ...
ATTATTTTACGTTATCAATTATGTTAATTAACTTATAACATATACAGAAATTCAAAAACAAAATAAAAACAAATATTTTTTAATAAAAGATTATTATAAAAGTTTTCTTTTGTTTGAGACTTGAAAAAACACATTAACACTTTGAATCTTATTTATTATATAATTAATTAATAAATAATAATTAATAAAATTAATTTTCATACCAACTAATATTAAAATACAAAGACATTTGTAAGTTGAAAAATGTTAAAAAAAATTTATCTTGAAAACTTTCTCTGGAAAAATAATAATATTTAAATCTTGTTGAAATAACTATTCCCCAATGTCTGATATCACCACTTGGTGAAAAGTTTTTACAAAACATAGATATAAAATTGCAAGATGATCGTGTTCATGATACAGGTACATATGAAAAAAAAAATTATTTGTATATTATATATTTTAATTATCATTATTAATCTTTAATTTTACTCTTATATATTCTATTTTAGTTATTTGTAATCATATTTAATTTAATCATATTTCGGTGTTATTATTTTTGTGTTATTATTTTTATTATTTTTATTATTTTACAATAAAGACATAATTATATATTTTTTTTTAATTTTAATCAATTATATTTTACATCGTAATTTTTACTTGTACAATTTGGATTAATTTGTATATAAAATATAGTAATAATGGGAATAATTTTTAAATATGAACTAGAAATTGGCACTCTTGTATTGCAACGATCATGATCGTGTCACAATAAACATTTATGGACAATACAAGAAGAAATATAAGAAACGATGAAGATCATGGAGTTTTTAATCATAGTACGACTAGCAAATTGTTGACGTGTGAGAATATTGTATGTATATTGTGGCGAATTTTATTTGTAAAAGATTAATTGTAAACGGCGAATGTTTAAAATATTGATGGCAAGTAATTTTGTTATACTGAAGATGATAGATGATCGAAAACGTTATATAAAGTATTATTTTTGAAAAGATAATTAGGCAAAGACACCCAGCACTAGCTTATATGCTCCTTGTTACGACTTTTATTGTTTATATAACGAAAGTTTATATAACGAAAGCCTTTGTTAACTATATTAACTGTATTAAATCGTACAAATAAATTTGTTTTAAGTTAATTTTCTTTTTTTTGATATATGAAACTATTAATAATAAATTAAGTTGTGCTATTAGAATTGCATTATCTACTGAAAATTCAGATGCATATTCAAGAAAATATTGTTCATAAAGATGGATGTTGTTCGTATATGCATATAATTTCGTAAATTTTATTTCTACGCAATTCACAAGGGATTCATCAAACTTTGCGCAAAAAAGTCGACATATTTTTTTGTTTCTATGTAAATCGTCATACACAGGGGCTTTATCAAAAGCAAAATTTTACTGAACGAGTTATGTAAATTTCGGTTAAAAAATTACTATTTGGAAAAAAAAATAGAAAAATATTTACATACCTACTTACCCAACCTGCTGCAAACGTTCCGCAACCGCTGTGCTACTTTGACTTCATCAAGGACGACCTGGTGTTTTCTCGATCCGAAAAGATCAGTCGATATCCTCGTAGATAAAACGTAACAGTCTTACATTACTCACTATATATATTTACACACAAAATTTTCTTAAAATCGCACAAATACTTGCAGAATTCGTTGTCTGATGCTCAAATTTTATGAAAAGATACGCTTACTAACGATACATTCATGCATTTTATCTAGATTTTTAGGAGCATTCCATAGAACTGAAAGTACTTTCCTGAATATCTTGAAAATCTCGAGTCAAATGTCCATATTTATAATTAGACTTTATATTTAAGACTTCTTAAATTTATCTTTAGGTGCTCAGTAGCCAATAAAATAATTCGTAGAACATCTGAAGATAAATGTAAGGAAGTCTTAAACATAAGGCCTGACTATGAATACGAGCAAAAGTCTTTCGATTCATGACTTATACTGAGCAGTGGAAAAATCATAAGTTATATGACATTTTATGATGTAAATAAGTACGACGAATCAATTCTACATTTCGATCGTATCAATCTAATTTCATTTCGGCCCGATCGTACTTACATATGATGGAATCTGGACTCCACCATGGCTTACATACATATACATAACGGAATTGCTAGCATAATCCATAATTGCATCCATCGACAATAATAATATCGGCATTTCGGCAAGATAGATGTAGATAGATGGCAACAATCTTAATCTAAAATTCCAAAAATGTGCTGCATTTACATACATTTCCTTAAGTTCCCGTCTTTCCATAGCAGGAAGCAACTCGAAAATAGTCTCAGATCGAAGATTTCTGATATATTTATCTCGGAAAATTACAGGAAGCATACGCACGACACTCAATGAACAACACATTTCGATACGTCCTCAGGCATGTTCTCGAGGTTAACTTCACACACATATCCTCAGACACATTATTTTTGATTGCACTTTGAGTTCATACCGAGTTCATTTCCTCCACAATTTCGAAGTATCGATGATAGCGGAGTACTCGTCTAATTTTTCTTGTCATCTTGCAGAAAGCAAAAATAAAGTAAATACGCATATAATTCTACAAAAATATTTTATATCGAAATGAAAAAATTCTGGAATATCTTATATACATTCACTTGTAGATACTTTATACAAATAATTCCTACAAAAAAAAGAATAGGAATACGTAGCATTACTGCCTAAAAAACTGTGTCAGTTTTGGAGCCCATTTTGCAGATGCTCATTTTTGTTTACGTTATGAAAAAATTAATTATTGCAAAATTGCAAACAGTATTATAAATATATTTATAAATAAATGTTTATAAATAGTATAAATATATTTATACTATTTGATGGAAAACACTTTTTAGTTTATACTTATGTTTTTAAAGTTTTATTTTTACTTTTTGTTTAAAAAATATTGTCTAAAAACAAAGTGGTACATCAGTGACTTTCTTCTAATATTTACGCTTTAAATAAACTGCATACATATGAAAATTGTGTCCATAACATTCTGTTTTTATTGAGCAACATACTTTTATAGATTATTTATTTTATTTGAGATTAGTTTTATTGTTATAAATAAAAATTTTTTAAATCATAACAAAAATCTAAATTTTTTTATATAAATATTTTAAGTACTAAAAATGACTTATACAAAGTTTCATAAAAATTCATTAATTTTAGTTTATAACAAATAAATATTTTGTTTATTTATTGAACAATTAATGCTTGCATCTCAATATAACTTTAAATTTTTGAATTCATAAAATACTTATATAAAAAAATTGAGATTTTTATCATTATTTTATAATATATTTTCATATATTTCTATTAGAATACGAATTTAAAAAATATTATTTTTTATTACATATTACTTTTTATTGAAATAAATGATCCAGATGGCCAATCGTCTCTAATTTTTTTGTTATTTTTAAATTCAATTTAGAAACAATTAGAACAATCTGTAATCTTTTCAAGTAATTCGTAATATTGCATGTGTTTTATAATCTCCTTAAAAACACAAAAGCACAGCTTTATAAACACAAATTCACTGCTTTAAACAAATACATTCTTTGCATTAGCACAAATTTGTATTTTTAAAGCAATGAATTTGTATTTATGAAATAGAGAATTTGTGTAATTAGAGAAATCCTAAAGCCATCTGTATTATCGAATAAATCATATAATTTTTGTACAACAAATACGTTTTTCTCTTTCACATATTTGAAAATCCTTTTTCAGAATTAAAGTATACGCATTAATACGTGTTTGTGAGGTGAATGCCAAAAAAATCGACTAAAAATTCCGAAATTGATATTTTTTATTTCTTAGTGTAACATGATGTCTCAAGCTGTCAAATCGTGACAACATTTGCTTAAAAACAGTGAATTTGAAAGTTTTGCAACCTTGTATTTACGAAATAGTAAATCCACAAACATGTAGTTTGCACGAACAAATAACGTCGAGTTCTTAGAATTAGACTTAAGCTCTTTTAAGCCTGCTTTTTCATACGAGCAAAGAAAAGCTAATGTTTATCCCTATTCCGTCACAATTCAAGTCCAGCTCTGAAAATCTAAAGCTATCGCCTTCCCTTCCTTTTCATGGAGCGAAATTTCGCTAGCAAAGTTACTCCCACTACATGAAAGAAGAAGCAAACAATTAAAAAAATTGACTTAAAAAATGCTTCGAAATATTTGGCCAACCAAGTGAGCCATAGCCAAAATTAGCGTTGCTTCGCTTAAAGTTGAACAGTGTCAAATTTTGAGTGATTATTCGCTGGACTCGCCATTTTGGCAAAAATTGACGGAGAGGGGATAAGAGCCACCAGCTTTTATTCGCTGCGTGAAATTCTAGACGTTTTGTCGCGAATTTGTTATACGCAAATTGACACGAACATGCGACTGCGTGTATCATATCAGATTGCGTGAGATATTGATGTAGTAGTATATATAAAGACATGTCGATGTGCTTAAAGTCATTAGATAAAGTACCGCAAACGCGCATCCATTTTAACGCGAAAAGCAGTTATTTCAAATTTATGCATTTGTATATAGTATATACGTACTTTATTTTGAAAAATAAAGCTGTCAAGTATGTAAATAAATGTTCTTTAATTAGTTTATTTATGAACAAAAAAATATATATAAACGCTTAATTTATGTATTATTTAATATAGGTTTATTTAATGTAGAAGTTTAGTGCACGAAAGTGCATGAAGGGACAAGTAAGTAGTACAAGTTTAAAAGAATCACCAATCATCATACTTGAAATCGTGTATTGTGTACACTTCGGCCATTTTGACGCGACATTTCTGAAATCATTTGCGATACTTTAGAAATCTAGTGACTTTAGATGCGCTGGAAAAACAGCAACCTCTATGGTGACTTCATCGGAGTTCGAGCTTCACTTTAGGATCCCTATAATGCAGAAATATATACATAGTGCTGTATCAAGTGGAAATGACAGATATTTTAACCTTTAAAGTCTCGAACTTTAACGTTTAATAATTCTATTCACGAGGCCAATCATTTTTTTTTTTGCCAGATTCTTTCATTTTGAGTGAAAACGCGTCGAATGAGTACATTTTTATTCTAAGAGAGACTTATGACATCTTAAGACTGTATTTAAGACTTAAGTCTTAAATGTAAGAATCGACTATGAATACCGATCTGCTTCGCGTTGTGAAATTAGTATTGAATCTTTCCTCATTTAACACACTTTATGTTTATATAGAAAGAGAAACATAAAGTACAATCTTAAGATGTCATAAGTCAATTCGAGGATTGTATTAGCATCTTAAGACATTATTTAAGGCAGTTTTAAAATAAAAACTATGGATACTGCCCCATATATATTTCGCGTTTCACAGTTGGTAGCCTTTATCTCTCGCGCGACATCCATAGAAAGAGACAGCCGAGATTTAGAGAGAGATTTAGAGAGACTGCAAACTGAGCACACTATTTATTCCTTCCACGATAGTTCATACTTGCGTTGCTCCATGCTCAAAGGTTTGTGATATATTTACTTCGGAAAATTAGGTACAACTAGGATGCGTATGAGATACACACAACACTCAACGGACAACATATCTCGACACGTCTTCAAGCACATTATTTCAATGGCATTCGAGTTCATACTGAGTTGCTCCACAATTTTGAAGTGTTGACAGCTGAATATTCGCCCTAACAGAGTATGGCGTCCACACACACACACTCTATACTCGACGCAGAGCGCTACACTTCCGACATAACTCCAAACACATTATTTCGATCGCATTCGAGTTCATAACTAGTTGCTTCACGATTTCAAAATGCCAAGTATTCGTTTTGACAAAGTTCTTGTGGCAGAAAACAGTTCCCGATCACTTAATTACAGACAGACGAACAGAGCTACGAATAATTGCATTCCCGCGTTTCAAATACGTCTTCGGTTTGTTCCGTTATTCCTCGGATGCACTCGGCTCGCGAGACGCTCAGCTCGCGCGCTCATTAATTTCAAAATTTTACTACGCGCTTCAAAAACACGATATACATTCTATTTTCAATATCGTCCTAAATTAAGAAATGGCCCAGAAACATTCTGAAACATATTTGCTTTATTTCCTTTTTGACAAGAAAAGCACGAATTAAAATACAACGCACATCAATGAAAGTATCGCGTTTCGAATAAATTCGGCAAATGTAATCTTTTTTTTAGCAACACACGATTTGGCGTTTTTGATTGAGTTGTTTTTTAAAGCGATTTTGAAATGTCGCGTAATACTCGAAATATGAAGATATTTTCGATACATTCCTCCTGATATTTCGACACGCATGTGAGGAATTTTGCAAAGAGGAAAAGCATTCGCTACCGTGAAGCGTCGCACTTCGAATACTTATCGAGTATAAACGAGGTCATTATCGAGAAACCTTGTTTACGTTTAATTTGCCGCTTTTTATCTCTACAATATAATCATAATATTCTTCAATATTCAGAAATACCCGTGTAATATATCTATCCCTCACCGAAAAAACACGAACCGTACACTGAAAAAATTTACTAAACCATAAGATATATTTCTTTGAATGATATTAAATATTTACTTACAGTAGAAAGATATTTAATTTAAAAATTATTTAAAAAATGATAGTTAAATCAAATTAATGGCTTTTTATATCAAATAAATTATATGTTTATGTTTATTTTTAATAAATATTTACTTAAACCTATTCAAATATTTATTAAAATTTAGTTTTTTTTTCAGTGCACGGTTCACACATGAAAAGAACGATTTTGCTGAAGTATCTAAAAATTTAGCTAATTAATTATGTTGGGATATCAAAATAATTGTGTGAAACTTTCAAATTTATTGCAACAATTTTTGTAAAATTTATTGCAAAATTTTTTACAGTATTTCAACGAAACGTAATATTTTTACATTTCAATAAAAAAACAACAGCAACAAATAATTACCAATACATAGAACAAAAAAAGAAAGAGAAAAATAAGTGTAATGAATAAAATAATCAAATTTAACTTTAAAAACAGATACAACAGCAGAGTTGCGATATAAATAACATAACGCAATCTCAGCAATTTATGAAGTACTTTGTATAAAGCAGAAATTAATTGGAGTTCATCAAACACGATTTATTTTCACATTAGAATGGTTGAAATCGATTGATGATGTTTAATGGACAGTGACATGCTTGTTATCGGTATTCTATAATTAAATATACAGTTTTGAGATTATACACGTTATAGTTTAATTTATAACATAATTTCAAGTTTCATCAGTGTCTTGATGCACTTCATCATTTTCCCATGATTATTTTTAACTTTTACTGTCTACCTGCAAAATACAGGTTATAAATTTTTAAACTTTTTAAAAATAAAAATAGATATATATTTTTAAGTACTTTTATTGTAAAAAATTTTTTAAATTTTTTACAAAGAATTATCAAACTTTCACATGAGCACCTTTAGGTAAAAAGCAGGTACATATTCCACTTCATTCCAAATGCGCTGAAATATGCCATTAGTTATGGTACCAATGGCGGTCACAATTGCGCAAAACATTCACGTTCGGTACTTTTGTGGTCTAAATGTCCACCAAGTTCTTGATATATCCCCAAAAAAAGAAATCCAAGGGAGAGGCTGTCAAAGAAATAAGGTGACCAGGAAATGGAGTTTGCTCGGTCGATCCAACGACCTAGAAAAACTGAAGGTACTCACGTTTGGAAATTTTTTGTAAAAAAAGTTTTTTTAGTTGTTCCTTACAATAGAAATACTTAGTAATATGTGTGTTAATTTTTTATTTCAAAATACTGAAGATTTATCATGTACATCCGCCTAAATATCCAGCATATTCTACGTGTGTAACAAACATTCAATTCCCTTCGCAATACAATCGCAATTGTAATTTCGATTTTAACGAGAATAAGGAAAGAGAGAAAGATGCAATGGGAGCAATCAGCTGGTACTGTCGACAGATGCTTCAAAGGATGCGTACGGAATTCCCAACCTGTTGAAGTCCCAAAATCCGTTTCCTACGAGTGCACCCCAACGAGTCGACGACATTCGGATTTCAATCCGATCGACGAGAAAGGGAGGGTGTTTAAAGGAGCGAGAGAATTCTTGTCAAGTGACGACACGCGAAGATTGAATTTTCGGTTTTCTCGGATAGCCACCATCACCACCACCGCAAATTCACTCTTCTCCTCTCCGAATTGGCCCTTCGCAAATTTTCCCCCTCGATTTGCGTGATCCAAATCGCTTGAGTGACCCTCGACCACTCTCTCCCTCTCTCTTCATCATTGCCTCGTGCCTTCGGTCCGTCGCGGTGCATTTAAATCGACTGCTTAAGTTGACTATACACTAATCTCGTAATTCATTTACATATTTAACGCGCGCGTCGTCGACAAAGTTCGTTGTACGGGTATGGGAGGAAACAGAGGGTGTGGCAAAGGAAGCACAACGAAGGGGGTAATTAGTTATGCATGTGTACTTGTCGGCCCATCTCGGTGAACCCTTAACTTCTTTAATTTAATAACGTGCGAGCCGGGACAGGAATTATCACGTCGAAGACAAATATGGATAAAAAAAAAGAAAGTATCCTTCGCTTAATTTAAATCTTAGTGCGAACGCGACTCATCGGTTTTTCAAAATGACAGAACTTGATTTACGAGCAAACGCGAGTACGTAAAGTGTGAAGCCGTTCTCGTTAGTCCTTATGCATCTTCAGTAACTTCAAGAAGTTAACTCCAGTTGTTACCTGAGTGAACGATATCGATTATCGTCCGATGTTCTTGTTCTTCTTGATGATGAAATATGCTCTCCGTTTTCCCTAGAGATGGATGAGAGGCGGGGGAAGGACGAGCTCCTTGTAAAGGATCGGGATGCTTCGCTCGGCCTCAATCTAACATGGAAATACAAAATCGCCGTCTGTTTCCGGTGAGCTTCGGAGAATGGTAAAGTTACGTCCCGTATAGGTATGCGCACATATATTTCGTATTTGGACAGCGTCAGGAAATTAAGCGAGGTGGTCTCAAGGGCGACGTTCGGACCTCAAACTTCGGCCAGGGAACTTTTCTCGGCATTGTGCCTAGATTTATCTCTTCCCGAAGTGTCGAACTGCTTTCGGGAGAAGAGCCGTGGCACCAAGAAATATATTATTACCGGCCGTGACTGGTGTACAAACGTAGTTCGCCTATCAAGACAATGAGGGATCAAGAGAAGAGGAGATGGAAATTATCGATGATTAAATAATAAATAATCAATGATGATAATTAAATTATTATAATTCAATCACAATAAAATTTTTTTTTACACTTATCATTTATTATTTACGATAATATCTAGTAATATATGTTTCTTTATAGCTTCTAAATTTCTGTTGAACAAGAGTTCTACGTGACGCTGAACTAACGGATTTATTTAATTCGAATGTGCTAGAAGAAGAGAGGACAGATTTCTCGATGTTCTACTCGGCGAGATGAGAATCTAAATTATTCACACATTTATTCCCTGCTTGTGTGCTTCGTCTGTATATTTGGTACTGTATTGGCCACTGGGATCGTACTTCTTCTTAAGTTGCTCCCAAGTTTCCGGTTTCTGAAATAAAGTAAAAGATCGAATAAGCAATCGCCCTTGTATCTTCTGTAACAAGTTTGCGTAACAGGATTGCATTTACCGAAGACGTATCGTTAGTTACATCTACATAAAATAAAGCACGAAGATTTTTACTCTGAAAGTTTTCTCACTTTAATACTTTGTATTGAGAAATACCTTGAGATAGAACTATATTACGTCATTACGTTCGTGAAATTCAGTCAAAAACATAATGCACAATTGTAAAAATGCGATGAGACCAGTAATTTCAAAGACAAACTCTTATATGCATTAAAAATATCTTTTTAAAGAATTCAATCGCCATGATACTACATGAAAAACGCGTACAATATTTCAAAAATTAATATAATGTCATGACTTATTTCGAGCTATAATTAAAGTAATTTTGACTTAATATAATTAACAAACGTATCGATTTACAAAGCCTTCCTCAATGCTACAACACAGAAATACAATCTTAAAATTAAATACAATCTTTAAATTAACGCACAAAGAATAATGGATACAATAAAAATTTAAAAACATCAATAGTGAAGTGTTAAAATATAAAAAAAATATAAAAAAATTCGAATGTCAATAAGTATTCCGCCAGATAACAATAAGATAAGGAACATTTGGATACTTCAGTCAACAGTAGATTAATTATATTTATCGATAAAGATAGATTTATCAAACTCGGTTGAGATCGAGAATCCAATTTGTCACAGATTTGTATCAAGCGATTTGAGAATTCTTTAATTACGAGTATTGCTTTATCAAAAATACACAAGGAAGGCGTTCCCTTTAGAATTATTATTTCTTCAATCAACCCACTCTATTCGCTAGCTGGTTTTTTGCAAGATATTATCTCTGAGAATATCCTTCCTGCAAAAAGTAGAATAAAAAATAGCTTTGAATTTCACAATAAATTAACTGGAATTGACAAAACGATTGACAAAACGATTGACAGAGATGGTTTTATTAGATGTTACTTCTCTGTTCATTAATATTTCATTGGATGTTGTGTGGATGGAGTGGGTTCTATTAAAGGTGTCACAAACATACCAAAGAATGAATTCATTAATGGTCAAATTTGTCTTTACATTGACATTTCATTATTTTAATGGGATTATTTATAAACAAACTTTTGGCATACCTATAGGTTCCCCCTTTCCCCATCATTTCTGACATTGTCATGGAGGAAGAGAGAGTGTTAAATTCTTTATAATTTCCTGCATACTTTAGATATGTTGATGATGTCTTTATGATTGCATCTAAAGATAAAGTCACTCAAATTTTTAATTCATTCATTTCATTTGATGCATGATAGACTTAAATTCTTATTGAATATGAGGGAGATCATTGTCTGAATTTTTTGGATCTATCGGTCATCAATAAAGACAATACTATTATTTTAGGTTGGCACCATAAAAAGATGTTCTCGGGCACATATTTATCGTTCTATTCGAATCATCCCGCATGTCATAAAATAAAGACCATATATAGCTTAGTTGATAGAGCAATCTTATTGTCAAATTCTACATTCTATAATAAGAACATAGAATTTATAATAGAGAATTTGAAGAATAACGGTTATTCTTTGGGAATGATTTTTTATTATATTAACAAAAGGATCAAAAGTTTGACTTGTAAAAAAATCTACGATGGTTAATAACACTAGTTTAGATAACGTTGACATTGATGAAGTTGTAAGAGAGATAATGATTTTCTCATATATAAGATCTATTTCTAATAAAATTACTAAATCTATTAATATATTCAAAAACATGATTGGCTATAGGTGCTTAAATAAGCTTAATAAATTTATCAAAGTTCATAAAGAAATCAACATGATAAAAACAATAATGTCATATATAAAATAAAAATAATAATTGTAATAACTGCGATGCATCGTATGTTGGCCAAACGAAGAGACAGAGAATTGCAGACAAGAATTAAAGAACATCGCAATAAAAAAATTAGATCAGTTCAAATATTCAATAATCTGAACTAATTCAGAAACACATCACGGAAACTAATCATGACTTTGATTGGAAAAAAGTTATTCTTGATTTTGAAAAGAAATATTTCTGAAATACATATTAAAGAACAAAAAAACGATTTAATGAAAGATACTAAGTATTGGATAACTTATTTTAACATACTTGATATACGAGAACATAAGTGGTCACAGTTTTGAACAAACTTGTTTTTATATTCGATTTTATTAATTTATTTTTATTTGACCTACATTTCAGTTAATTTTCAAACGAGCAACAATCAGTATCTTTAATGTACTTAATTGAATCTTTGATTGAGAGCTTAGATTTCAGTATTTTATATAAATTACCGTAAGTTATTATTTAATTCAATTGTATTTTTTATTCACACTAATAATATATTATTTTAATAAATCTATTTGTTCTATAAAATATTATAAAATATTCGTAACTAAAGAATTCTCAAATCGTTTGATTTTCAAGTCTGTAATAAACTGGATTCTCGATCTCAACCGAGGAATTTGGCAAATCTATCTTTATCGATAAACATAATTAATCTACTGTTGACTGAAGTATCAAATGTTCTTATTGTCATCTGGCGGGATATTTATTAACGTTCAAATTTTTTAATATTTTTTTTATATTTTGATACTTCACCATTGATGATTTTTAAATTTTTATTGTATCCATTATTCTTTGTGCGTTAATTTAAGATTGTATTTCTGCGTTGTAACACTGAGGAAGGCTTTGTAAACCGATTTGTTAATTATATTAATTCAAAATTAATTTAATTATAGCTCGAAATAAGCCATGACATTGTGTTAATTTTTAAGAAAATATATGAGCATTTTTTACTCCATTTCAGAAATTGTTGTAAAACGCAATACATTCAAAACGAGATAGCTTGAAATTCCTTTAAAATCATTAAAATATGACTGCCCAGTCGGGGGTGAAATCAGTTCTCGAAAGAAGGGCTCGAAGGATCGGCGGATTCACATCGCCGTTAAATTATCTGGCTACGGATGCGAAAGTTTCCAAGTGTGGTTCGCAAACGAATCAGGGACACCCCCTGCCACCTAGTGCAATGTGGAGGGTTAACCCGTCTCTGCGTGAAAGTCAAACTAGTTCCACGGCATTTAAACCGCCTCGACGTATCCCCCGAGCGTTCCTACTCCCACCGGTATCAACTCATTACGCAGACCTCGCGTTTAATTAGCCCAGTGAAAAGTGACGGGCGAGCATACATGTTAGCACGAACATATACCTTGTTGACTAGATACCGGATGACCTTCTCAGTACCCTTCTTTTGCTTCTCACTGCATTTAGTACACTCAGTCTCCAGTGCGTCCGGAAGAGTTTCTGAAACAAACAGGAAAAAAAATTACGAGAGGAATTCAGATCAGGGACATGGCTGCACGAAATTCAATATTTGAAGCATACGCTATGCGTAGCATCGAGCTATAAAATTACGCAATTATAAGGTTCTTAAAAAAAATTAAGGGTCGTTTTTCCTTTTATCTTTTTAAATAAAATAGCAATTCGATTCCTTTCTTTTTTTCGTCGATAAATATTTTAGAATAGGAATATACCTTTTTCTATAAGGTTATTTTTATCGCGACGTTCTTCGTAGGAGTTCATAATGACGTATGTTATTTCTCGAATACGCGACGTCCTACAGGATTTGTCTCAGATTTTTTATCACTCCGCGTCATTTGCACCACCTGCTCTGGTCAGCTGACTGTACACTCCCGCATATCTCTCGTGAATTTTCTCAGACAAGACTATACATTCTCGGTAACGTATTACCGTCCATCGCACGTTTTATCTCGCGACGGGGTAGCACGCCAAAGTAAAAAGAAATTCGAGAAGAAACAGACGATAAACGTGATTCTAACGTAGAGAAATAAATCGTGATACGTGCGACAAGTAATTAATGCAATTTGCAGGAAATGCAATCTGCGGAAATACACTGAGCAAGTAATTGGTTTCTAGTATCCGTGTCTCAACTCTGTATATATAGGATTTTTGCGCGAGGAAACGTTATGTTCGTGAGCAAAATTTTCACCTGAAAAGAACTAACGTATACGTTTGTTCTTCGCGACGCTAACCGCGAACATATACATATACATGCAAAATGTCTCACGACACCAAGGTACTTTTTATCCAAATCTCCTCAGCGTAGCAGTCGTTTGTAGCGGATTATTCATATCTGGAGCTGAAGTGATATGTGCCTGCTTCGTACATATGTAACATCGTTAACGAGTCGACCTCGCATCGTGCATCCTTCGACGAGATGAGAATGAGGTGGCCATTAGTGCCAAGGATGATTCTCTCGTGCATTAGAAAGCATGTGAAAGATCATCATTACCGTCTCATTTCATCGTGCATGTTTTGCCATGTTATCGAGCCAAATGCAACATCAGACACGTTATTTTACGCTTCCACGGAATCGTACTTTTTTTTAATTTCTATATTTTTACTCTTTACATTACGAGA
>Ga0157363_1003573_pt1 | contig 14089 bp, 5 predicted proteins | sample AttsexASBM1_FD_111477 | JGI IMG/M metagenome (GOLD analysis project Ga0157363, IMG submission 111477) | Fungus gardens microbial communities from leaf cutter ant in Ribeirão Preto, State of São Paulo, Brazil - Atta sexdens ASBM1 | ecosystem: Host-associated > Fungi > Mycelium > Unclassified ...
CCCCACACACACGCACACACACACACACACACACACACACACACACACACACACACACACACACACACACACACACACACACACACACATATGACACACATAATCACAGATGCGTACACCAAACTGCGATAAATGAAAATACATATATAAAACGTATATAGATCATGTGCTGCTAATATAGACTCCTTTGACTGAGTGTTCGCGGCGAGTTGATAGTGAACAAATCTTTTTTTCATGAGCATGTAGCGGCGGCAAGAGACGGCGTACACAAGCACAATAGTTAACAAGTGATAAGATTTAATTCGCGCGAACGACGGATGGAGAGAAATATGTGTGTGTGTGTGTGTGTGTGGTGTGTGTGTGTGTGCGCGCGCGCGTGCGTGCGTGCGTGCGCGCGTAAGAGAGAGAAATATATATATGTTGTTTTGTAACAGAAAAAAGAGAGAATGAGGCGAAAGGAATAATAGGAGCGAGGGGAATGAGAAAAGTATGCAATAAAAAGAAAAAAAACCAGATTTGATTGTACCAAAAACATCCGCTGCGTATAAATATTAATTATTTGATAGCGATATGTGAGCGGGCAGGTATAAGGATCTACTTTCAGAGCTGTGCTCCCATGTTGGCAACCGTAAGGGTCATTTTTAAATTTCTTACCATTGCATAATAATTAATGATACAAATAATGATAATGTGGTAACAATAAAGAAGAAAGAAATGACAATGATAAATAAATAATAACACTGTTTAATAAAAAAACTTTCATTTTGAATATCGAAACTTAGTCGAAGATTAGTTATTTTTCATAGTTTTTTGTATGTTGAATATAAAATGCATTTTTCAAATTGCTCCATTATGCCATAATTTTAAGAAATTTGCAATTCAATTCTACTTTTACGTTGTTCATCATATAATAATAATAATGTATACTGGAGAAGTTTCAATTAAAATTAAATATGTTGTTAGAATTTTTAGTCCTCAAAAGAATTTAAAATCAGTTGCTAATAGGATATCCAGAATTAAATACGGGATATTATAAATAAGAATTAAGTCATTCATTTAACAAATTGCTTTCAATGTTATGTTTATTCCCATGTTTATGGCCAACAGTGCAAAAATCACAACTGAATAGGCTGTAATTTTTATAATTTAGATATTGTACCGGTATTGTGCAATTCAATGTTGTCAGATTTTAATTACGGTTTCAAATTATGTGCTAGCATGCATTAATAACAAAACTGTTATTTTGAAAACGTATGATGCTGTTACGTGTCGAGTTTTGCGCAGAAATATTCATTATATTCAATTTGCAAGCAGTGCACAACATCGCCACTAAAGGGACACAGCAATATTCAGTTACTCGTATTTAAAAAACCACATCGAATAGGATGCATTGAAAAGGTGCAGAATGAGAAATTCTCAGTGAAAAATTTCTATTCTTTTTTTTTATAAAATGATATTCTTCTAGATCATCCAACTAAACTTTTAAATATTGCGAATCAACATCTAAAAGTTTGTATACATGATGTATACACTGCTAGGAGAAAGTGAGATAGCCTATATTCTTTTCTCGCTTAGAGAAATTTGACGAAATCCTTATCGCTAGTCTCTGATTAAAGTGTCTCTAGTTTGAACTATATTAACGGTCGCACTCCTCCAAATGAAATTGAGAAGAGGTGTTCATCTGAATGCAATCAGGAGGAACTATTAAGATAAATCTGATTTAAAGTAGCGTTATTTTTCAGTATGTTTTTTTTTTAATTCGCTGAAGATGACTGATGATGGAAGTTATCGAAACATCTGAAAATGTAAATATGTATTGATTGTTTGAATATATAATTTATCATTTTATGATAGTGCACCTATAATCGCGCAATTATTTACTCTCACTTGCCCGTTCTTAATTATTGTTACTTATTTTATGTAACCACTTATAATGTATTTTATATATATATGTGTATATATAATCATTTATGCAAAATTAATTATAATAAACGTTTTTTTATGCGAATATTAATTCTAAAAATTTATATATATTTGGTTCATTTTTATTTCAATTTACTATTTAATAGTAGAAAATATGTTTTTAAAAGATACAATAATGTAATATTTTTTTTCTAAAAGTTCGAAGTTCCTACTTTCCAAAATGCATATTCTAGATATTTTTATAATTTAAATATGAAAAAAATTTTTTAATGAAATATGATTTTTTTAAACTATTGTTTACTTTATTGCTTACAATTGTTTTATTAATAAGGATACATTTTCTTGGTATCGTTATATTCTTTATTGTCTAATGTTTTGATTGAAAAAAAATTTGTTAAAATATGTTTCTATGAATGTTCTGAGCAATCGAAGTTGCCTTGGATATGCTATTCCAAGTGTGGCGTTTACGATACAAAACTGGTCGAAGTGTTTCTTGAGGATTAAGACGATCTCAAATATAAAATCTGACTATGAATGCTACCCTAATACAGCTTCCTGATTAGCTCATGACAGCTTAAAACTGTACTTAAGGCAGTCTTAAACATAAGAATCGGCTACGAATATTACCCAATCAGTTTCTTATTTTAAAACAATCTTACGTAATATCTTAAAATGCTAATACGATTCTCTGATTCATGACATTCTTAAGATTGTACTTAAAACAGTTTTGAATATAAGAATTAATTATGAATAACGATTTAAAAATCCTTTTGAGCTTTGAGAATCCCAACAACATTCTTAATTTCGATTGCAATAAACTTTCTCCAGCATGTTACATATCGTAATTGTGATATGACAAAATATGTAAAAAATAGTTCTTTTTTGCAACTTTAAATTTTCAATTTTTTTTAAATTATGATGTGATAGAATCATTTGGAAGTCGAATTTGTATTCAGCGTTCAAAACATTACGATAAATGCATAGTCTTGTTCTGGTACTTTTTTTGTCAAACAGTGTAATAGCTAATAGATAAAGTATAATAGCTAACAGAAATGAGTGATCACTCGCTCATACATATTTTCGTGAAGGTAATCGATATGAATCGAGGAGAAGACGCACGAAAACTGCTATTCACTATTTTTTTCTGCGATTATTTTTTGGTGATCTTTCTTATCGAACGTTTCTCACGATTTGTATATGACTTGTGCGTGCTTTGTGTTATGCTCCGTTCACCTTCGCTATGTAAAACCTCTAAGGAGACAGAGAATGACATATACATATATAAATATATATATATATATATATATATATATATATATAATTATTGTAAAAATAATGTAATGTGACTTTAAAGACGTAGGTAAGAGTCCAAAAAAAGATTCTTTACGCGTAAATAGATACACATTTATTAAATAATTGTCTAAATTATTTCTATTCTTTCGGTTGCTCTTTACGATATATTGTAAATCATAGATGGGAAATATTAAAAAAACGTTTCTTATTTTACCTTGATAAATGTTTTGATAAATTTATGTAATCGATCTTGGCAGATAGCCTAAGTAGAAATTTTTAACTTGCATGAAAAGAAGTTTTCACGAGAAAAAAATCAAATTTCTGGAAAGATTACGAGAATTTATTACTAAAATTAAATTGCTGTGGTACATCTTGTACTACTTATGACCATTTTTACACATTACGATAAAAATGAACAATGATCTTTGTACGTGTGTGTGCGTATGTGTATGAATAATGTCAAATACGAAACAGTAATCCTTTGTATATCATTAAAGGTAATATCATTACTTTTAATGATTATATCGTCATTCGATGAAAAAAAATAATTTTATTTTTCATTGAATACTAAAAATAACTTTATTATAATATTTTGGAAAACTCTCGAAATCGGCTATTAGATTCTGGAATCAAAAATAAGATATTCCATTTAAAATAATCGACGTGACCTTGACCTGATCTTGGCGACACCACCTAAAGACAAACTGATAAAATCAGTAGATAAATCTTTTTAAATCCAACAACTTTTATGATTGAACCTTATTCTGCGAAAATAAAAGGATGGTACGGGTGATCTGAAACATCCGGTATATAAACATGTATAATATATTAGGTATAGTAAAAAGAAATCCATTATTTTTCCATTGAATTTCATGCAAAAATAATGGATTTCTTTTTACTACACCTAATACATAAACATGCATAAATATTTATAAACATATATAATCATATATGAAATATATTCATGCATGTTTATATTAGATCCTTCTTTTTTTGTAAAATTACTTTTTAGTGTACTAAAAATAATAATGCGAAAACATGAAAATTAATTAAAGGGATAATTTTCGTATTGTTTATTTTAGAAAAAAATCAAGTTTGGAGAAAAGTAAAAAAAATTACAATACACATAACTGTATGTATAATTTTATACAATTGTATGTGAGCAATCCTTTTATATTTTATCAAACTTGATTTTTTCTTGAAAATAGCAATACGAAAATTATGCCTGTAACTATTTTTTATGTTTTCTTATTATTATTTTTGGTATATTAAAAAATAATTTTACAAAAGAAATGAGGACGTATTATGGACATATTTCATATAATTATATTTATGAATATTTATGTATGTTTATGTATGTTTGTACATATTTATATAATTATATATTCATGTATGAAAAATTTTTTTACTGGGAAGTTAAAAGTAAATTTTTTCAATGTATAATAATGCATTTTAAACTGCACATAATTTTACATGATTGTTACTTTAAGTAAATTTAATCTTAATATAAATTAATAAAAGAATATTGCGTTTAACAATTCATAAAATTTTGTGAAATTTTTATTGCTTTTCCAATTTGATTATATTCAAGTTGACAAAGCGGCTATTCACCAAGTAAAAATGAATTTCATTGGTTACTTATAGATCCAATCACATTCAATTGGTCTGAGTGGGGGGGGGGGCCTCTATTCTCGAAAAATATTGCATACGAAAAACTAAGGAAATATAGTATGCGTTACATATATTATAACATTTCTCTAGTTTTTCGTATGCGATACTTTTCAAGAACAGGAGATCAATTCTGTATTTTGAAAGAAGTGAAAAGTGAGCAAATTTACTAGGTGTTGACCAATGAAATTATCAGTATTCTAGTAAATTCGTTCACTTTTATAATTTTTGTCAAGATACAGAATCGATCCCCGGGACTTCTTCTTGAAAAGCATTGCATATGAAAAACTAGGGAAATGCTATAATATATGTTACAAAAATTATAATACATTTCTAGTTTTTCGTATGCGATATTTTTCAAGAATAGGGACCCAGAGCCCCAGACTAGCCGCTTTAAGGTGATATTTCATTTATGCGTTTTTGTTGTGCGACGAATTTTTCAAGCCTGTTGATAGAGACAAAAAGGTCCCGAGGATCTCTCTGCTCTGTATACATTTCTCGTATGACGCACAAATGAAATAGCAACTAGTCTGAAATGAGTCTAGGCATAAAGCACTAGATATACTTGGTTCATATCCGCCATCTTGGTTTCTTTTGATTGGTTGCGTTCAGCAAAGAAAAGTAATTATGCGTGATTCTTTAATAAATGGTTGGTTTTTGCCTTTAGTGCTTCACTGGATAAGTGTAGAAACCAAAATTGATTAGTTTTCTCTGCTTAACGCAGCATTGGTTATAGCATAATGGAATTATATATTAGGTGCAGTAATAAGAAATCCATTATTTTTGCATGAAATTCAATGGAAAAATAATGGATTTTTTTTTACTACACCTAATATAAGGTGAACCATTGCGCATAATGGCGGAGTTCGACCAATCAAAATTATGAATTTACAGTGTTTACTTATTTGCAGTACGAATCATGTGAATTTCTGTAAATGAACTAAAAAATTGATTGGTTGACAGATCTCTCCACTACTTTCAATCCACTGCGCCGTGGAAATGGTTCACCTTACTTTTTACACCATGAGTTATAGTACGATAGATATTGATAAATGTTAAGAAGAGCCCAAGTTTTGATAAAAATATACGCTATAAATAAAAAACGCTATAACTTAACTCAACTCATGGCATACATGACGATATCTTTTATATTTATAAGAGAAGCGCAACCGATTTAGTCAGTATCGCAAAAATATTAAAAATTATTAGAAGAAGTACTAAAAATAGGTCATTCGCGTAATGACTTCTGCATACTGAATGCGGAAACGCTTGCCGCATGGCAAAATGTGATGCGGCCAATAAGCTTACAGCTCCTAATGTGTTCATTAGTTACCGCATTAGTTACCGCATCTCATTTTATCGCGCGAGAGCCTCACAGGGAGACAGTGGCAAATTGAATCACGTGAATACCCACATCAGGATGAGGGATCACGTGACCAGTTTTTTCTCCAATCTCTTCCATGTCTATGGAGTTTTGATGTCTATGTCCAGAGGAGACAGATCATGATGCAATTTACCACTTTCTCCCTGTGAGATTCTCTGGTTTGCGTTGTCAAGACAGACTATGAAATTTACCAATTATCCATTACCATCCAATGCAACCATTTTTACACAGTACACAGAAATTAATTCATCATTGGCTGCTAATCATGTAATTGCAATGACCAATCAAAACTTAACACCAGTCGCGCTTCTCTTACAAATCTAGGATTCCTCTACATGGCTCACCGACGAGATATTGGATGCTTTCTATTTGATGACATAGATCGACATAAGCATTGTTCTATCTTTCTTGATATTCAGAGGGAGATAAGGATGGAACGACACTTGTGTCATCAAATGGAAAGCATCTACTATTAAAAGACGGTCAGCACTTATGGAAATTCGCGTGCCTGTTAAAATGATTAAGAGTAAGAAAGTAATATGGTACTAATTTTATTAGTTTTGCACGATTTATTAAATTTATTAGTTAGACATATGTTAAAAACTTAATAATACTCAGTTTTTATTTAAAACTGATTTTAATATCATCATTCGAGTTAATTATCAATAGAGATAATAACTGCAGAGAAAAATTGTAATTTTTCGGCAATATATAAGATATTATAGCATTAAAAGTGTGCATATTTATTTATATAATAAAAAATCATAAATTTAATAATGTATTAACAAAATATATATATTAATAATCATAAATTTTTATTAATTGTCGGTATCGTCATTGTTCTTCAATTATCTCTGGGCCTCCCGGGCCCTATTAATAGAAAATTCATGAAAATTTGCCCAGGCTCGACGGTCTTTAATGTGGCCTAGTTTCCACCGAGAGTTTAAATTAGATCAGAATGTAATCAACCAACTACAGTCGAGTATTCCCCTGTTATAGTCGAATGACAGAATGCTCGACTGCAATTAATTGGTTCTTACATTCTGATCCGGATTGAACCCTCGATGGAAATTGGACCTATGTGACATGTGCATACTGGTGAGAGTAGACGTTTCTAATAGTTCATTGTTCTTTTATATAGGTTATATGACTTTACGCTCGCACATAACTCCAAAAAATGATTAAAAAATTGTTGGAACGATGGTTCATAAGAAGCAAACTAAAAAACAAACAAGAAGCCTTGAACATTAGACGAAAACTTGCGATAATTTATGCTATCGTGGGATGGAATATGTTTGGTGTTTTGTTTTACAAAATTATAAAACATAAAATGCCAGAAGACCCTACAGAACGAAGTAAATCATTTTTTATCGATTTTATTTTGATATTTTATTGAAGAGTATGACGGAACATTTATTTTTCGTAGGATTATCTTATCGACTTTTAAGTGAGACACCTGGTAATATGCATGTATATCAAGTAACAGGACTGACACTCACCAATGATTTTGATATTGTATGTAAGGATGAGATTATTCAGGAAAAAGAGAATAAGAAAAATAAAAAAGTGATTGCTAATGAAATTTAGGTAACACAATTAATAATTCTTATTTTTTAAAAACCATTTTTGTATATTGCTGCACAATTGTATTATAAAAAAGAAAATTTTCTTTAGGTGTTACACTATATACATTTGCAAAGTACAGAGTTATCAATCATTTATTATAATTTTTTATTATAAAGCTTCTAGAGAACTTTTTTTTAATCAGTCAAAAGAGAAAGAATGTATAACAATTGATTTTAATAAACTTCTCTCTCAGGGAAGAGATCTTCGTAAAGCAATAGCACCAACGTTAGAATTACCAGATTCTGGATTTAATTCTTTCAGTCTTTGTTCCATTTCGCATAGTAATGCCGATCTACAAAGACAAACATATAAAATACAAAATGTAAAGATAAGATTATACATGTATTGAAGATAATGTAGATCGTCATTGTTTCGACGAATCTTATTTCTCACCTATATTCCTCATAACGCATTACAACTTCCTCCAGTTCTTGCTTATACAGTCTGGTGAGCATAGCATTGAAACAGTCCAACTCGGGCAAACGAAACAATTCCCAACGCAGCTTACGATCTAAAGCTATTGAGGCTCTGCTGTACACATACAGCCAATGTGGTATTTCCTCATTCAGATATGGATTGGCTGGCACCAAAACACTGTGAGAGTGAAAGTGAGTATGCCGTGGTGGTGATACAACCCGTACAGCTTGCATCTCATGCGGGTAACACGGATGTTCATACTGAGCTTGGCGCGTGATGTGGCTGAGAAAGAAAGGCGAGATATTTTTGTTGTGACATATATCGATGGCCTGTCGAATCCTCTTCCAAGTTCACTCACTTGACGTAATAAACGCCGTATTCAGGAGACTCAATTCTCTCCCATCCTGTGGGTAAACCCTCTTTTTCAAGTGGATGCGACCAATGCGTGGTCTTAGTATTATGATCGATGTAATATTTTCGACCACGGAGTGTGAAGTCAACTGACCATCCAGGTGGCAAAGGCAACTCATCCTGCTGCTGCTCATTTCGAGAACTTGATCTTTCCGAATAGCATCTACTATAGCTTCAACCGAAAATCGAAACTTGAAACACTATATTTTCAAGCATAAAATAAGCAATAATTTTCATATTAAATCTCTTTATTTTAAATAATTTTTATGTTCGTAATTACAAAATAAAAAAATTGTATTAATTTCAATGATATGATTTTAACATTATTTAACAGAGATGCTACAAATTTATAACATATTCGGCCCGAGTAGTTTGCATCAATCTGGATTGGATTAATAACGTAATAAAATTGTTCAATACAATTGGTTCTTACTTTTGATTCCTTGTAGATCTAAATATATAAAGCGTGTCCAATTTAAGCTCCAGAGCCAAAACACAATGTCATTGACACAAAAAAATGTGGGCAAGATTTCGGGGACTGTAAAGTTGAAATGTATCTGATAAGGGGAACGAAATGATGGAATCGAGAATTTTGATGCGCTTTTTATAGACTGTTCTTTAGCGAAAAAAAAAAACTCGATACGTGTCCGGCCGTTTCAGCCATTGGCTCATAGCTTCGAAGAAAACGATTTTTTAAATAATTATTGTAATAATTTGAAAAATATACTGTATAGATAAAAATATCAGTATAATTTTGTATAAATTTTATTAAAAAGCACATAAAAATCCCCGATCTCATCATCTGGTGTTCCTCTTGTGAATGACGTTTATCAACACTTTATAGTTCCTAAAATCTTACTCCTATTGAATTTTCTTGCGTCGATAGCTTTGTGTTTTGGCTTCGGAGATCAAATTGGACAGGCCTATAAATCAATGATATTGAAGAATTTTACAATAGTTAGTTACGAAGCTGCTTTCTCTGCTGAATGCAGCCATTAAATCATGGGAAAAAATTTGTTCACAGAACGCGCTTTGGAGAAATATGGACATTGCAAAAAAAAATCAAGCAGATTTTGCTGAACTTTCAATTTTATCAAACATTTAATATTTTCTCATTTTATATCTTATTTTATAAAGAAAGAAAATTATCCAATTTAATATACATTATTTATAGAAAAATTATTATCTGGAGCATCATTATCTTATTGTACCAAAAATAAAATCCAAATAGTGCTATTTTTATTATTTACTTAATGCCAATAAAATCCAAGTAATACTATTTTTATTAATTTTTATTAATGGTTCTTTTATATTGACTTAATTCTTTTTTTATGCAGAATGATTAGAATAATCATATTAAAAATTGCATTATTATAATCTAATTTAAAGTTTTACAGCGCTCTCATTATTCCGTTTTATTCACAGATTGTTTTATTTACAAATGTAAAAAAAATCAACGTGTTATTTCTCGCTTATAATGTCACAATTCAATATGGGTGAAGGTGAGAAACTCAGAAATCTTAACAGGATGTGCAAAACATGTCATTTATGTGTGTTGTAATTTAAAGCAACAATAATTCAAAGCAATTCATAATATAAAAAATAGACATGTATGAAAATATGGAAACTATCGAAAATTATTCTCATACCTAGCATTATGACGATAAATGGAGTGATTATAATCTTCGTAACTGTCGATGTCGAAAGGCATGTAAGGCATTTGTGGTGTCTGGACTCTATCCAGATGGTACTCGGATCCAGCGTATTGATTGATATAAGTATGTGACATTGCGGGTGACAGTTCGGCACATGGGTGGTACATAGGTGTTGCTGTCCTCGAAAACATGCAGTCATTCATTCCAGTATTAACAGATAGGCCAGCAAATCTATTATAAAAATAAAAACATAAAATTGGAGGAATGTTATGACATTCCCTGGTAAAGTTTATTTCGTGCTTTCTTATTAATTATTTCATAATTTTATTTTGTGTAAAATATTGTTGTTTAACAGTATAATTATAAAGTATCATTATGTAAAATCATATTAAACGTAAAATTTACTATTAACCTTTGACTTAAATCAGGAACAGAATTATTTGGTGTATATTTTCCTTCGTGGCTGCCCAGACCAACGGCGCTGTTTGTAGTTTTCATATTTCCGAACTTTTGCACCATACTAGGTTGCGGAGAAATGGACTATGACACGAGAGAAGCATCGATAAAAATCAACATCTTCAGATGTCTTCTTATATGTTTCAATGATTCTTGACCAGCTGCTTTATGGAAATTATGAGATATATCGTATATAACTTTTTCTTAGCCCGTCGATAAAAAATTGATAGATAAAAAAATTGATGTGTGGTATTCTAATAGATAATATTTTGAGAAATACCTATTGTAGAAAAAAATTATATAATTATAAATCTATATTGCAAGATTAATAAATTATCTTTTTTATCGAATCTGTTTTTAAAGAATTATATGTTCAGAATTTATGTTTTGCAAGGATGTATGCAAATATTATTATCTTATATAATAAAGGAATAAAATGTTATTTGTAACGTTACCATTAAAGTTACTTTTTTAAATTTAGGTCGATGAAAATAAATCTTAAATAAATTAAAGAGAAATTCTATAGGATTACTAACTCGTGCATAATATAAAAGAGCATAGAAGCCAACGCAAGTTCTCACCGATCTAATAATTAAAACTTTGTTTATTTCTAATTGTACAATGTGACCTTTAAATATAAACGTTTCAGTTTATGTCTTATTAAGTCATCCTTAAGTATACAGAATTATCGTTGAGTGGATGAAATTGCATTAAAAATTATTCCGCTAGGCATGTAATTATCTAAACATAATATTCTTTTTCTATTATATGAAATCAAATAACTATTTGTCAATAATCCGTGTACCTCAGTACATATGAGCTAATTCTTCTTGTAGGATTAATTAAATAAGACGAATCTTATATAAATATAAATTAATATATAGGATTACAAATTACGGCTGAGGTAATGTTTTTCGCAATAAATTATTTACAGATTTAAGGTTCTCATTAACTCAGATTATTACAATATTATTATAAAGCTTATTAGCATCACAAATTATTAAATTGCTTATCAGTTTAATAAGTAAATGATACTACTATACAGAGAGAGAAAAGTTCGGCATTTGTGATATATATATAATTGCATAGTTAAAAAATTATGATTAGAATATTTTTTATAAATTTATACAATTTTCAGTTCAAACTAACTGTGCGACGATTATTTTTCAATCTTGAAACAATTAAACAGTCCTAAATCAAAGCTGGAATATTATAAATTAATTGACAACATTTGAAGAAAAATATTTAGTCAAATTAACTGGAAAATTTCTGATGGAAAATGAACGATGCAGAATTCTGGTTAAGTTTACTTCTGATTAAATCTACTAGAATTCTAGTAGATTTGATCAAAGAAATTCTGAATTTGAATTCTGAATTGGTTATCTCAACTAGATCTCTAGTAAATTTAATCAGAATTCTGGATCATTCATTTTTCATCAGAATTCCAGTTAATCTAATCAAACATTTTTCTCCGTGAATTTAATATTAGTGCTGCAAAGCATCTTAGAAAGCCGTTACTGATTTGATGCTAATAAACATTTTAAAAACTATAAATAATTTATTGCGAAAAATATTATCCCATTTGGATAATATTTCGAACCCGGGTTTTCTGTACTACAAAATTTATTGTGAAAAATATCTCGGCTGGATTGTTTTAAAATTGAAAATTTAATTAATTCGTAATTTGTAAAACTAGATATGTATATGTATAAATTTATTCTGTAATGTGCAGGAAGCTCAAGCTCCCCCCCCTCCTCTCTCTCTCTCTCTCTCTCTCTCTCTCTCTCTCTCTCTCGGGCTAAAAAAATATTTCCCTCCTGTTTTCATATATCGGTTTAATGTCACTGTTGTTTGTTGCTTTTTAATATTCAAACAAAAAATTTAAACTAAGTAAATAAGTTACAGTAACTTATTTACTTAGTTATTTTTTAAAATTTCCAATTCCTATCACATATAACATTACACTATAACAATTTATTGATCAACGAAAAAATTTTTCAGCAAAAGGTTACAATAATCTCTTGTGAATATATGACAATAATAAAAAGATCTGCTTATACTGACAGTAATAAAAATTACTTTTGGAAATAATAAGAAATAATATTATAATTTAACACTGATAAACCTCAACAATACTTATTTGCCGAGTAAACTTTCAATTTTATTTTTATTCTTTTAATGAATTCAAAGAATATTACATAATGTGATGTAGTATGTAATACATTTATGTACAATACAATTTTTACCATAGAACTTGGCATCATTGGATGATTGTTACGCCGCCTAGGTTTTTTGTTCGGTTCTGTTGTCCACACATTGATAACTAAATATAAATAACATGAGTTGTATAATTAATATTTCTTTTGCAAAGTATAATAATAGTATTAGTTAGAATATGGGTGATATATGAGGAATGAAAGAATGAAAGATTTTATCTTAAAAAAAGAGAAGGAAATACATTTAATTAATCAATTTGTGTATGTTTTATTAAAATTTTTATATTCATAAAAATTTTTTATATTAATTCGTTGTGAATGTCGAAAATGACGTATGCTCCTGAAAAATATATATGACAATGAAAACCTCTTTACATTTCCAATTATAATTAAATTAAGTATAAGGTAATAGGTGATAAATTCATAATGACAAAAATGTAAAATACATGAAAAAAAACGTTTCTCCTAATTTAATTTGAGCTTAAAATTTCCTCTTTTATACTCAATGATTTTATACTATAGTAATAGATTTGTCGTCGATCTTTATATGTAAAATCATATTTGTTTTACAACTTAAACAAAAAACGGCAAAAGTAATGAGGAATACTTTGCAAAACCGAATATTTACATAGACTTGTTTTTTTATCGCTCTGCTACATGTATTATACTAAAAAATTTTCTCGTGCTTTCGTCCAACTCTAAATATGCATCTACTATCATTTTCAGTATAAGTATACTAGTAAAGTTATAAAAAACAAAAGTTCAAGCAAACATCTAAGTGCTAAGAAGGAACATATAGCGAAAAAAAGAGAAAAGAACAAAAAGCAGATTCTTGATACATACTTGGCATCTCGGGAGGCGTTTCTTTCTTCACATATTTGCCAATTACTCCCTCCTTGATCGTCCTAAGATCTTTATTCTTTCTTGATAACATGTTGCGAGTCGTCTTGTCGACAGTCGCGCGAGAGAGAAATATTAAATCGGAGCGAGAACTGATTAGAATCGTGTAGCTCGGTCAAATGTAAACGTTGTACATATAA
>Ga0157363_1003574_pt1 | contig 14088 bp, 9 predicted proteins | sample AttsexASBM1_FD_111477 | JGI IMG/M metagenome (GOLD analysis project Ga0157363, IMG submission 111477) | Fungus gardens microbial communities from leaf cutter ant in Ribeirão Preto, State of São Paulo, Brazil - Atta sexdens ASBM1 | ecosystem: Host-associated > Fungi > Mycelium > Unclassified ...
ACACACACAACACACGTGTATATGACATATTATATAATATTATAATAAAAATGTTATTATAATATTTTGTTAAAATCAAGTAAATAATTAAAAAAGATAGAATTCATATAAAATATTAGTATCTATATTAATTAAAATCTGTATTAATTAAAATCTATGGCAATGTAAAGATCATGTTATCTCAATATTCTAATCTTTACTTGCGTTAATATTTCATAAATTTGTTAATATTTCATAAATTAATGATTGCTGTTAATAGAGAATACATTGGATGAATGTTTAATAAATATATGTATTTTTCATGCATGTGTAATTTTTCCAATTAATAGAAATAAAAGAAATTAAGCAGTGAAAGAAATTAATTTTGTTTGCAATATAATGGCAGATATGGCAATAATCTTAAAACAAAATTTCAATCAACATTTCGAAAAAACTACTTAGCTTAATATTACATTCAAATTTAATATAAAAAAATAGAAAGATTGTGCAAAAAATATTTATGTAAGTAATGTATAACATTCGGCAAATGGCAATCACTCACACTTTGACTCCGTACAAGTTCAAGGTCATCCTTTGGATGAATAACATCAAAATGGTTAGCCTCTGCCAAGGGAGATTGCGAGGAATTTAATTCAGTCACAATGACTGATGGCTCATCTTTATTTATGAGGATAGGTTTTATCTTTTCAAGTTTTCCTTTCTTCTTATTGCCTTTGTTATTCTCCTAAGAGTTTAATGCAAATGTATGATGTTCCCATGATATTTGATCAAGAAGGCAGTGTCAAAAAACATCAAGCAGCATGCTCGAAAATCCATATACATTATATAATAATGGGCACATATATAAATCATACTATACATATATCATGATGTTTCACATAATAAAATATAATTTTAATAACGTCAAATTATCTAAACATCTTTATAAAACAATATAATATTTAATAATAAGTTATTTTGTTAACATTAAACTGCTTTTCACCTTATATTTATTTTGTCTTCTTGTTGAGCACATAAACCTGGAATTTATAAATTTGTTATATCGCAGTTAATACTGTCTCTTTCACAGTATTTCTTTTATGAAGATTAAAACGAATTGAAACTTTACTGAAAAAACTTTTTTTTAATATTATATTTTGTACATAACTAAAATTAGTAAAAGATTTATAGAAAATATCCAATTCTATACTTAATAACATTTTTTTGTATTTGATTCTTCTCTAATCTAAGTGATAAGGTAGTTAAGATTGAAGCAGTATCATTAAAATACTGCTGCATATGTATGATGAAGTTATTTTTAGGAAATAATCTTGAACTTGCAGAATTACTTATCAATGAGACATGTATGCAAGAAATAATCAAGTAGCAACTTCTCAATCAAAATCTTATATTCTTAAAAAAGGACATATTTGTTTAATATCTCTATCCACTGTGTTACGTGTTAATTCTTTCCAAATAATATGTTCTTATTTATAAAACCGGTAATTTTTTCCTCGTACAGTTTGATATAACCTATTACTTAATTAAAGATTTAATCTTTCTATAACTTACCAAGACATCATTTGTACATTATATAAAATTGAGGTGTAATAAATTCCAATTTTTATTTAGAATAATACTATAAAAGATAAAATAGTAATTCTATTATAAAGATATTTTACAAAACAAAAATTATAAATTGTGGTTAAAGAAAATTAACAAATGAAAGTAGTACACAATCAAAAAGCAACTTCAGAGTATCTGGAACGTTAAAACTGACCGTTCTATTAAATTACGATTTTCTCTCAAAAAGAAAAAATACAGAGCAATCAAGTGTAAAATATAAATTTTCTTAAAATCTTCTCACGTTGTCAGGTAAATCATCAATGAGAAATAAAATTTATTTGTGCATCGTTGAAAATATATGTTCAATATAAGGATTTATTTGCTGTAAGTTATCTGATTTGCAATGCCCATTATTATATAATGCTATAATAAAGAATTCATAATTTACGAGTGCTAAAAATAATTTTAAAAAATGAAATTTTTATAAGTAACGTATATAAATATGATATAAAATATAAAATTTTAATTATAATTTATTTAATTACTGTATACACTTATACAACTAATTACTATAAGTTATTTTATTAGATACCCAGGAAAATGATTACAGAATATATCATGGAATAATAACTATTAAAATAAATAATTATAACAATTCTGTGTTCATGCCTCGTGAATTATGTGACAATAGAATAAAATTAGGACGCTTCCTGTTTATAAATCTTTTTCTTTGCTGAGTAGATGTAATGATGCCATATTGTGTCATCTAGGTTATTATATTTCATGCATGAAAACAAGACGTTCAAATCTTAAATATTTCAAAAACAGCTTTATGTACAGCTTGTACTTTTATTTTAAGGCAGCCAATCATGATTATGATGTGTTTGTGTAAGTGATAGTATGAAAAGCATATAAATATTAATCGATTGAAGAAAGGATTGAAATCAGGATCCATATTGTATATCTCTTAACGATGTATCGTTACATTTATCGTTATGTAGTTTTTTCACCCGATAAAAAGTTGCGCAACGATAAATGTAACGATACCAACACATATCCTTAAAAGAATACAGAATATAGGTGCAGAAGTGTGATCGTGCTTCTCTGTTTCATGTTAGAAAATTGCTAAGCACTATCGCTTTCTTCTTTTGTCTTATCGTTCTATATTGCGAATATTTGAAGATTGAAGACAATTGCGATAGAAAGAACCCATTGAAAATATACTTATTTGAGTGCTTGATTGGCACTTGTTTTCCTACTCACTTTCTAATTCTCTAACAGTTGAATAAATAAAGACATATATATCTATCCAATAATAAAAGTTCTATACTCTTTTATTGTATATTAAAGTTAATCGAAGAATTTACAATCTCATTACTATATCTTACCCAATTCTTATAGAATAATTATAGTCTTTTTAATAAATAATAAAAATAAATCAAAAAATAAAAATAAACCTAAATTTACCTGTACTGGAGGCTCAGAAGGCAATATTTGGGGAATTTCTTCAAATTGCACGTGATCAGATCTTTCATCTTTGTCCTCCTTATCATCTTTCTCTTCTTTCTTCTCTTTCACCTTCTTTCCTGCTTTATTCTTGTGTTTCTTTTCTTTATTTTTATCCTTTTTACCTATAAGCAGAATAACAAAAAATCTATTAAGGAATACTAAGGAATAACATACAAGAATATTTTTGTTAACACATTTAATTAACTTATCTTATGTCAAAATTTTACTTATTTTCTATTACACACATATTAGACAATTTCCAATTTATATTCTGTAACTAAATGATTTTATACATCATCAAAATAATTATATTACAAATTACTACATCATAGATCAAAGTAAAAATTTGACTTTACAGGCAATATTGCACAAATTGACGTACTTGACAATAGATCATCAGGAAGCTTCCTCTGTTCGGCGATTGCTTCTTCGTAAGATTTCTCTCTGATACCGAACATCGAAATGAAGGCAATGGCTGCAGCAGAGAGGACAACAATGCCAACATATACCAGTCCTGTCTGAACATCCATCTTTGGTCGTTTTATCTAAAAAATTACTTAAGTATCAGTACGTCATAGACGATAAAATGATAGAAGATAAAATGTCGTTAGTTGTAAATTGACGTAGATTGAAAAAAAAAATTTCTTTTATTTTCACAATATTTTCATAGCAGTGTCAATTCAGGGTATATATCATAGGTAGTTGTTTGCCCTTTGAACCTACCACTAGCTTTTTAAGAATCCACATGAATCATTAGATTGATAAAGAATCCTATCTACACATATTTACGGAAAACGGCTCTTCCGCCCAGTTATGATAAATAAGAGGAATATAAGAAATTCATCCAGAAGGGATTTCAGGAGAAAATTCAGGAATCGCGAGAATTTAATATTTCACGTTAAATTAGTTCGATGGAAAACAAAAAAGCGGAATGGCTGCGAGGACACTGGCAAATTTGTCCTTGAGGAATCCCAATGGAGCATCTTAGATAACGGTGGGACATGTAATGTGTATACGTGTGCAGGCCGAGCGAAAGCGGGGGTGAAACCAAAGGAGGAATCACAGTGAATGTGTAGAATGAATCGGAGCTATGCGATATCGCGGCCAATTCGGAGGAGCGGCATATGGATTACGGAGCCGCGGGTCATCGACACATCACGGGGATTGACCGGCGAATTTGTTGCATCGGCACATTTAACAGTGGTGCGACCGGCACGCCGTTACCACCGTGCTTCTCGTCTCTCCCCCGGCGAGAGTCTCGCACGCGCGCCGACGCCGATCACTTACCGAAGGTGTTTATTCCCGTAGATTCCAAGACGCGATGCTACGACGGATACTGCGAATAGTTGGGCAATGATTGTCGCAGATCGACGTGCTCCTTGCTGCGGACGGCACGGCTGAGTGTCGGCGTAGGCGAGACGGCCAGAGTGATGGAGTATAAGAAAGAGAGAGACGGCGAGCCTGACGGAACCAGGAATCACACGCACGCGACTTGATTCCCTGAAGCACTATGGCGGCCGGACGTGAAGCAAACTGTACTAGGCGCTGCAAGCCACGCCTATCGCTCGCTGGCGCTTCCGATTGGCGTTCGGTCGCTGCCACGTATGCAGAACGGACGACAGCCGGCCGCGTCGCGTCCGTCGCATTTCTCGTCTACGAGCCAATTGATGGGTTCTCGATTACCTACGTGCGATCGGATCGGCAACGACGATAACGACGGTGACCAATACAAAGCTAGTAATTCAGTCGGCAAATGCTGTTTATGTATGACGCGCGTCGATGCCGCCCCTGGTGAAAAAGTTTCGCTGAAATTGTTCTACGTTTTGGAACATTTCAGCGAAATTGCTGAAAATTTGCTGAAACTTCAATGAAGAATTTGAATTTTTCAGCTAACATACTGAAATCCAACCGAAATTTCTCTGAAATTTGTCTGAAATTTTGTCGAAAATGAATTTTTCAACTAAAAATCGCTGAAATTAAACTGAAATTTTGTTGAAATGCTGAAATTTTGTTGAAAAGTATTCTAAAACGTGGATATAATTTCAGCAACATTTTTCCACAAGGGGCATATCTGCAAGATTTAGGTGCTCTGATAAGAATATAATTGAATATAACGATAACCAACGTGAGCGCGAAAGCGCGATTATTCTTCATGCCAATTGGCAATTCGATGACAATTGTTGATTAATCGAGTTTGTGAGCGATCTTGCGGATGCGCATGCTGATTAAATAAAATTGTGAGACTCTTGTTCACAAAAGAGAAATTAAATGCGAAAGACGTGTTAATTTAATAAAATATAAAATGTGTATGTGTAATAAAATATAATTAAGTTATTATTAATATAATTAAGTATTAATATTTTAATAAAATATATTATTTGAATCATGCAAAATTATGCATATACGTTTATTATTTTTAATTATTATTACTTATATTATCTAATTATATTTATACAATTATTATTACTTATATTAATTATATTTATATAGCATAAATGTCATCTTTTATGAGCGTTATGCATTTTTTAAGTTTAATAGTATACTGTAGATTACGTGATAATATTATATTAAACAACTTTTTATTTAATAATTGATAACGTTAGTATGTAGCTATATCTTTAAGATTAAATAAAACAATGGATACGTCTTTTTTTTTTAGTTTTAGCAATTAGAAAAATGTAAAGAATAAATTAAATTAAGATTAAAGTTAACTTACATTTGTAGAAAAAGAAAGGGATATTTTAATTTCCATTTGATGACACAAATATTATTACTCATTGAATATCAAAAGATATATAGAATGATATTTGTATTGACTTTGTGTCACTAAATGAAATATATATCTCTATTTCTACAAATGTAAATTAACTTTAATCTTGATTTAATTTCCTCTTTATTTTTTTCTGATTATTAGAATTAAAAAAAAAAAGAAAAAGACTTGAGATTAAAAGTAATTTACATTCATAGAAATTAGTATTTTAGCCAAATATGTTCACTTTTAGTTAATTAAAAATATTTAATTTAAATTATCCAAATGACTTTTCAATTCTTCATTTACTTTCTGTATCAACTTTATGTAGTTACTTAAATAATATAATTATAAGTTTAATTAAATTAATTACTTAAAAATAAATCAATTAGTTAAAACTATCCGCGTAAAAATCGCTTCATACGAAATACAAATGATTTTCTAAGGAAATTATTTTAAAAAAATCATTATGTATCGGCCAGGATGCAAATAATTATTGATTTCCGCGCATTTTTTATATTAAAAAAACCGCCTTCTCGATCGAAGCTCTGTTCTTATTAGTGATCAATGCGAACAGTTCCTCGGGGAATTTTCGTCTGCGATTGGCTGCGCTGTCAAATAGAAACTGCCTAGAAACGAGGGAGAGAGGGAGGGAGGTTCCTGACGAAAAGTTCCTACATTATCACTAGATCGTCGTTTTTCTCTCTTATTTTTTTCTTTTTACGAAGTTTAGAATCTCCGTTAGCAATTCAGTGACAGTTCTCCGTTTGACATACGATTTCTGCGGGAAGGAGCGTAAGTACTGTTCACTCACTCCATCAGCAATGACAGCGATCAGCCGTCGTCCTCACTGACAGATTCAAGATGGCTGCGGAACGTCGTAGCGAAGAACATCTCGGCAGCGTTGACGAGAACCCGTGATTCTTTCGCTACCTTTTTCTCCCTTTTTGTTTTCTACATTATCCACAATAATCCGCTCATCGTGTGTCCTTCAACGTCTGTTTTACTGAGGCCTGCCCGCGCATCCCTCCTGCAACGGTGCCGCTGATGAAGAGCCGTGAAAAAAATGGCGTCCTGCGACACTAGCTGATTACCGCAAGCACCTTCGATATCAGCGAGGAGAATGACTTCTCAAACTCTTCGGCATCCTCGCTTCTGATTGACGTAAATCAACTGGCGGTAAGTCTTGTCATATTGTCACTTTCCTTCAAGACTCGCGCGCATAGCTCGCATCGTAAGGCAGTGAATTTACGTTGAACTAAACCTGACAACCCAACACGTCGCGTCCAACGTACGCGAGACATACGCAAGACGAGAAAATTCGCGAGAAGTATTTGGCGTGAAACGCTTCGCAATTGTCATCAGTACATTTATTAAGTGTAAGTTGCACCTTAACGAAGCAAAAAGAAAATACTCATTTTTTTCGTATAATTATTTTTGAAAAGTTCCAGAATGAAATTGAATATATCCTTTTAGGTAATTTAAATTGTGTCTTGTTTATGACAATTTAATTTTAATTATTGTATGCTTTTTGTCAGATAACATAGCTAAAATGAACAAAAAAGCATGTGAATCAGAGAATTGTGAGTCTTTCTGGTAGCATTCATTAAATAACATTATGAGTGATATTATTAGTAGCAGCTGCTTATTGTAGTTGCAACAGAATGATAACACATATGTCAATAGTTCAAGCTGCATTATATTTATAGATGATACCCAATAGGATAATTGGATATGGATATATATATATATATAGCATTCATGTTTTATTTAATTCATAGACATGTAGATTTTGTAAAATATATAAGACATACATAAGGCTTGTTTTTTTTGCATTTGTAATAGTCTGTTCATCTTTCTTTTCTCTCTAGGAGGAAAGAAGGTGAAGAAAGATGAACTGGTGCAAAAGTTCAGCTAAAAAGAACAGATCTCTAGATTAATTGTACAAGTCTAATAATTATTTTTGTAATATATAAATTGTTTTTCTCAAACAATATATATATTTTGTGTGTGTGTGTGTGTGTGTGTGTGTGTGTGTGTGTGTATTAATTAAGTTAAAGTTTATTTAAATGCAATTATTTTAGAGTTATTAAAAATATTTTGAACATTCTTTATATTTCTGTATGATAAATGTAATTTATTTGCCTTTTTCCATTACCTTAATGTTATATTTCTGAATTCTGAATTATGACTTTTTGAATCCTATCAGATTGTCAATATGACTCCTCAATTGAATCGAAAGCGTGGCTCGTCTGTCAGCTTTACTCGAGCAAAGGACGATAGCGAAGATGCCGAGGATGAGATTCACATATCTCTGGCACCATATATACAAACATATCTGGCGCATAGTAACCAAGGATTGGGATGCTGTGGGATCAGTTTACCTGTGCCATTTGAACGTGCAGCACCACAGTCCTGGTGGAATCCTAGATTTGATTCGGAAATCCTTGAGGAACAGTTTAAGAGAAGTGCCTTTCCTCAAATTAGATTAAGATTTCGGTTTGTATTAATACAATTTCTATAACATGTAAAATTATATATACATGATTGGAAATATTATTATTGGACCAATCATTAATTCTTTGATTATAATGAAAAATAATTCGAATATTTCTGATTAATAATTATTTTTTAGGTACGCTCTCACATATATCTTGCTAGTATCTTTATCATGGTTGACATATTTTGTGATAATTGGATTAGGAAACGATACATCGACGTGGGCGGTGATAGCAGGTGTTTTCGGTATTGTTGGCATTATGATTTCGGCAGTCCTTTATTTAACACATACAGACTATTACAAATGCTATGTACTACCAATTTCCTTGGGAGTTGCAACAACGCTCTGTTTCCTGTCTTTACTCTTCCTTGCCTTAGTACCACCTTACGTGGATGGACTAACTCTGGTCGGACACTTCGCTTTATGCTCCGAGATCTTATTAGTCATTTATACAGTGCTGCCGATGCCGCTCTATGCCTGCGTAGGGATATCCACACTGTACTCCTTTATGTTTGAGTTCCTGACTGCCTATTTGTATGGCTCGAAGGGTGCGCGACACAGATTTTACACAAGCGAACGAATTGTACAAAATAATACTTCAGGAATTAACAATACGACGACAGAAGAGGAAGGGAGAACGTTGGTACTTACACACTCGTCTCTAAACGATCCTCTAAGTGTTGCTGGTCTACAGAATGTGATACGTAATTTTAGTGATTTTACTACAGCCATTAGTACAGAGGCGATGTCGAGATTGCGTGAAGCCAGAGATACAGCGGAACCGAGATACTCAGAAACGATGGCTCAACATTTATATGATGCCCTAAACGATACGAATGTCTTAACGAGATTAAATTCTAGCATCCCAACCGTGATGACGATTACTAATTCCACTGTAAATTTATCGCCTGTGAATAATTACGTTAACAATAATTTATTCATCGATGATATTGATTTCTCTACGAATCTCGCAATAAGGATCTTGATGCAGATTTGTATTCACTTGATAGGAGTGCATATTTTGATAATGACCTTTGTGAGAATGCGCGGTACGTTTATGAAGGTCGGCCAATCCTTATTGGTCCGTCGACAATTAGAAATGGAAAAGCAATTGAAGGAGAAAATGATACACTCTGTTATGCCGCCAAAAGTTGCAGATTGGCTTATGGAGGAGAGCGAGCGCGAGAGAGAGCGAGAGGACTCTCTAAAAAAGGGCTCGATACCGTCTAATAATACAGACATTCGTTCGTTGTTTCGTCCGTTCAATATGCATTCAATGGAGGACGTCAGTATTCTATTCGCCGACATTGTCGGATTTACTAGAATGAGCTCAAACAAAACCGCAGAGCAATTAGTAGGCATCTTGAACGATCTGTTCGAACGTTTTGATGATCTCTGCGAACACCACGGTTGCGAAAAAATTTCCACGTTGGGCGATTGTTATTATTGCGTAAGCGGATGTCCAGAACCGAGATCTGATCATGCAAAATGTTGCATAGAAATGGGATTAGGTAGGCAAAATATATGCAATACTAATCTCATTGTAAAATTACAAGCCTGCTCTTTTCAGCTGAACTTCTTACATGATTTAGTTTTCCTCTTTTTCTCTCCACGTTAGAGAAAAAAAAGAAAAAAAAAGTGAACGATGCAAAAAGTTCATTTAAAAAGAACAGACTTTATTATAAATTTTATTTTAATAGCCATGATCGAAGCGATTAAACAATTCGACATCGAAAGACGTGAGGGCGTAAACATGAGAGTGGGTGTGCACACGGGCACAGTACTTTGTGGAATTGTAGGCACAAAGAGATTTAAATTCGACGTTTGGTCGAATGACGTAACTTTGGCAAATAAGTTAGAGAGCACAGGAAAGCCCGGTCGTGTACATCTGAGTGAAAACACTTTGAGATTTTTGGGAGATCAATACATTACGGAGATTGGAGAAGTAGTCAATGGTAAGTGACATGAAGAAAAGAGAAAAAAGAAGAAAAGAACAAAGACTTAAATTGTATACGTGTGAATTCTTTATTTCTGTTTTAGGTGTTAAAACTTACTTTATCAGAGCACGTAAATCGGACTTTGTAAATCAATTTATCACGAACGTCACATCGCTCAAGAGTATTTCGCCACTATTGCAATCGCGAAATCGTCTATCATCGTGCAATAATCAGGTCAAGCCGCGACATCATTATCTCCATATGGTCACAAACGCCAGCAATTATAGAATGAAGGCTAATTCCTTGCCCAGTATCTTGGATTCCGAAAACGGCGATGACATCATGGACGAAAAAGACGATTTGAATAAGAGTCCAATGTCTACCGCTAGTTATGGCAAAAAGAAAGTACGAAATAAACCGTGGAGATATTTGCAGAGACAACGGACAACCGAAGAAATGGCACCTCTAGAGATAGAAGAGGGAAGAAATATCGTTATGGAACGAGCAAAACCTGATTTTCAAATATTCGAAGAATGCAATGGATTTAGACGGGTTGGTAACTCTTTACTCTCTTTCCTAACTGTTGCTTATTTTGTGATGATCAATACTTACGATCGCTTCGCAGGTCCCTCTAAACAATAGCGTTGAAATGGACCCGAATCCTGTACCTTCTAGTCCTTTATTATCTGGTCAAGAGCCGATTAGTAACGCTTCTTCCATTTGCAGTAGAAAAGATTCCGGTATTAAGAGCAATAGCAGGCGAAGTAGTATACAACAGCAGGTACGTTTTTATAAATTTCCTGGTATATCTTTTATCTGGATTTTTGCTTTATCTCGATTTTTTTTGTAGTTGTTCCTAATGAATAGCATGACTCAAGGTGATCTATTAGGACACAGAGTCAGTGGCTATTATACTTCTAGTTCAACATTAAACTCTACTCATGAACTTTCGTCATCGGTGCCCCCTTATCCGTTTCCTCCGATGGTAACTGATACATTTGGTGCATGCTTTCATAAATTACGGAAACAATCTGATCTCCAATTAATTAGGTGAGATATATCATTCTTCGATACATTCGATTACAAATCGCTTTTCAAAATTATATTTTAAATTTATAATTAAAATAATATTTTGTTTAAAGGTGTGTCCAAGACAATGTGAGCTCTCAGCGTTCGTATTTCGTTAAACCGCCATTATCGAGTGTTACTCTCTTTTTTAAGAACAAGGAAATGGAGAAGGAGTATCGAGAGAATGCGCACAAGGCTAACGAGGGCATTGGCGATAACCCGCCTACCTTGGCCACTTCGAGATTCAACACGTACATCGACATTTTGATATCAGCCTTGGTTTACACGGCCATCACAATCTCGCTGTTCCTTCTGTGTGAACCGACGATTTACTACACCATGTTCTCTATGTTAGCCATCACCGTTCAAGTAATCGCGGTGTCACTCTGCATTCGGCAACTTCTCTATCCGAACACGACTCATGCAACGTTCACGCAAAGGATCTTCAAGTTTTTCTCCCGGTGGTATCCGTGGCATGTATGCGGCGCGGTATTGGTCGGTTTACCTATCATTTCCATCTTGCTGAATTTCACGTGCAACAACTTCCGAAATCTCAATAACTTTGAGTATTACTATAGTTACCTGATCTTTGTTGGACTGGTCCACTTCTGCAATTTTACGCAGCTCAACTGTTGGATGAAAAATCTGCTAGTCACTCTTACTGGCATACTATTTATATGTCTTGTGCTGAGTCACATATCACCATATCAGGCGAATCTCAATAATAATAATAATAATAATAATAATAATAATAATAATAATAACAATAACAATAACGGCGACAACAATCATATCAACAACTCGCAATTAGGCATGCCGAATTTTCTTAAATTGCTCGCAAGTGAATTGAACGATGGGAATTTTTCAATTGATACGAAAGATTTTCTTTCCTCTACTATTTCGACGAAAACATTATCATCGGTCGCAAAATATAAAAGAGAAACGTTGCCTACAACTCGTGAGATTTCTTATACCAAATATAACGAGAGATTGTACAATTCGGAGATATATCTGGATATGGTGCTGTTACTATTGCTAGTCTGGTTCCTGAATCGCGAGTTTGAGATTAGTTACCGATTGTGCTTTCACGGCAACGCGGTGGCAGCACGCGATAAAATGCGCGTGCAGTCAATGAAGAATCAAGCCGATTGGCTATTACATAACATCATACCCAAGCACGTGGCCGATCAGCTGAAGACCACCGCAAAGTACTCACAGAATCATAAATCCGTGGGCATCATCTTTGCCAGTATCGTTAACTTTAACGAACTGTATGATGAGTCGTATTTAGGTGGTAAGGAGTATTTGCGCGTGCTCAACGAACTTATAGGCGATTTCGATGAGCTGCTGGAGAGGCCAGAGTACGCAAATGTCGAAAAGATTAAGACGATCGGCAGCACCTTTATGGCTGCGAGCGGCTTGAATCCGCAAGTGAGGGAACAGAGTGAGCACGAGTACACGCATCTGTTTCAATTAGTGGATTTTGCCGTGGCGATGCACAAAGTAATATACAACTTCAATCGGGATCTGTTGGGTTTCAAGCTGATCCTGCGAATCGGTTTTAACTACGGCGATGTTACGGCTGGCGTGATCGGTGCTACCAAGTTGTACTATGATATTTGGGGCGACGCGGTCAACATAGCGTCACGAATGGATTCCACTGGGGTCGCTGGTAGGATACAAATAGCCAGCAATTGCTTGAACATCTTGTCGGAACGATATGAATTTGAGCCGCGCGGACAGGTGTACGTCAAGGGCAAGGATAATATGGATGTATTCCTGTTGATAGGAAAAAAGAAGAATGCTAATATGACTGACGTTTGAAGATTCAGTCGATTATATTGGTATTTTCCTACGCGATGATTACATGTTGATAATTGACGCTATTCGCGGCCTGCAGCAATTGTAACGTTGTATCTGTCCATTAGTATTTGGATATTTTTTATAATTTAATTGAATTGAATTATTAATCTCCTTGCCTTTTATTTTTAGTTATTTTATTTATATATTATTTATGTAATGTCATATGGAACAAAAACATTTTTCTTCAATAATATTTACATTTTCTTGTCAAAATACGAAAAGAAGAAAAACAATTTTCTTTTTTTTTTGTAAATATTTGATGAAAATAAAATCAGATATAATTGAAAATTTCGAAGAAAAGAATTAGGAAATGGTAAAATAAATATTTTATTATTCAATTTTATATACATCTCAAAATTCAAAACATTTTTTAATATAAAACGTAAAATTGAAATATGTATAGATATTGATGATGGACAGATCTAACAGTTGACTTTTATAGATTCGTATCATTGATCAGGAAGATGTGTGCATGTGAAATGGGTGAGAAAACAAATGAAACAGAATATCTTTTGCAAAGCACAGCAGTCGTCACATGTGCTACTGGAAAAAACGCCTTATTCATTGACTGCTCAAACTGTTAGCGAGAGATATTTATTAACGAGAAATATTACACTGTATTTTTATAAAAATATCGAACGAAATGTTTAAGAAAAAGATATTGTAAGAAATTATCTGAGATCTGCCTTTGTCTCAAGTACAAAACAGAATCAGTGGTGAAGGAATCATTTTTAGAAGTGTTTTACGTTATTGAGCATCGAAATAGTAATTATTTATGTATATGTGTGTGTGTATATATATATATATGTATATATATATATATATATATATATATATATATAATATATATATATAACACATATATTTTTTTTACGCATATATATATATATAAACTTAAATTTTAGTGTGAATGTTAT
>Ga0157363_1003576_pt1 | contig 14087 bp, 8 predicted proteins | sample AttsexASBM1_FD_111477 | JGI IMG/M metagenome (GOLD analysis project Ga0157363, IMG submission 111477) | Fungus gardens microbial communities from leaf cutter ant in Ribeirão Preto, State of São Paulo, Brazil - Atta sexdens ASBM1 | ecosystem: Host-associated > Fungi > Mycelium > Unclassified ...
CGCAAATGACGAGAATTTGGCTCGTAAACTGACATTTTCAATCGAGAATAACTTTATGATGCAGACATAAATCGACTAATGTTTCTATGGGGTTATGTTGACAGATGCCCAAGTTTATTGTATAACGTCTATGATCTATTTATTTCGACCACCACTTACCGCTAAAGCGATCTATAGGAAAACGGCGGAAGCAAAGTTGTACACCTATAATAGAGAAAATAGTCCAATTGATACTTGAAAATCAAATAGCAGAAATAAAGATAAATAGCATTCCCATTAATAACCTATGCCTGGTATGCAGACGACGCGGCAATATGAAAATATCCAGGAACTACAAAATATCTTGAACGCCATCATTGAAGTGGGAAAAGTGTATGGACTTAACATTAATGTGAGCAAGGCCAAACTGATGGTAGTTAACCGGCAATCTCACGGGAATATATACCTTCATATTGACGATCCCATTGAGAGGATAAACAAATTCAAATATATAATCTCTACAACGACAAGTGATGAGGAAGTCAAAGTAAGAATAGCAATGGTTAGAATCGCTTTTGCCGGATTTGATAAGTACTTACTGCGAAGAAGTGTCCTTGAGTCTTAAAATACGAATGATCGTTACGTATAGCCAATATTCATATAGAGTAGAAACTTGATCACTCAAAGTTAAATCCCTCAATACAATAGAATCCTTCGAAATGTGGACGCTACGAAAGCTTTTAAGAATCTCATGGACAGAATACTTATAATGAGGAGGTATTACACCGAGCAAATACCCATCGATAACTGATGGAGATAATCAAACAATGGAAGACATCATATCTAGAGTATTGAGAGAATTCAAATATGATCTATTAAAAACCATTCTTACTGGAAAGATTGAAGAAAGCGGGAACCAGGTCGCAAACAGAACTCATGGTTCCACAATATCAGAAACTGGAGCAATATATCAGATATTGCCACTATATTTAGATATGCAGAAAAGGACACATTATTGTATAGTAGACATGTACGCCTACACTTTACTTTAAGCGTGATAAAACAAGAAGAAGACGAAGAACAAAGTTTTTAGTCATACATCAAATTTTAGTTGTATATATAAAACAATTTCTCTGAGTGCAACAACATTTACTTACAGTAAATGTTTATTAAATAAAAAAAAGATTATTAAATAAACACTAAATATTCTTGTATCAAATAAAATATCTTTATATTTAATAAATATTTAATTCACAGTATAGAACTAAAGAATTATTAAAATTGACCATATTTTTTTCTTAAGAATTATTCAGATTGGTATTTAAAGAATGAGTTGGATTGATAATGCGATTGCTCGAATCAAATGAAATAAATGTTTTGGACGGAATGAATAACAATCAATTTCAAACAGCGTGCGATTATAGCTCAGCGTTAGCGTTATATTACATTTCAAAAGTTTTAGGTTCGAATTTCGTCGATACTGTATATGTGTTTCCAAAAATTGTAAAATATCCGTAATTATAATTAATAAATTGTATGTAGAATTGTACATTAATTCTATGAATCTATAAAAATAATAAAAATATACAAGAATTGCATTTAAAAACTTTTTTTTTCATTTTTTTTTTTCATTTAATTGAATCATAATCATGGAATTGCTATCATCAACAAATTATTAGTTCCCGTTACTTCTATTACTGTAAAATAATAAAATGTAAATTTATTCTATTAATGAACATGCTAATACATAACATGCTAATGCTCGTATATTTCATTTGTTCAATAAGATAATTATTTATAATGATTTATATTGACTAGGTATTTAGTTACTTTCACTTTATATTTTTGCAGTTTTCGTTTCATGTATTTTATTTCTCGAACGAAAATTCAGTTGTTTCAGCTCAATGCAAAATTTCTTTAAAAAAATATTAATAAAATAAATATCGGTTTGCTCTATGAAAATTTTCTGTCAAAATGATAAAATGTGCGAATGTATCAATCATCTAAATTCTAAATTGTTTCTTAAATATGTTAATAAATACATGAACTGTATATTAAAATCATTTAACAAAGCTTTTATTTGTATTGAATATATATTTTGTTATTTCGACTTCATCTTTCAATACAGACTTCATATATTTAATTCCAGAAACAAAATTTTGATTACTTTATATTTTTATAAATATATTAAGTTTTAACTGTATTTTAATAAATAAAATTGAATTTGCATTTATCAAACTATATATATTGCTATTTCAAGTAAGTTTTCGTTTGAATGCGAAATGATTTTATAGCTTGAAATCAACATTTATCTGAGACAAAGAAATTTATTTACATTCAACATGAACAAGTTCACATATTAAAAAAATATTGCGTTACGGTATCTGTGTATTATTCATTGAACTCTCAATTTCGTTGATATAAATGGATTAGATTTGTTTATAATAACAAATTATTTTATTATACAAGAGTCTTTTAAAACGTTTTGAACCTCAAAACTACACTGTGCTACACTGAAAAAAAATTTATTGAAAAACACAAAATTTGTTTCGTGTAACCAAATCATTTAGTCCATTACGTGCAACTAAATATATGTAATATACGAGGATCGTTTGAAAAGTTTTGAGCCTCAAAATGAAAATGGCATTATTCATCAAAACCATTTTGATATTACAATCAGCATATGACTGTCAAACAACAACTGAGCATCCAAAATAACTACAATTTTCACAGGTATCTTTTAAAACATGTACAATTGTAGTATCATCTTGAGGCTCAAAACTTTTTAAACGATCCTCGTATATTACATATATTTGCACGTAATGGACTAAATAATTTGGTTACATGAAACAAATTTTGTGTTTTTCAATAAATTTTTTTTCAGCATAGCATAGCAGATTTTATGCTACAGTAGCAAAATTTATTAGTTACTATGTGAACAGTAAAGAGATTCATTAAAAGTATTGATTACTATTTGCTGGATATAATTTAGTTAAAATTACAAATTATTTTGCTGTATGAATAAATGAATTTTTGTTTAATTATCTATAATCATTTTTTTAATAATTTTCTACAAAGCAAAGCACATTTAAGAACTAGTAATATGATTTTGTTATAAGTGAATCAAATTTGCTATTATAGTAAGATATGTTTGCCAAATTAACATATTTGACATTTGGTCGAAATGACTTTGCTATAACAGCAACTTTAATTTGTTAGCAACACAATTTTACGAAATTATTTAAGAGAAGCAAATAGCATAAATAAAAATATAATAAAAGATAAACAAATCAAAATTAATTCTTTATATGAGATTTGTGTTCGATAAATAGAAATCTAATAAAAAAATTAAATTGATATTTATGTTTATTTTCTTCTTTCAAATAATTCTATAATTCTATAAAGTTATGTTATTAACAAAGCAGAGTTGCTTTTATTATTTTCTCATAATGTAAAATTGCTTATTCTTATAGGCAACAAAACATGATTGAGAGATATATTAAAGATATATTAAAGATATATTTTAAATAAGAATACAAATAATCAAAAAGTAACAAAAAATAATACGAGGATCGTTTGAAAAGTTTTGAGCCTCAACATGAAGATGGCATTACTCGTCAAAACCATTCTGGTACTACAATTGAAAAACTGGATTCTATAAGGAGATACACATGAATTTCGCACGATAAGTATTGTCCGCAGGGCTAATTTTAGATCATTTTAATTTCAATTTTAACAATTGATTCTTGTAGAGAACTACATAGCGCATCTTTTTTATTTTTAAATCAAATTTGTAATTTTTGTTTTCAAATTAAATGAATGAAAACATTAATTTGTAAAATGAAAAAATTTTAATAGATTTTAGTGTTCAACTTGCCGTATCTCAGTCAAATATGTATATTTTTCTTTGAAATTTTTACAGAATAAATTTCAATATGTTCCTCGAAATATAGGACATATAAAAAGTTTTCGGAACATTTCACAATCAAATGCCGAATTTTTTAATATATTCCTCTCGAATTTGTAGTTTTATTCATTCGATCACAAAAGTTATCGTATGAATTTTCGAATTGTCAACTTTTACCTATACTACAATTTTGTTTATTACTTAAAAAAGTTTTTTTGGAAAGTTTTAGCTCTTTAAACATTAAGGTTGTAAAGTAATAACGATTTATTCATCGTTCAGATTAGAACTATGTGAAAGTTTGAACCGTTCTCCGCGAAACGGAAGCATCAGTAATATATCGAAATATAATTTATTCTATACAATATTGTGTTTGAATTTGATAAATAAATAATTTGATAAATAAAATAATGAATATTTGCTGTTATATAAAAAAATGTACTCTGTTTTTTGTGTATTTACATTCATTACACAAAAATCTATTAAAATTTTTTTATATATTTTACAAATTAATTTTTTCATTCATAATTTAAAAACAAAATAACGATAAATAGGCAAATAAGAGTCGATTTTTTTTTTAAGTATGATTGTACAAATTGTACAAACATTATTAATAAAAGTTAAGTACATAATAGAATCTGTTACATGGAAGATGTCCGATACTCACAAATGAGTAGATGGTCGATTGTTACGGAATTCATGACACTCTGATCAGAAAAACAAAATTCAGTCGCAAATAAATAGATAAATAATTTGATAATTCTTTAGAAAAATTGTCTTTGCGAATGAATTTTGTGTTTCTGATCACAACATCAAAAAATTTCGTAACAATTGACCATCTAATCGTTTGCAAGAATCGGACATCTTTTATGTAACAGTTATCAAGATCGCTACATAAATTGGAACACATTACATCATTTTTTATTTCTTTGAACATACGACTGGCACAAATGACTCTCAAACAATAACTGAGTGTCCAAAATGGCTACAATTTTCAAACGATTCTCGTATATGATCATAATCTCTTTATTTACGAATTTTTTTTATAAGAACTGAAACAAGCAACTTAATAATTTAGTGTAATGTAAGTAAAAGATATTGTAGCGCGCTTGCTTAAGCAGTCGATCGATTCGGATTAACGTTCGATTAGCGCAATCACGATGTGATGCCACCCTAATCGATAGCAGGGGGAATAGATATATCGATATAATATGGCGAAATATAGAAACGAAAGTGAACATTAATCTTGCTGTGTATTTCAATATATCCTGTCCTAGTTTCACTACAAATCAGAAATGGGATTAATTCTCGTTCTGTTTAGTACGTTCGAGAGAAAAGGACCTGGAAGAGAGTTTTTGAAAGCCGTCACGATGTTACGACGTTACTCTGCGGGCGACAGAAAGTCCCGACGTGCTTGTGTAGCTGATGTCCATTTTTACCAATATAGATTAATTTTAACCTCGGTTCAACTTATTCGTCATATAGTCGAGATGAAACGAAATCTGAGGATGCCGAGCAGTCAGAAGAGGACGAGATTCAGTTTCAGGATGTAAGAAACAAACCCTTAGATGGAACCGAAATTGAGAATGATAGGATCTACTTTGTCGATACGAAAAGTAAATCTCGCGATGAATTCCAACGAATAATAAATTTCCATTCAGAATGATGTCAATACATCTTGCGTAGCCAGGATAAACACCGTGTGTCCAATTACTCTCGTTAAAGAACAACATCCCAGATGAAGTGTTATACGTGTTCTGGGGCGCGAGTGGAGCAGATTTCGGAGAATTAATAATTCAAAACTCATTGTCGAAGAAGTAATGGATCTGAATCGTTGATGACTTAACTGAGTGATCACTACTATAGGGGTTGTTCCCAATTCCATGATGTCTACTCCACTCTTATTAGGTCGCGATGCATTAAAGCTTTTCGAGTATAGATTAATTAAAGACCCTAATTTTGATAAGATAGTTAATGAGATTTTTAATATTGATTACAATCAAAGCATGTATTTGATAATCTTGATATTATTCCTTCTATTTTTCACAGCTACAGGCGCAAAGGATATTTTTCGCGAATACTATCATAAATCTAGTGAACCTGAATTATCGAAGATTCAGATGGAAGTACTTTAATTTTAAAAGAAAACAGATTTGTATAGTTTGGGCCTAGAAGGCTGAGATACGTTGAGAAAAAGAAGGTTCAGACAATACTTGTTAGAAAAAGGAGTGATTCAGAGCACTTTCGACTATGCATTATCGATTGTGTTAACGAGGAAAAAAAATAGAAAGATCAGAATGTGCGATTTTAGGATCCTTAACAAAATACTGGCACGCTATAATTACCCGCTCCCGTTAATTAAAGTTACCATTTGAGCAACTTACAAGGTAAGCGCTTCTTCAGTAAGTTGGACTTAAAGGATGGATTCTATCATATTGCGATGTCGCCTAGATCAATTAAATATACATCATTTGTGATCCCAATGGAGCAATTTGAATTTCTGCGCATGCCATTCGGTCTCAAAATAGGACCTTAGTAATTTCAATTACTAAGTTTCATTAATAAAGTTTTAAAGCGGACATAATAAAGACCACTATTGTCATCCTTTATATGGACAATGTATTAATCACTACTACTAAGACAATTGACAAACATCTAGAGACCTTAAAACAGGTTTTTATAGTCCTTGTGCAAAAGTTGGAGCTATGGATTGAAAAATATTCTTTTCTTTATAGATATAGAATACCTAAGATATCACGTAACAAAGGACGAAATCAGACGATAGGAGCATTACGGCTAAACCAAAGACCAAAGACAAAAGAATCTGTTCAAATAGCCGACAGTTCAAACAGCAATAAAAGAAATTATTTATAAGATTGACATCATATTTTTGGAAATTTATCCAAGAGAAATTTTTCCATAATTGCGCGACCACTGTATAACCTACTAAAGCAAAACACTCCATTTAAATTTGAGGACTCCGAGAAAAACGCATTCAAAGAGCTCAAAACCAGTTTAATCAAGTCTCCGATTTTTGTGATATATGATCCAAAGGCCTACACTGAACTATATTGTGATGTAAGCACGCAGAGATTTGGAGCAATTCTGATGCAATGGCAAGCGAATAACAAGATGCATCTTGTTAGCCGACACACCACAGCAGTCGAGTTGAAACCACAGTTTCAAACTTGAGATTCTTGGCAATCGTTTACGCGCTGCGTAGATTTCGAAAATATTTGCAAGGTGTTTCTTTCATAATAATTTCCGACTGCAATGCAATTACCCAAATACTAAAGAACGTGATCTAAACGCTCGGATAGCTAGGTGGAGTTTTGAGCTCCAAGGATACGATTTCAAAGTCGGCCAAGATCAAGTGGATGTCCCCAGCAGATCTATTGGGGTGTTAGTCATAAAAAACAATCCTTTTGAGTGGATTTTTGTCAATATTTTCAGAACTATAATAAGTGTATTATTATTTCCGATAGAAGCATAGCATTCATTCACGCGGGATTTAGTAATTTTCATGGAAACATGATATTCACATAAAGGTCGCGATCGGATCTCCGCAGACGAATGACTAAGTCAAGTGGATAACTAATCCTCCTCTATGTCTCTCCAAACTAACTGACCACGTCGGCACAAGACACTCCCTACATTTAGTACGCCATTAATAACACGATGAACAGATTCATAAGGAAATCTCCAAGTCAGCTGGTCTTTGGGATCAATCAGCAGTTGCAATCACACCAATCAATTTAGAGACCTCGTGAAAGATGTCCTAAACACATTCCTTTTGGATCTGACGACTGTTCATGAGTAAGCCAAACAACGAACCCAGAAATCTCAGCAAAAGCAGAAATTAGTCTTAATTACGAGTCTGTCAAGCGCAAGAGCCCAGACAGGGCTACAAATCTGGTGATCTATTGTAGTAATAATCAGGAACTTTGAAACACTGGACATCAGTAAGAAACTGATTCCACAATTTCGTGGATCTTATGAAATATCTAAGATGCTCTGTAACAATTGATACGTAATCTTGGATTCTGCTAGATTTCAAAACTCATAAAAACCTTATATAGACACGTGAATAATTTGCGACTCTTGTTGATCCAGCGAATCACACTTTTTAAATTATAAAACTCGTTTTGCATACCTCCCTATCTATACCTCTCTACATTAAACGTAGTTATTAATTTTAATCATAGTAATCCAGTCCAAGTCTTATATTTAATTAATATATTAACTTCAGTTTTTTTAGATTTATGTCAATGATCAAACGGTTCTATTTTTTTCACGATGTATTCAGTTTTGCTTTGAGGGACCAAAACCAGTCAGTATGTAGCGAACTGTAGCGCGCCTGCTTAAGCCAATCGATTCGAATCGATGTTCGATTAGCGCGATCACGATGCGATCGATAACATGGGAAGTGGATGTACAATGTAATTAGAAATATAGAGACGAAAGTGAACGTTGATTTTGCTGTGTGCCTACCCTATCCTAGTTTTGCTACAATATGTAATAGATATATTATATAATTAATTTTTTAATATAATTTTAATGTGATGTACCTTTATATATTTTAATATTATATTATATTATTTCTATCATATAATACCCTGCTGCAAATTCCTATAGATTTTTTTATGAGTTCCTATAGAGGACTACAAGATTCTGTAAGAGTTTGTGTAGCTACCTATAAGATTTGCACAGCACGTATAAGTATACATAGGACATTCATAGAAATGTAAATAGGGTAAGAGATATACACAGAAATGTGGATGCCCCATGAGAACTAAAAGGTCTATAAGATACCAGTTTGATGTATAGTAACATGTAAATGTACGTAAGACAAAGAAGAGGTGTTCCATGGAGATCGAAAATGTCTACAGGTTTTAATAGGATGACGTATGTACATCTCCTATGTAACTCCTATGTAAATCTATATGTTCCTATACGTCAAAGTGTAATATCCTATAAGTATTTAATCCCCATGACGCATCTCTTCCGCGTTCCTATATCAACTTGAGAAAATAATTCGTAACTTCTAAAAACTGGAAGCTACGATAATAGTTAATAAATGAGATACGTTCCGTTTCGGATAAAAAAAAATCCTGACTACCATAAAGAAAATATATACTCATGACTTTTTTGAGTCACCAAACACACTTTGTTTTATTATGTGACTTTTCATTTTTAGTTATAGAAAAATTATCTTAGATTTTTACGAGGAATTATCAGTCAGCTACTGTTATAACATTTTGTATACACACTCTAATATGTAAATTATAGGGATACAGGGTGCCTCAGAATATTTGTGGCGATTTTGGGACTATATAGGATATCTCAAAATATTTGGAACTATTTTTGTGCAGATAGAGCGGATTAAACTGAACTGGAAGTTCCTCTATCATTTTGCAATTTTTGCAATTATTACCTAATGAGCAGAATGTCTAAACTCGCGTTAGACTTTAAGATATCTTTAAGAGTTTTTTGAAAAACATCTTTAAAATATGCCATAAATAACTCTGAAAAATATCTCAAAATTGTCTTATGCGTCGATTTTACTCGCTTACTCTGAAAAATATCTCAAAGTTGTCTTATGCATCAATTTTATTTGGCAATTTTTAAAAACTATTGTGAAAATTATAGAATGATACAGGACTTTTCGACTCAGTTTAGTCTACTTTATTTGCACATGAAAATAGTCACAAATACGGAACATCCTATATATTATTTAGGATGTCTCATGCATCAACGTGCATATCATTTTTTTCCCATGGAATCTTATAGAAGCTTCTTTTCATGGACTGGATGCCATAGATTCTTATATCTAAAACCTTGTAGAAAAATTTCCTATATTATCCCATATGTACATGTTCTGTAAATTCTATAGATATATTTATTGTAAGAAATTTAGAGGAAATAGGCACAACAGAGAAGCTATCAGTGTCGGGGCTGTGTGGCTCAGTGACAGAACGAAAGTCTACCAACTCGGAGGAAATACCATTCTGGGTTCGAGACGAGGAACGCCCTGATATTTTTCTCTATTGTCATTAATTAGTGAGCGAGTCTTCCATACAAAGTGATGACACCAACACAAACGCAAAACAGTTTTCATCTCTATTATTCTTAAACTGTATTCTGATTTACATTTAATTGAACTGTATGCTTTGTTATCAAATATTTTTTTGTAGTGCCTCATTAAAAGTTACGATCACAATTTTGTTTTTGTCACAGTTGTTTATGTCAATGAAGATTTTTGTGCAGCGATTTTTATCGAGCAAAGAATTTGTTTGAAATTTTGCGCTAGGAACGAAATTTCATTCACAAACGTTCATTTAAAACGTTGTAATCATCATCATAAGCTTTTTGCAACAACATTTTTTACTTGAAATGATTTCAAACTTATTTTCTGCAGTGAAAAAGTACTTGAAATCGTAGTGATATCTTCATCATTAAAGAAAGAAGAATTGATAAATCAAGATTGCACTTTTGCAATTTTCATATTATTTGCTCCATTTTGAACAATTTTTTCTTCATATACAGATATTTGTATGGATTGCTCTAGTTCTTTCTGGCCAATAAGTAAATCAGGAACTGTATTATCTATATAACCATGCTTTCTACTTCAGACAAAATTTTATTCTAGGGCCTAATTTTGAAATTAATTCAATTGCTTCTGTGTTAATTTCTCAGAGCAATTCGTCAATGTTCTATTCTATATAATAAATATTTCATTTTTTGTCAATACATATTAACATATTTTATATTATGTCATAATCGATATTTTATATATAACACGATTACAAAGCTCAATTGAGAAGCTTGCTGCAACAATATACTAACATATTTTATACATTTTGTACATTTTGACACATTTTGTAGAAAGTAAACGAAATAAATGAACACACTCAATATAGTGTTTACAATAAAAATTGTACCGATCATAGGATCTTAGGTTGAAGAAAAGGAACCAATCATAATTTAATATAAGAAGAATAATCAATTGTGACTCTACGACAACATGTGAATTAACTTACTGTTGCAAAAAGCCCTTCAATTATGCATGACAGAATATATTACACAATTTTCTCGACAAAAAGATATCATTGAAAGAAAAAAAAGAAATAATGCATATTTACTTATCTATGGAAATAATTTCTTCAAACATTTCCCAACTGTCTAGATCTTACTGTGAATGATACGTTTGGTTGACGTTAAATAAATAAAAGTATGTAACGCGAATAGATATATATATATATATATATATATATATATATATATATATATAACAACCAGCGCAAATCACTTTCACAACTTGGCGAATTTCGCAATTTCGGTTTACTACTTCCAATCTTCTAATATCCGTTCTTCATTTGGATATACAAAAGAGATTCGTAATTGATACGATCTAAGATTTAATTACTAATTCGTGTTCAATTTATTAATCTGTAATTATATATATATTCATTGACATTCAATAATTTCTAACGCTGCTTTAATCATTTATGTGTTGCAATGAACCGCATTCGCATAATTTGTAGCGTGACACACAATTTGTCGAATTTGACATTGTCGATAATACTGAACATTACCTTAAAACACAGTCATGGCATGCTCCAATAAATATCATTTAGATAAATAAAGTTTATTTTACTTTGTTAGCAATTTTCGTCGAGGTTTGTTTTTTCGCTTGGCAAATATTACTAAATTGTACTAAAAAATATCTGTTAATCGATTTCAGATTCACAATTATATGTCAATGTTTTGGAAATCATAATTATGTTTCACTTTTCCTAAAAGAAAGAATACAGAGATGATCTGGGAATATTTCTTTAGAATTATTAATAAAAATTACATAATGAAAAGAAAAGAATATTATTATGCATTTAGACTTTCTTGAAACAATTGATAACAACTGCTATTTAATAAATATATGATGTTTAATAAACATATGATAATATTTCAATATTTTGAGATATATTTATTTTTTTGTCTTTCTTACAGAACTTTATAGCGCATTATAAACTTTTTTTTGTTAGGACATATTACAAATAGTATTTTCAATCATTTACAAAATTAAGACATGTCACAATTGTCTGGAACAGATTTCGTTCTTTTTGAAATATGTTATTGAACATCAAAATGAAAAAGTATAAAAAATAATTAAAAGATGTACTCGTTGTTGTAAATATAAAAATTGAAAAGATAGATAGGTCAAAATACTAACAAAAAAAGATCCAATTTAAAAAATATATATAATATAAAATAATAATACATAATATAATAAAAAATATATAAAATATAAAAATATTTTACATCAAATTTACATCAAATTAATATTAGATTAGTCGTATAAATAACATGGAACGTTTCGACAATACTAAGTCTTCATCAGCCACATTAAATCACAAAAATGTTTAATTAATACTAAATATTTAAATGTTAGATGAATTCTAAGAATAAAATTATAGAGTATACATATTTTATATTGCAATAAATATTATATAAATCATCAAAATATTAAAAAAGTATTGTATCAGGTATGTAAATATGAAACCGGAATTTTTTTATAGAAAATACACGTTTATTGCATGATGAAAATGATAAAAAATATTTTATTCGAAATATTGCCCATCGGTAGCTATACATTTTTTCCACCTTTGACAGTTTGTGGATGCCACGCCAAAAAAATTGTTGCTCTTTTGAACCAAACCAGTCATCTATCTTTTCGTACCTCTTGGTAAGAAGTGAAGCGCTGCTGAGCAAGTGCGTGTCCCATCGATGCAAATGAGTGTAATCAGACGGAGCCAAGTCTGATGAATAAGTCGCATGCGAAAGTATTTCCCAACCAAATGCCTCAATCGTTTCCTTGACCAGTTTTGCTGTGTGTGATGGTGCATTATCATGAAGCAAAATCACTTTGTATTGCCTTTTTTGATATTTCGGTCGGTTTTTCACACAAAGCTTGATTCAAATTGATCATTTGTTGTTGGTAGCGTTCAATATTAATGGTTTTGCCAGGTTTTAGCAACTCATAATAGATCACACCTTTCTGATCCCACCAAACACAAAGCATTGTCTTCCGTTCATAGCGATTTGGCCTTGCAGTCGATGATTCGCCTGGAGTTATCCATGATCTTTTACGCTTAAAATTCTCAAAATATATCCACTTTTTCATCGCCAGTCACAATTCGATGGAGAAATGACTTTTTTTGTGGCGAGCAGCATTTCGCAAATGGTTTTTCGGTTTTCCTGTCTTTCATTCAGTTCATGAAGAACCCATTTTCCCCCCATTTTCCCATCTTCTGGATCTTTCCCATGGATTTCAAACGTATGGAGACAGCTTCTCGTGCCATTCAATTAATCCGCGAATTGTTGAGTTTGAGCGTCATTCTCATCCAACAATGTTTGCAATTCGCTGTCTTCAAACTTTTTCGGTGGTTTTTCATCGTTTTTCTTCGTTTCTCACGTCAAAATCGCCACTTTTGAATTTTTTAAACCACTCAAAGCACTGTAATTTACCAAGAGCATGCTCACCGTAAGCTTCGACAAACATTCGATGCGATTCTGCAGCAGTTTTCTTCAAATAATAACAGAAAATCAATGCTGTCTGCAAATCGTAGTTTCCAGGCACAAAATTCGACATATTCAACGCTATTACAAATTATACTGTTGTATGAAACTTGTATTATTGTGAGTTGAAAATCTTTGTCAGAACAAGGAATGGCGTCAATGGCGCCATCTGATGGCAACTATATTGACAGCTATGGCCATCTATTGGTAAATTCCGATTTTATGTTTACATACTTGGTACATAGTCATGTCGCAAAAAACATATAAATCGTCATGCTGCAATAAAAAATCATACAAATCGTCTAAAGCTATCAAGACTATTTCATCATTGAACAGCGAGACTAAAGTCAATTAATAAAGTATATATTATAGTGGCATATAACGGTTGATTTAAATATATTACAATATGTATCTATATAAAAGATAAATCTATAAAAGATAAATCTATTATATGATAAAAAAATTGTGAAAAAAATTAAATGAAATTTAAAAATAATTAAAAATTTACAAATATTAGGTGTACAAAAAAGTTCTGAGCTTTAGATTTGATACAACCGAAATAACAATTTAAATTTTATATATCTTCCCGCCTTTTTGTGGTTTTAAAGCGTTAACATTTGGCCTTCTA
>Ga0157363_1003577_pt1 | contig 14081 bp, 13 predicted proteins | sample AttsexASBM1_FD_111477 | JGI IMG/M metagenome (GOLD analysis project Ga0157363, IMG submission 111477) | Fungus gardens microbial communities from leaf cutter ant in Ribeirão Preto, State of São Paulo, Brazil - Atta sexdens ASBM1 | ecosystem: Host-associated > Fungi > Mycelium > Unclassified ...
ATCCGGGTGGTGAAGACCCTGTGCCGCCGAAAAACACTGAAACCAGAGAAAACTAACGATGGATTCGCAACGCAATCTTTTTTTCATCGCTTTTCTGTTCGTCTCCTTTATGGTCTGGCAAACGTGGCATACGGATCATAATCCGCAGCCTCAAGCACAACAGACTACACAGAATACGAACACCCCTGCGGGTGATGCCGCAAATCAGGCTAGCAATAGTGGACAAGGTAAAACCATTACCGTCACCACCGATGTGTTATCTCTCCAGATTAATACACGTGGTGGGGATATTGAACAAGCCAAACTACTGGCGTACCCTGATAAGTTAGGCTCCACCACTCCATTCCAATTACTTGAAACTGCCCCTGATTTTATTTATCAAGCCCAAAGTGGATTAATTGGACAAAACGCACCGGATAGTAATACGACTCGTCCTGTGTTTAATGCTACTCAAGATAGCTATACGTTAGCGGATGGTCAGTCTGAACTACGTGTACCAATGACTTGGACTGCGGCCGATGGCGTTGTCTATACCAAGACATTTGTATTCAAGCGTGGCGGATATGCAGTAAATGTTGACTACAACGTAAATAACGTTAGCCAACAACCTCTATCGTTAGCAATGTTTGGCCAATTGAAGCAAACCATCACTCTACCCAAAGCGCGTGATACAGGTAGTAGTAACTTTGCTTTACATACTTTCCGTGGTGCAGCTTATTCCACTAACGATGAAAAGTATGAAAAATATAAGTTCGATACTATTGCTGAAGACAAGAATCTGAACACCACCACCAGTAATGGTTGGGTCGCGATGTTACAGCAATATTTCGCAACGGCATGGATCCCTCACACTTCGGGTAACAATACGTTCTATACCACGAAGTTAAGCGATAACTTAGCAGCTGTAGGGTATAAATCCACACCGGTTACTGTTGCCGCAGGTCAGCAACAAGACCTGAAAGCGACATTGTGGGTCGGTCCTGAGATTCAAGACCAAATGGCAGCTGCCGCGCCACACTTAGATTTAACCGTTGATTACGGTTGGTTATGGTTTATCTCTCAACCGCTGTTTAAGCTATTGAAATTCTTACATAGCTTCATCGGTAACTGGGGCTTCTCCATTATTGTTATTACCTTCATCGTCCGCGGTATCATGTACCCATTGACCAAAGCTCAATACACGTCAATGGCTAAAATGCGCATGTTACAGCCTAAAATTCAGGCTATGCGTGAGCGCCACGGTGAAGATAAGCAACGAGTTAGCCAAGAAATGATGGCATTGTACAAAGCAGAGAAAGTTAACCCGCTGGGTGGATGCCTTCCTCTGTTAATCCAAATGCCAATCTTCTTAGCACTTTACTACATGCTGATGGGATCGATTGAATTACGTCATGCACCTTTCGCATTATGGATTCACGACTTAAGTGCACAGGACCCGTACTATATTCTGCCAATCTTAATGGGTGTTACGATGTTCTTCATTCAGAAGATGTCTCCAACAACCGTGACTGATCCAATGCAGCAGAAGATTATGACGTTTATGCCTGTCATCTTTACTGTCTTCTTCTTATGGTTCCCATCAGGTCTGGTGCTGTATTACATCGTCAGTAACCTTGTGACGATCCTACAACAACAGCTGATTTATCGTGGATTAGAAAAGCGTGGATTACATAGTCGTAAGAAAAAAGGCTAATCCCGTATTACGCTAAATCGCGTTATACTTAGGCGGTCATTATGACCGCCTTTTTTTTTGCTAGAGAGAATAACATGAGCCACAACGATACGATCGTCGCCCAAGCAACCCCTCCCGGCCGTGGCGGTGTTGGGATATTGAGAATATCAGGCCCAGCAGCCGCCGAGGTTGCACAGGGTTTATTAGGGAAATTACCTAAACCTCGAACCGCAGAGTATCTTGCATTTAACGATGCCGATGGCGCAGTGCTCGATCAAGGTATCGCCTTATGGTTTCCCAACCCACACTCCTTTACTGGCGAGGATGTGCTTGAACTTCAAGGTCATGGCGGGCCGGTTATTCTCGACCTCTTACTCAAACGTATCTTAGCAACAAACACAGTACGCATTGCAAAGCCAGGAGAGTTCTCAGAGCGCGCCTTCCTTAACGATAAACTCGACTTGGCGCAAGCGGAGGCTATTGCTGACTTGATTGACGCTAGTTCAGAGCAAGCCGCACGTTCTGCTGTCAATTCTCTACAAGGGGCATTTTCCGCACGCGTCAATCACTTAGTGGAAGCACTCACTCACCTTCGAATTTACGTTGAAGCTGCTATTGATTTTCCTGATGAAGAGATCGACTTTCTCTCTGACGGTAAAATAGAGGCAGCACTCAATACCGTTATCAATGATCTTGATGCCGTCCGCCGAGAAGCTCGCCAAGGTAGTTTATTACGCGAAGGTATGAAGGTGGTTATTGCTGGTCGTCCAAATGCGGGGAAATCGAGTTTACTTAATGCCCTGGCCGGTAGGGAAGCCGCTATCGTTACCGATATTGCCGGAACCACGCGTGACGTTTTACGCGAACATATTCACATTGATGGGATGCCGTTACACATTATCGATACCGCAGGATTACGCGAGGCCAGTGATGAAGTCGAGCGTATAGGCATTGAGCGTGCATGGCAGGAGATAGATCAAGCTGACTGTGTCTTATTTATGGTAGATAGCACAACCACTGAAGCCACCGATGCGGCAGCGATTTGGCCTGATTTTATCGCTCGCCTACCAACGTCAATCCCGGTGATTGTGGTGAGGAATAAAGCTGATATTACCGGTGAGAAAGCTGGCCTGTCTGAAGAGAATGGTAATCTTCTTATCCGTCTGTCGGCTCGCGAAGGGTCAGGTATTGATGCATTACGCAATCACCTCAAAGAGAGCATGGGTTTTGCAGGAAATACGGAAGGCGGTTTTATTGCAAGGCGCCGACACTTAGAAGCATTGGAGTTAGCAGGGTCTCACCTACTACAGGGAAAGGCGCAACTATTAGATGCGCGTGCAGGAGAACTCTTGGCAGAAGAACTGCGTGTGGCGCAAAGCGCGTTAAGCGAAATTACCGGTGAATTCACTTCCGATGATCTATTGGGAAGAATTTTTTCCAGTTTCTGTATCGGTAAATAGTAACAAAGGGGCACAGTGACTCTGTGCCCATCCTATTAGTTCGTCTTAGTTTCTTGACTAACGCCCATCAAAACTCCAGCGTTCAGTAAGCCGCCGACTGATTGTGCAAGGTCAGCTGGGATAGCAACAACTTTGCTGTTATCGCTCGCCGCTAACTTCGATAGTGATGCCACATAGTTATTCGCTAACTGGAAGGTCATTGCTTTTTCCCCACCGGCTTCCGCTAGGGCCTGTGAGAGCTGTGACGTTGCTTTACGTTGCCCTTCAGCTAAAGTCTCTAAAGCCTCAGCTTCCCTTCTTGACGACTCTAATTTTGCTTCCGCATCTAAGATCATCGCTTGCTTCTTACCTTCTGCTTCACGAATAGCGGCATTCTTATTTCCTTCCGCTCGGGTTTCGGTAGCTTTACGTTCACGTTCAGCTGCTGCTTGCTGTTCCATCGACTTACGCATTGATTCTGAAGGGGTGATATCTTGAATATCGACGGCTTTAAGAATAAGCCCCCAGTCACTCATCTGTTCTTCCATATTCGCGCGAAGCGTAATGGCTAATTGATCCCGATTAGATAAGGTGTCATCAAGATTCATTCCCCCGACCGCATTACGAATGGTCGTCATCACCAAGTTCTGTACCGCTGCACTATAACTGTCGACACCGTACGCTGCCTTTGCTGGGTCGGCAATGCGGATAAAGCAAATAGCGTTTACCCCTACAGTGGCATTGTCACGTGTAATCCCTTCAATACCCTTCACTTCAAACATCTGATCTTTTGCTGACATACGGTAGGCCACCGCATCAATAAAGGGAATAAGAATGTTAAGACCAGGGTTCAGTGTGGTGTGATATTTCCCCAAACGCTCTACAATCCACTGGTCTGCTTGAGGAACTATTCGTACACATTTTAAAAAAGTCACGATAACCAGTACGACGAGTAAAATCGCAACGATGATGCCTGGGGTGATGATCATTTTATTCCCTCTTTTAATGATGAACTGGCTTGAACTTTCACAATGTCATTTTCAGTCATCGCAATGGCAATGACACGAGTTTGTCTTGCCAGCGAATAATCACTGCAGCACATCCACTCTTGCTTTCCCTGAATTGGACGACTGAGGAGTAAGGTACCTAATTGACCGGGCTGAAGGGACTCGGCAAGAATGCCCTCACTACCAATTATGGTACTTTCGACCTGTACAACAGGTTTGCTTCTTATCCATTTCACCCAGATAAAAGCACAAACTAATGACGATAGTGCCCAAATCAAGAGCTGCATAACCACGGAAAGATGAGGACAAAAATAGGAAGTTATTGCAGGGACTAATGCGGCAATCGCCATCCACAGCCCAAAAAAGGTTACGGTACAAAACTCAATTATCGCAAAAATTGCGGCAACACCGAGCCATATCCAAAAGAAGCCCATCGACAAGTCCTTATAAATGATGATGCTTGGAATCATACCTTTTAATGAGACAGACAGGCTAACACCCATACAAACTTTACATTCCACTACCCGATCTGTGCGAAGTCAGATCAATAATGCGATCAGCGGTAGCTATCGTTGAAGGTCGATGGGCAATAAAGATTCGCGTGATATTTAATGAACGAATTGCAGCGTTTACCACCGTTTCGTTCTCTAAGTCTAAATGACTGGTCGCTTCATCTAAAAAGAGAATCGCTGGTCTTCGATAGAGTGCACGAGCAATGAGTAAGCGTTGTTTTTGACCACCCGATAGGCTGCCACCTAGCTCACTTACTAAGGTTTCATAACCCATCGGCATACTTATAATTTCCTCATGCAGATTTGCCATGCTCGCACATTCGATAATACGCTCACGATTATTATCTTCACCGAATCCCATTATATTTTCAGCAATAGACCCGGCAAATAACTTGTCCTCTTGCAGTACACAGGCAATAACGTCTCTAAAGTTATTCAGGCCCACTTGAGTAATATCGAGTCCATTAAAACGAATAGTGCCGCTGTCTGGTGTCAGTAGACCACACATCAGCTTCATCAAGGTGGTTTTACCTACACCAGAAGGTCCAATAATCGCGACGCTTTCTCCGCGATCAATACTGAATGTACATTGCGAAATGATAGGGGGTGTTAATTTATCGTATTGATAGCTAAGATTTTCCACTTCAAATCTTGCAGCTTGGTCATACTGGCATAAGCGTTTAGCGCTAAGGTGCGATTCCGGCTCTTGATAGACAATATCTGCTACCCTTTCATTATGTAAGCTGAGCATTCTGAGCTCGAGTACCATATCAACGATGGCCGATGCCCGTTCAGAGAATTGCCCACGATAGGCATTAAACGCTACAAACATTCCTAAGGTCATATGACCATCGATGACCATCGATGCACCTAACCAAAGTATTAGTACCTGATCCAATGTACTGATAAGCGAGTTGACGCCGCCAAAAAACATATCTAAGCGCGTCATACGGATAACGGCATTGGTCGTTTCGATATTCAGATTGAGCCAGTAGCGTGATCGGGTTTTATTTAAGCCTAAAACCTTAAGTGTGGCGATACCATACAAAGTTTCCATAAAGTGAGAACTAGCACGCGCATCTTTAACAATCTGCTCTTCTTGAGCCTGCCGATAGCGGTGATAGGTCGCTAGACGTAAAATGACATAAAGCAGAGTGAAGGCTAACACGACAAAATATAGCCACCCACCGTACATAAACATCATTACCGAAACACTGACAACCATCAAGAGATCGATGGTCCCGGAGACAATACTCGAAGTAAGCGTTTCGCGAATTGTGGCGAGCGATCCAAATCGCGATTGGATATCGCCCAGTTTACGCTTTTCAAAATAACTCAATGGCAAACGTAATAAATGATCCATCAAGCCGGTTTTCCATTGCACATCAATCAGTGACTGCATCACCAATGATGTCCAGCTTCTTAGCATACCGATGAAGGTTCGGAATAATATAAAGCTGACTAATCCAAGGCAAATTAGCGTTAAAAGATCCCGGTCTTTTGCAATAATGACATGGTCCATCACCAACTGAGTCCCTATTGGGATCGCAATATTCACGGCCTCTACTAGAATCGTTAAAGCAAAGATTTTAGCTAATACACTAGGTAGACCTGAAATATTCTTGAGTAAACTCCAAAAACTGATACGCGAACGAGCTTTAATTGGTTTAAATTCGCTATCAGGCCAGAGTTCTAATGCAATACCAGTAAAATGCTGTGACATCTCCTGTAAGCTCACCACACGACGCCCAAATGCCGGGTCGTGAAGGGTAAATTTATTCCTACTTACTTTCACCAGTACTACAAAGTGGCTCATATCCCAATGCAGGAGGCAAGGTCGCCTAAGCTGTCTGATTTCCTCTAAATCTAGGGATAACGCTCGTGTTTGTAGAGATAGCTGACTTCCGATATGCACCAGTGTCGCTAAGGTCGCTCCCTGTGTAGAAAGCCCAAACTTTTGACGTAAATTGAATAAATCAATATTCATCCCAAAGTAACGGCAGACCATTACAATACAGGCAAGTCCACACTCTGCAGCTTCAGTTTGTAAAACCTGTGGCACTTTTCTAAACAAGCCGAACTGGAGCTGCTGACATACCCGAATAAAAAGGTGACGGATTTCATCCATTGACCGGCCCTCCTAGACTACGTTTGATATCGTAATAAGGGGAAAGAATCCATTGATAAAGAGGACGCTTTTCTAGGAATAATGTCACTTCTGCAGACATACCATTACCTATTGGTAAGCGTCGATCTTCAAAGTGAAGAACTTGATCGCTTAACGCGACTACCGTCTTATAATAAGATTCCTTGGGTTGCTGTGCGGTCACTGGCGAGCTCCCTTTGTAGCTCATCATTTCACTCTCTGTCGCGGGGACTCGTGATAAAGAGATAATTTCTCCCGAAAACTGTCCAAACTTTTCATAGGGATAAGCATCGTAGCGAATATTGACTTTGTCGCCGGGGCTTACAAAGGGCACACTTGAGTTGGGCAACCACAGCATCAATTGATAATGCTGTTGCTCACCCGGTAAAATTTGTACCAAGCTATCGCCTAAGCTGAACATTTGCCCCTCAGTAAAGGCTAAGTTTTCAATCTTTCCCTTTACAGGTGAAGTAATAATTAATTGATCGTTCGCATCGACCTCTGCAAGCATTCGATTAAACTCACTGAGTTTAAGTTCGTATTCCGAAATACGATTATCAAAGTCTGCTGATATGCTGGTTATTTCACTTTCTAAATTAATAATCTGCATATTCTCTTGGATAAGCTGACTATTCATATTCTGCCAAGATGATTGTTGCTGATAGAATAGATAACGTTGATTATATGACTGTTCTTTACTGATTAACCCTCTCTTTAAATATTCATCGTAGTTCTTCATGCTCTCTTTCATGTCTTTAAGACCATGTAAAGAGTTAGCAACGAGTGATTTTGTATGATGATAGGATTTCTTATATTCAATAAGTTGTTGGGTTAATTTCTCAATGTTATTTCTTTTATTCTCTTTTAACTTATTAATGATGTTATTAGTTAATGTTATTTGTTGGTTAATACTCGCTTTGGAATTATCACTTAAATTTCCAGATTGTGTATCTCGGCTAATATTGAGTGCATAAATCGGCATACCTTTCTCGACACTTTGACCAAGTTCAACATAATTTTTAGCGATCGTGCCTTGTTGTGGAGCAAGAATATTTACTGTCTGTTGTTGTGAGAAAATTTCACCCCTAACGTTAACTCGCCGAGTATAATCACCTTTGATTAAGGCTATAAGCGTTATCACCATAAAAAAAAATGTACAGGTGAGTATTACCCAGAGCGGTATACCTCTTAATAGTAATGCTTTACCCAACCAGTGGTGACGCTGATGATAAAGTGCTTCCTTTCTGAAAAGATTATTATCTTCCATAATTTTAAATTATCAAATGGTGACTGGAAAAATAAAAAAAAAGCAAAGAGATTATTTTAATCCCTTTGCTTTATAATTAATTTACATTATTTTCTAAATACTAATTTAAAAAATGATGTGACTGTATCGATTGCGGAGTCGATGACTAGCCCTGCATTTTTCGCTACATCACCTGCATTGGTTTTAGCATTTTTCCATCCGACTATTTCAGCCAGACCACCAAATGTTGAGCCTACTGCTCCGAAAACACTGGAGAATAGACCCGCACCTGATACATTTTCCATTTGTACGCTATTTAATTCTTTCACTCACTCCTCCTTAAGGGTATTAAACTCCAAATTTCTATCAACAAACATTCATCCTTCTCGTTGACGAGAGTAAGGCTATAGAGAGTCACCATCGCTTTCAATATCATATTTTCAAAATGAGAGTAATAATCTACATATTCGGAAACCGAGTTTAGTATTCAAATAGTGCTAACGGTGAAATATCCCTTACTAGGCATAGAATAACGTTGCGGCGAAAAAAAACCAGTAGGGATAATAATTCCATACTGGTTTCAATATTTGGGATTTTTTTAGTTTTTATTATTAGTTAAAAATTGGTCTAACTTGTCACCATCAAGATGGCGTACATCTTGGCCCTTAACAAAATAAAAAATAATTTCACAAATATTTTGGCAGCGGTCACCGATACGTTCAATCGAACGAGCACAGAATAATGCGGTTAAGACATTAGGAATTGTTCGGGGATCTTCCATCATATAAGTCATTAACTGACGAATGATGCCTTCGTACTCTTGGTCAAGCTTCTTATCGGCCCGATAAATCTCGATCGCCGCCTCAAGATCCATTCGGGCGAAAGCATCCAGCACTTCATGTAGCATTTCAACCGAATGCTGCCCAAAGGATTCCAAGCTGATCAATAGTGGTTGATGTTGCTGGTTAAACTTTTCTAACGCTGTGCGACTAATCTTTTCCGCGACATCACCGATACGCTCGAGCTCAGAGATTGTTTTTGTAATGGCCATCACTAGCCGTAGATCACTAGCTGTAGGCTGTCTTTTTGCAATAATTTTGACACAGTGTTCATCGATATCGACTTCCATTCGATTGACCTTTTGGTCATCAGCAATAACTCGGCGAGCTAGCTCACTATCCATGTTATGTAATGCTGTTATCGCATCTGTCAGCTGCTGTTCTACCAGCCCCCCCATAATCATCACCTGAGTACGAATGTGTTCGAGCTCAGCATTGAATTGGGCCGAAATATGCTTATTAAGATTTAAAGTATCCATATCACTCTCCACGCACTGAATAGATTAATTAAGGCTCAAACTTTGGGCATCAGCCATAGCGACCGGTAATGTAATCTTCAGTTTGTTTTTTAGCCGGCGTTGTAAACAACGTATCCGTATCACTAAACTCCACCAACTCACCTAAATACATAAATGCCGTATGATCGGAACAACGTGCCGCTTGTTGCATGTTATGGGTGACAATTACGAGGGTATAATCTTGCTTTAGCTCAGTAATTAATTCTTCAATTCTACCGGTTGAAATAGGATCGAGTGCAGAACAGGGTTCATCAAGGAGTAAAATCTCTGGGCGAATAGCAATACCCCGTGCGATACAAAGACGTTGCTGTTGACCCCCTGAAAGGCTGTATCCACTTTGATGGAGTTTGTCTTTAGTTTCTGTCCATAGTGCGGCTTTGGTTAATGCCCACTGTACGCGTTCATCCATTTCAGATCGGGAAAGCTTTTCGAATAAGCGAACGCCGAAAGCAATGTTGTCGTAAATCGACATTGGGAACGGTGTTGGTTTTTGGAATACCATCCCAATTTTTGCTCGTAATAACGCAATATCTTGCGAGGACTGCAAAATATTTTCACCGTCGAGTAGGATTTCACCTTCCGCCCTCTGCTCAGGGTAGAGCTGAAACATTTTATTAAAGGTTCTCAAAAGAGTCGATTTCCCGCACCCCGAAGGTCCAATAAATGAAGTCACTTTGTTACGAGCAATTTCTAAATTAATATTTTTTAGTGCATGAAATTTTCCATAATAAAAATTTAGATCACGCACTTCTAATTTACTTTGAGCGGGGTTCACTTTCGCCATCGTCATAATGATCTCTCTTTTACTTATTACTTACGCTTGACGAAAATCATGCGCGCTAGAATATTCAGGACGAGTACACATAAGGTAATAACGAGTACTCCCGCCCAAGCTAAGCTTTGCCACTGTGCAAAAGGACTCATGGCAAATTTAAAAATAGTCACCGGTAAGTTTGCCAGTGGCTGGCTCATATCGGTACTCCAGAACTGATTCGATAATGCAGTGAAAAGTAGTGGTGCCGTTTCTCCCGCAATACGAGCTATCGCTAGTAATACCCCGGTCATGATTCCGGAAAGCGAAGCTTTTAAAGTGATTGAGAGAATCATCCGCCACTTTGGGGTTCCCAATGCATAAGCCGCTTCACGTAAACTATCAGGCACCAGTTTCATCATATTTTCGGTAGTACGGATCACGATCGGAATTTGTAATAACGCCAACGCCAAAACGCCCGCCCAACCTGAAAAGTGCTGCATTCGGCTTACTACAAGGGTGTAGACAAATAACCCTATGACTATTGAAGGTGCTGAAAGCAAAATATCGTTTATAAAGCGAATAACTTCTGCCAACCACGTTTTGCGACCATATTCGGCAAGATAAATCCCCGCTAAGATCCCTAAAGGGGTGCCTAATACGGTTGACCACAAAATAAGTAATCCACTCCCTGCCAACGCATTAGCAAGACCTCCTCCATCAGTGTTCGGCGGTGGGGTATCCTGTGTGAAGAGATCCCATGATAGGCCATCTATCCCTTTAGTCACTGTGGTCCACAAAATCCATAGCAGCCAAAACAAGCCAAATGCCATAGTTAAGAGCGACAAGGTTAGCGCAATATAGTTTTTTACCCGGCGACGTGTTTGACGCTTAGTCCGTTCGGCAACCTCTTGAGCGGTATGACTCGGTAAGTAATCACTCATCCAAGTGCCCCTTCCTTTTTAGCAAGACGCATCACCATCAAGCGTGAGATCGCTAGCACGATAAAGGTGATAACAAAAAGAATTAAGCCAAGCTCCATCAGGGCTGAGATATGTAAGCCAGAACCGGCTTCGGCAAATTCATTGGCTAAAGCTGAGGTAATACTATTACCTGGCATATATAGTGAAGCGCTATCGAGCTGATAAGTATTTCCAATAATAAAGGTAACGGCCATTGTCTCGCCCAATGCACGACCAAGACCTAACATCACGCCGCCAATGACACCATTTTTAGTAAAAGGCAGCACGATACGCCAGATCACTTCCCAAGTGGTACAGCCAATACCGTAAGCTGATTCCTTCATCATGACAGGTGTCTGTTCAAACACATCACGCATGACGGACGCAATATAAGGGATAATCATCACAGCTAGAATAATGCCTGCCGCCAGAATCCCAATACCAAATGCAGGCCCTGAGAATAAGCTTCCCAAAATCGGCACACTTGAGAGTAAATCGCCCACCGGTGTTTGGAAGTATTGTGCGAAGAGTGGTGCAAAAACAAACAATCCCCACATCCCGTAGACAATACTCGGGATCGCGGCCAATAGTTCAATCGCCGTACCGAGTGGTCGTCTTAACCATGCAGGGGAGAGTTCTGTCAGAAATAACGCTATACCGAAGCTGACTGGTACCGCAATGAGTAACGCTATCGCAGATGTGACCAATGTGCCGTAGATAGGTACTAGTGCGCCAAATTGTTCATTCGGAGCATCCCACGTTTTGGTCCATAAAAATGAGAAACCAAACTGATGGATACTAGGCCATGATGAAATTATCAGGGAAACAATTATGCCACCGAGCATAAGGAGGACGATTAAAGCGGCGATTTTTACCAAAAAGCTGAATATCACATCGCCGTATTTGCTGGGTGCCTTAAAGGACGACCGGTTTTGTACCATAACATTCTCGAGTAGATAGATGACAGGGCAGCAAGCTGCCCTGAAAGTAAATAATTGTCGTGCAGCGAGAGTTAAGGATAAATTGCTTTACCTTCCTCTGTCGTAATCGTTTTTTTCCACGCATCACGGACTAATGTTACGACCGATTCAGGCAGTGCTGCGTAGTCTAAGCTATTAGCTGTTTTCGCGCCCTGTTGGTAACCATAATCGAAAAACTGTAAAACCGCTTTCGCTTTATCCGCATTAGCCGGTTTTTTGTAGACTAAGACGTAGGTGGTTGAGGAGATAGGCCAAGCATTTGCCCCTGCTTGGTAGGTCAGGTCTTGTGCAAAACTCTGCTGCCAATTTGCTCCTTTCGCCGCATCGCTAAATGATTGCTCATTAGGCGCAATCGCTTTTCCTGAAGCATCGACCAATTTGGTAAAGGTGAGATTATTTTGTTTGGCGTAGGCGTATTCGACATAACCAATCGAACCCGGCAGACGCTGAACAAAGGCTGCCACACCATCATTACCTTTACCACCCAGACCAACAGGCCAATTAACGGTGTTACCTTTACCAATTTTGGTATTCCACTCTTGATTCACTTTCGCTAAATAACTTGTGAATACAAAAGAGGTTCCCGATCCATCAGCTCGACGAACAACATTAATATTTGTCGCAGGTAATTTCAGTCCTGGGTTTAGCGCGGCAATTTCAGGATCGTTCCAACGCGTGATTTTACCTAAATAGATATCTCCGGTTGTTTTACCATCTAAAATTAACTGGCCAGGTTTAATTCCGGGTAAGTTAACGGCAAGGACGACGCCACCAATTACTGTAGGAAATTGGAAAAGTCCATTTTTCTCTAAATCGGCTGCACTCATCGGGGCATCAGAAGCGCCAAAATCGACGGTTTTAGCGATAATCTGTTTAACGCCTCCGGACGAGCCGATTCCTTGATAGTTCACTTTACTGCCGTTGGCTTTGTAATAATCTGCAGCCCAACGGGAATAGACCGGTGCAGGGAAAGTACCACCAGCGCCAGTGAGATCAGTTGCGGCAAATGCCGAAACGGTAGTCAATGCTAAGGTAACTGCTGTGAGGTGAGTCGCCATCTTACGCTTGAATTTCATACTCTCTCCAAAAGACCGATTCAATTACAACCTAAGGGGTGTTGCCGTTAAATTAGGTCAATTGAATGACACGAAGATGTCACTTTTATGACAGAAATATGACACCCGCAATCAATTGAGAATATTTGACTGAGATTACCGTCACGGGGTCGTCAATAAGCTTGTAAGCATTGGGCAGAAAGGATGGCCAGAAAGACAGTCGATGAGGAAAATGATAAAAAAAACCCCTCATCACTGAGGGGGAAGACAGGGATGGTGTCTATGGCAAGGAAAAAGGTATGACATACTACTGGTACTACCATACAGCCAACACAATGTGTTCACTGTAATTCATTGATATCGCATAATTGATCAATACGATATTCATAATTCTGCTGTACTTGCTTTTTTTGGTCTGGCGTCAACAGTCCATAAATTTGATTACGTACGTGAGCCATCTCAACTTGAAACTTAACTTGCTGGTCCGCTATTTTTTGCGCTTGGTTACGGACAGCTGTTTCATCAAAATTCTGGGATAAGGTTAACTGCTGCATCGCTTTCAAATCACCAATCTCAGTAGTTGAGTGACGAAAACGGAACTGATCGGTTAAATCTCGCATTCTTTGCCGTTGTGACTCACTCAGTTCAATACCGTCGAACATATGTGATTGAATACGTTGCGTCAGGCTATCATTCATTGTGCAAGGTTGGTGTATCTTATCTATAAGAGGTTTTTCGACCTCTTGGGCGAACCCCGTAGAGACAATAAATAAAGAGGATATCGCGATAGCACAAAGATGACGCATTTCACTGTTCCTCATAGCAGTTGTCGTTTGAAGCATTGGGGGGTAGTCTAAGCGAGTTGCTGCAAACATCCGTCAGGGGGTGTAAAACTAAGTAAAGTGATAAACACGTTACCATGGAACAAGGTATTTTTGCTGCCGAAGAGGAGAG
>Ga0157363_1003578_pt1 | contig 14079 bp, 7 predicted proteins | sample AttsexASBM1_FD_111477 | JGI IMG/M metagenome (GOLD analysis project Ga0157363, IMG submission 111477) | Fungus gardens microbial communities from leaf cutter ant in Ribeirão Preto, State of São Paulo, Brazil - Atta sexdens ASBM1 | ecosystem: Host-associated > Fungi > Mycelium > Unclassified ...
CACACACACACACACACACACACACACACACCTGCGCGTGCACACACATTTTGTAAAATAAATAACTGACACTCTTAATATTGTATACTTAATATTTAATATGCAAAAATTTTAAAATTTAAAAAGTAATTATTTAAATTCTGTTTCTGTGCTATCCAAATGTATTTTAATATATATCAAGAATTTGTAAAAAAAATTATTGTTAAAATTAAATAACTGTGACAAATAAAGAACTCTTATTTAGTTTTGGCTAAATAAAAATTTACTTTAAAAAATTGTAAAGATTTAATTCTGAGAAAAAATAGTAACTAATTTAATTAATATATTCTGTATACTGTAAAATAAATACCTATTACTGCGTAGTGTATCTTCCACAAGTAGATAATTAAGCCAATCATTAATCATCGTTTGTCTACGAACAGAACCTCTCTAGAACAGAATCTCGCGCAAATACATACATACATACATGTGTTAATTTGATACGATACAGCCATAATTTACGAAAATATGTATGTATACTTTCGCAGAAACAAAAGGAAAAAGAAGTAATCAAATTATTGTAACACATCTGGATGATTTTTAAAAATTCGAAGATGAGTATCATATCGTATGGCATTAACAGGACGTTTTTAAAATCGATTATTTTAATTTTTATTTATTTTTTAATAATATGAAACTCTAGGTATAATCATATTTCTAATCAAGTGTATAACATCATTCAATTAACTTTGCAAAGTCAGATAGAGAAACAAGAAACATGGCAGAGGGAGATGTTGATGACGAAGGAAAAGAATAGAATATAGAGCATGAACGAGAAAGATCTTAACGTGTCTCTGTTCGCAATCCGTCGACTAGCTCTTAGGGGTGTCGCCAATTCGGAGGGTAGATCCGCGGTCGGTGTAGGGGAAACTCGATATAAAGGAGGGTTCCGATATAAAGGATTCTTTGGGAACGGGTCTCAAGATTCGATCACAGGGCTTTGTCAAGTTGGCGATTCGGCGCAACGGTTGCCAGACAGTGGCCGTTTTGGACATTTTCTCAAGCTCTACGATTCATCGGGTGAATCCTGAACGCATCCCTTGAGAATTTGCTCGCGGCTTTGCCTTAACTGATTACATTGTCGATGTTGAATGTTATTAAAAGATAATTTGGACTGACAGAAACGTCGTTCCTTGTGGACACCATGTTTGGTACTTTGATCCAATTTCGAAATTTCCCTGCTGACTTGACTTCCCTATTGACCTTTATTAATTATTTACAATTTTGACAATGCATGAGCAAATGATATGTAATCTCAGCAACATTATTAACATTTGTATCCAAAACTTATTTAAATTTCTTTTGATGTAATATGTACTTGACTTTTTTTAAAAGACATTTTTACATAACTAGTTATCGCACAATTTAAAATTTATACAAAATTTAAGAAATATATTTTCAATTCTTTTGATAAACGATTAGATATATATTAAAATATTTATAAAGTCAAATTATTATGTATACATTTAAATCTTTAATATATCTTTAATATTTGTATAAAGATAACAAGAAATTAGATTTGTAAATTTTGTACATTTTCTATATAATATTATATATGTATTAGTTCTTATTTTTATTTTTATAATAAATGTATTATTAATGTTTTATATTAGGTTAATATCTTGTTTATATCTCTGCATACGAATAATAGATGATTTTGTGCGAGTGAACAATTAAAAATTAGCATCTGATAACTCTATATTTATTTGTCATGGAAAGATCACTTTTTGTTATACCCAAGGGAAAGCGCTTTGTTAATATTTGATTTATTGCTCAAAGCTTGTGTAGGAAATAAAACGTTTTTATATTTCGCTATTACAGAAGCGCGAGAGGTCGCCGGGAAAAAGAATGGATCGGCTTCGACGAAGCTTCCGAGATAGTTTCCGGCGGCGGAAAGACCCTCATGTGCCCGAGTCTAGTAAACCTCATCAATGGCAAGCAGATGAAAGTGCAGTGCGTTCAGCTACATGCGCTTTTCATGTTAAGGTAAAAATTAATAATAACACCGAGTGTGTGTATCAATTATAGTGATTATCTCTAATCAGTATTAGAATTATGATAATTTATTAAAAAGATGGGGGATTTATTAAAATGAATTAAGAATTAATTGGCGTTTTTTTATTTAGTCGGCATTATGGCTGACATTTTAATTATTTAATATTCTCTGCTTTAGAAATACTATATATAAAGCATTAATTAATTAATTCTCAGATTAATAATGTCAGAAATCATTATTTACATAGAATTATAAATGCTTAAAATAATTAAATTTTTTATTAATTCAGTTTCTTTTTCAAGAATGTATAATTTTATAGAGAGAGTAATTCTTTATATAATTAATATTAATTTGCTATATTAATATTAAGTATTAATTTTCCTAAATAAGATAAAAGTCTACTTTAATCTTAAAACTACTCTATTTTAATAATTTAATTGATTTTTTGACAGTATCTAGGATGTGTAGAAGTCTTTGAATCGAGGGGTATGCAAGTTTGCGAGGAGGCTCTTAAAGTTCTCCGTGTAAGTATTTTATATAAAATAATTCTTGAAATTAATACGACTTGTTTGTGGATCAATTAAAAGCATTAACTTTTATAATTAACCATCTACATCACGCGAGCATATGATTCATATTCGCATATTTGTCATATATAGTTCAGTAAATTTTTTATGTATATAAGAATAAATAATTTCTAAAAGTAATTCTTTCATAAGATATTTTCCATTTCCAATATTCAAGAAGCTCTGTAGAAAGTTTTATAAATCTTGCGAAAGTCAAGCGCGTCACATTCTCTGAGTCTTTCGCCTCGACTATATTTAGTACGGCTTACATATAAAGAGTCGACATTGACACCAAAGCGACCTGAAAATAAATCGGTGTAAAGGTCAAAGGACAACTTCGGGCGACCGAGTTAATTTGTGACTGAATTTTCAGAACTCAAGAAGAAGACCAGTACGAGCGATACTTCACGTATCTGGTGACGGATTGCGTGTTGTCGAGGATGAAACGAAAGGATTGATTGTCGATCAGACAATCGAAAAGGTGTCATTCTGTGCGCCGGATAGGAATCACGAGAAGGGATTTAGTTACATTTGTAGGGATGGCACGACAAGGCGGTGGATGTGTCATGGATTTTTAGCATTAAAGGAATCGGTAAGTCAGATGCCATTTCATTTCATTCGAATAGAAAATTATCCTTAATATACAAGGAATGCTATGTACTCTGTCGATAAGGGGTGTTCATTGATTCGAATTGCGAATATATGCAGCATCAGACGGTACGGTGATGATAACCTAAAGTATGTGTATATGATAACCCAATATGTAAATAACTAAATATGAGATATATATTTTAATTTTAATCCCTAATTGCTGATAGATTTATTAATAGTTACTATTTTGTGTAATTGAAAGTTTTTGTAAAAATTGTAAAATATGTTCTATTTTTACATATTGTCATTAAGATTTGCATATATCTTCCTGTTTATAATATAATGTGTATATTTTGTACATGTTTTGAGATTAAAAATATAAATAATATTAGTTTTTAAAATACTTTTATGTGAATAATGAGAGTATTTTTCTTATAATTGGCTTTATAATTGCGAATGTACACAGCATCAGATAGTATATGGTATAATAACAATAAGAATCTAATATATAATTAAATTTTAATGCGTTCTTAATTACTAATAGATCTATTAAGAATACATTAATGTGATATTCTATGTAATTGGAAATTTTGTAAAATTCATTGTAATATGTCCTATCCCAGTCAACCAAGTCTATCAAAAACAAATTTTATTAAATGCTTGTTATAAATATTGATAAAAGGATCAAATTTAATGTGAATTCTATTATATTTAATAATATCAGCAAATTGATAGCAGATATCTGCTGATGTAATATGAGAATAAATTGATAAAATCTTGTAAAGCTTGCTGACAGCAAATTGACGACAAGAATCGACCAAAACTAAAACCAACTAAAGTTTTACTCGATTGTTACTGTCAATTTGCTGTCTGGTTAATATGTAGATTTTGCTAGCAAAATACTTATTGCTGGCAGCGAATTTGTCATCAATTCTGAGTTGATCAGCTTAATGTCAACTCGGCAATAATTTATTATTAATTTTTAGGATGTTATATATTGCTATCGAAATTTACATATATATTTTTCTGTTTACGATATAACATGCATATTTTAAATCTTGGTTTACCTTGTTTTATTTAAAAATATAAATAGTATATTAGTTTTTAAAAGACTCTCACAGGAGAGGAGGCATAGGATAATGAAGGCATTTCTTAATGAACTTATTCTTTATCAAGGGAGAAAGATTGAGTCATGCAGTAGGCTGCGCCTTTGCTGCATGCCTGGAGAGGAAGCAACGAAGAGACAAAGAATGCGGAGTTACAATGACTTTTGATTCGAAGACTTCCATTTTCACGAGAAGTGGCAGCTTTAGGCAACCGAATCTCGCGGAGCGGTTACAAGAAGCGCGCGATCGTGCAGCAGGTGGGTTACATAAATTTTTAAAAGTCACCTGTTATGTTGACTGTTTTATAAATAAAGTTAAGACAAATTAAAAAAAAAAGAATAGTTTAAAGTTCTGTAGACCTTCTTCTTCTTCTTTGATGCTCAATGGTTTTATGACTCAACGGTTTTAGGGTGCGTTTCGAATTACGCACAAAACGTATAATGCATCATCTGTCTTTGTTGTTTATCGAAGAATAAAGAATAAAGAAGAAAAAAATGATATCTCATGCGCTTCATGCGTAATACGAAACGTATCCATAATACTATATATTTCAAAAGCGTGAAGTACTGGACTTTTTGTAGGCATGAAGTTCAGTGTTGTCTAAAACTTAGTTCGTGAGTTAAACTAATGCTTTCTCCTATTCATCATCTCATTGAACAAAACAAAGAGAAAAACAATAAGAATAAATGCTAGAGCTTTGTTCAGTGATTACTCTAACATCTATTCTTTTTTTTCCACTTCGTCTCGTTTAATAAAACGATGAAAAGGTGGGAGCGTTTAACTCACGAAGTAAGTTTTGATCAGATTTATTGACAGTGAACAATCTTTTGAGAAAACGATAATGGCCGTTTATACGATTTCAATAATTACCTGTACATAATTAATGTAATGTAGACCATTTTGTTCGCTTATTTAATGATATAAAAAAAGTTTAAATTTGTCGGACAAATTAAAATTAAGTATATTTTTCAACGTTTCCAATGTTTTAAATGTTTTGCTTTTAATATGTCGTATTATTTTTTTATAGATCATAAAAAATGTTGCTCATTTGCAATATATTTTTTTTCTGGTATTTCAATATTTATGTAAAATATTTATGTTTCAGAAATTCCTCCGGTTAGGCAAGTATACAATCCCTTTGCAATTGAGAGGCCGCACGCTACTCTATCTATGCTGGAGAGGCAAGGTTCCTTCCGGGGTTTTTCACAGCTAAGTCAAGCATCCCCATTTAAAAGGCAACTTAGTCTACGAGTCAACGATCTTCCTAGTACTCTTGAACGCACACGTAGTCACAGTCTTGAGCCAACGGATTTGGCGCGAATGCCTTCAGCTCATTCGCATATTGTACCTTCGAAGCCCCCAGGTGAGCGTTCACGTCACTGAAACATCTCATTTCCATTTTATTTACAATTTTATTAAATTAAGCTTTAACGAGTGAGAGAATACGTTACAACAAGTACGCTGATTATGTGCTATTAATTTAAATCAATCTGACCAATAAATAACGATGTACTTCTTTGTCTTACAACAGAATTCGAAGGATATGACGAAGGTCATTACTCCTTATTCTGTTCATTATTGTTGCTTGCTGATTGATGTATCCTTGAACATGCTCGTTTTCCATGCACACGGTTCATTGTATAATTAAATTAACAGACATATAAACTGATATCACGACACTATACGAGCGTGTAGTTAGAACCCTTGTAATTTGAATTCGCCTCTCGTATATTTATTTTGTTTGTGCTTGAAATAATATTCAACTTACATCGTATGTTCATCGTTCTATATATTCTCACTTTATACTATATAACCCAACATATATACATTTAGGCGTCCTATAGCATGCCTCTTGTAGAATGCGTTCTAGCACTCATGTTACAAAATTTGAGATGTTCTAAATATATTAATAAACGTCATATCTTCTGTTTATTCGCAGTGAGTCCAATACCAGAAATATTTCCTGGTGATCACGACAGCGTTTCCGCGATGTGTCAGCAGCTTTCTCAAGGACTTTCTCTGCTTTCGAGCAGCGATGACTTCGGACCATTGCCGTCGTCCCAATCTGCCGCGAGCTCCGTAGCTAAGCAGCTTTTCACCAGTACCACTACTAACTCTCCTCCAGGTATGATTTTTTAACAAAATTGTGAGAGTTACTTATTTCATTCTCTATCTTAATAATCTCATGCAGACGACGCCTTCAAGAGATCATACGTAACGAGATCATTGTAATTTTTATAAATAAATTATCATTCTTTTTTAGTAACGAGTAGCAACTCGTTGGATGAGCTGAAATTGCAGAATGGTCCCAATATTAATAACAACGATAACAACGACAAGAATGAAGAGCTCAGTAATTTGAATCATGTAGGATCTAGTTGGCAAGAGTCCGCATCCCCCGTTCTTGCATCGAATCACAGGCTCACGCCCATTCTTAAGGCGAGCAACTTGAGTCCCGTTCTTCCAAGGACGAACGCGCCCACTCCAGTCGTTATGAGCACACCGGCACCTGTTTCCTCTAGTGTAGGTGCCTTCGGCACGCCGCCATCGGCAGCAAGTCCTGCTTTCAGCACGGCTTCTACGTCCTCTTTAGGAAATACGTCTACGCCGGCCGTGAATAGATCGCCGATCCCAATAAATTCCGTGATGACGCCAAAAACAAGTTCTCCTAGTACTAGCGTAGCATCCGTTTCCCCAGCGGTACCACTCTCAACTGATGTCGCTCAAGTCTCATCAGCAACTGGAATCCCGACGGCTTTAGTAAGTTAAACACTTACTATATACATAAATAAGTTTTTTATTTAAGCAAAACTTTTTAGTTGTGTTAAATTTATATTAACAAGATTAAGTAAAAATCAAATGCTGTAATATATAAACACTTTTTACTTATACTTTTCTAAATTATTTATCAATTAATATTTTATAAGTATATATATGTAATATCAATTGATAATCTAAATCAATATCAATTGATAATCTAAAATATACATTAAAAATTTCTTATTAAAATTATTTAAATTTTGAGTAATTTTTACAGAAAACTTTTAAATAAAAAAATTTGATTGAAATACTGTATTATTATATTCTTTAAGAACATATTTACGCTTTGAAAGCTTTGAAGATGGATTTAATGCATTGAATTTTACTTTTTTAGAGCTTCTCGTTTCATTCTTTACTGTAGCCAATATAAAAATCAACTTCTTAGCCATTTATTATATTATAACGTAAATTTCAACGTTGATCCAAGACATTCTTTCACGAGTTTCTCCATCAAACAGGTGCAACCACTTTCTACAGCAGCTGGTTTACCGAAACCAGAACAATGGTTGGGTAGTATAACTGGCTCTGTACCATCACCGGCGTCACCACAGCAAGTAACTGTTAGTCCTCGACGAGCACCTCCTCTTCACACAAGGGCACATTCGCTTGGTTCGGCTGCAATGAGTCTGACTTCCAGAGGACCTTCTGATCCCTTCGATGTCGAATGGGCGGAAATAGCTTCCAGAAATATGCAGCAGTCAACCACGACAAATCCCTTTATTATGCCGAACGCGACCCAAGCGTTCCAAGTGCAGTTGTAGCGTCAGGAGTTTATCAATAGTGTCGCCAAGTATTTCCACTCCAGCACATAGCGGCAACATGTCCGCCCGCGCTCCGACCTTGCACACGATCGAAAGTATTACACGTGAGTCGCGTGTCCTCGACCTGATCAAGTTTCCGAATGGATAGCAATGCAAAGTGTCATTAAAAGTTTTGAACTGATATCGCAAAGCAGAAAATCAGAACAATGGTTGGGTAGTATAGGAAACCAGCAATAGTTCACAAGAATGTTCCAGAACGTGCAAAATCTCATGAGTCAATATGCCAGTAATATGATGTTATAATACAATTATTGAGCGTTACACTATTTGCCAATTTTTGTTCGACAATTTAAATGTCTATCTGTAATTTTGGTGATAAATGGAAAATTGAAGTAACGCATGCAAATTTTATGTTAAATTAAAGCTATTAAATGCTTCTGCAAACTTTTAGAAACTAGAAAAAAATGTAAATTTATAATGTTATGGACATTTTAAACGCGAACAAAAATTGCTTGAGGTAAGAAACGTTTGAGATATTTAATTGAAACAGTGTAAGTGAAAGTTTTCCATGAAGCTAAAAATATTTATAAATATATTTATAAAATCATCTAAATGTTTCTACAAGTCTAGAAAAAAAATAGGCACTAGAAAAATTTGTATGGATAACTCCTAAAAATATTTAAAAAAATCACAGTCAAGTTCACTTACAGTCTTCATGAATGAATAGATTAATTTGGTGATGAATGGTTTGATAAAATATTTGTGAATTTTCACGCAAAACTTGGCGCTATATACGCTTTGCTCCAATTTTATGTCTCTCTCACACAGCACCTAGATTCATGAAAAACAAAATCGCGAGCAATACTACATATTCAGTAATTATAACATTATACTACATGGCATATTAACTTATAAGATCTGTAGTCTTTACTCTATCCCTATACTACCGATGGTTTTTTTACTTAGCAGCATTAGTTCGGGAACTTTTTGATTGCATCTCAATTTACCGTGAGATCCATTTAGAAATTAGATCGAAGGAGCGCATAGATTTTTCTTGTCAAATTGGCGCTTAGTAGCAACGACGATAGAAGCGAACTGAACCAGCACAAAATATCAGCGTAAAATATACTTAATAGATAGATAAGTATATACGCGCACAGCCTTAACGACCTCAGTAAGAATAAAAATAACACACGCATATACGCATAAGCAACCCGGGTGACATGATGCGGGACATAAAGTTTCACTCACCGATAATAACAGGCTACATCTCGTCAGCCGTTTAAATAGAAGCAATAGATGTCGCGAAGTACGCGTATAAGCAGAATTCCCGACAGTATGGATAATATCTTACACTTAAATGTCTATCACGCGATATTATAATTGGATATTCTAATTATCTTGAGTAGAGTTAGGCTCAAACTGAGCGATTATCGTCGTTCTGCATGAAAAACGAAAATTGTATGCACTCAAGATTACGCTGCACCCTTACTGTTATTTTTTTCAAAAAACAGAAAAGAAAAATATATAGGGTAGTTGTCACTTCGTGATCGAATCGTGACCTGAATCACGAAGTGAGGTGACCGTACCTTCCACAGGAAGGGGACTTGCATTTCCGGCAAGCTCACCCGGCTCAAACGGATACGTTCTACCGAATGTAGAATATGCAGTAGGGGTTAACATCTACGAGGAGACTGTGATATTGATGTGAAGTGGCTTAGTACTTAAGCGAACAGGGTCAAACGGATTACGAAGTATCGTGAGGAACTTGCTCAAGGTCATCGCACCGCGTGCAGAGTGATCGTGAGTTCGGGTACCACAGACTCTATCGTCCCGTATTAGCCGGTAAAAAACACCCTGTAAATTACTTAAGTTTAGCTGTTAAAGACTAGCGGAGATATGTCTTACACTATCGTTGTCTATTATACATACGATCGTGTCGCATTTATCAAGAGGACCGAGGAGCGGGATGACGAAACATGTAGAAATTTTCGCACGAGGATAAAGCTTGCGGAATACAATACTTTTCTTGAGAGTTTAGACGGTGCTTCCGCTCTGTAATAATAATAGTTGCGAAAATCGCTTATCGAGCCGATCCTCGAGTGTGAGTTCATATCTACGATCTGATTGCACTCAGCTATGTACATCGTAGCGAGTGAAGGAGTTTCCTCAGTCTCGTGTATATAGTAATTGATAGTATCCCGTGAGATATCAGTATTGCGCCTCGCAGCTTTTTGTCTTTCAAATTAATCGCTGCACTTTCGGTTTTTCGAAACGGATCGAGGGTAAACGTCGAGGAAGGCCAAGGGAGATATTACAAGAGGGATAACTGAGGCGTGTATGTATGCATTGTATATAGATTAGTTATTTAAAATGTAACGCGACAGTGTAGGAGAATGAAGAAGTTTTAGAGAGCGTGTGTCATTTGTTAAGCCGGCGACTCAGCAATGAGACGAGAGAAATTCTTTCTCAAGTTCAATCGAAGCGAATAATCGAATTGTACCATATAATAGTATTTTATAATTTTATAAACAATATGGGGAAACGATGATGCTACGATTCTGCAGCATGAAAGAGAGATCTGCAGCTTACTTGTAAATTATAAATTAAATATAAATTGTAAATTATAAGTTATATAAATTATATGTTTGGTGATGGTCTCGATTCTTGGATAATTTTTAAGAGTAGTAGATTGTCACGCGTAGTAATTCTAACAAATGAATACGTAAATATATGTAAATATTTTCGCAATACTACAAATTTATTTATGCAGCATCGTTTTGATTGCGCGATTTTTGATGTCGTTAACTCGCACCGAACGTAATTTATTTAGTTATGCTAAATATCGAAGCATATATTATTATTTTTCCATACAGATAAAGTGTTAAAGTATTATTGCTTCGATTGTAATTGATTAAATTGATAACCGACTAAAAGAAATTATTATTGGCAATTGTAAATTGAACGATACGATTTTTACGATAAGAAAAATCGCCATCCTCATTGCGAGTTGTTCGGCAAAAATGGACTTGGTTTTTCGAGCCACCTTCCGTCCGTCCCGAAAATCAAAAGGTAACAAGGAAGAATAAAGTTAAGCGAGAAGAGAAAGTTAAACGAATAATTGTAAAGCAGCACATAAGGAAGCGATCGCTTAGGTACTTATTGTGGTACTTATGAAAAAAATGTCGTTTAATCAATGTACTTAAATATTAACACACGTAGATCGTTGTTAGCGAGATCGTTGCTAATCGACGCACGTTGTCGATGTCTTCTCCTTTATTCATCTTTATAACTTTTATTGTTTTTTTATTTTCTTCGGACTGACATTTCTTCCGTTTCTCTAGTTATTTCCCCGTACATTTCCCGAGGAAGTGTATGAAAAGAAAACGTGTACATATATATAATACAACATAATTCGTTGTAACAACTATGTTTATGTACTTATTGTTTTCCTTTTGCGTTTCTTAGTCGATGTACGCTAACTTACACGATTCATTTGACTAGGATCGAGGAGGAACGATAGTGGCGTCTTGGCTAGTCTCTACGTCTACGATATTTATAATTTATTCGGAGATTGAATTCTTTTTGTAACTTTTTTGTAACTTTTTAATCGAAGCGATCAACGAGTTTCAATGTGTTAGATCAATGTCTTTTTCTTCTCATTTCTGGGAAGTTAGGAGATCAGCCAAGACGCGTTCCGGTGTCTCGTTTGACTGAAGGCGAATGCATTTAGACAAGCGAACAACAATGGCATATATACACATATACATATACACGTACATGTACTTAGAGAGAGATGCCGGAACAAGGATATAGGCGAATAGATGCACCGCGTGCCAAATTCAAAAGTGCAACCGCGTTGCTTGCCAGCTGGATGGTACATCGCGCACGCTTACGTGGTTGTGTTGTACATAGTATCGCCGGTCGATTCTTGGATCAACATACGACTTAATGCGTATATATTTCGTAAAGGTATCCTTGTTCATTTTACATTGTATCTGCCACTGTAAAAATACGGTTTATTATATAATATCTGTTGTGATTATGAACATGCCTTTTGTTTCCTTTTTTTCACAAAATATGCACTTTTCTGAATGAGAGGTGTCAATCTCATCAATTTCCTCAACATATGTTTATCTTTGTATTGATTATACAAGAGATGAAGAAGAGATGACTTTTTTCTTTCCAATTATGCAAATATCAATATTTATTAATGCTTCATGTTAATACTTTAAGGTATTTTTATTTTTTGATGTTGTTCTTCCTTAAAACATAAAACTTAAAAGATTACATTTTGTTTGTAAAATACACATGTTAAGCAATTGATAATATAAATTATTATTACTAACAGCATATGTTACTAAGCATTAATTATAATACACTAAAATACAAAGACTAATATATAGTCTATATTTAAGTATAGCTTTTAATAGATATATCAGTGATATATATAAGAAAGTAATATATGACAACATTTTCTATGTTTAATTAAAGTCTTTTTTTCATGTTGAAAATAAATTATTAGGATATTATTAATTTATCACTTGCAATCTCGCCAAATTCATGGTAATGCAAAACCACAAGCTGTAATATGAATTGACATTGACACATGATATTTGTCCAATTAAAATTAATATGTTTTTCAAAAAATAATTAGATTGTAAAAAAGTGCAACATATTACGATTAAAATTAACATATCGAGTCTTGAGGACGCTTTCGCAAAATTTCCATCTAGTGTTCCTTCGCGATGTTATCCAAAATTACACCGTAAAGATTATGTATGCCCGAAATATTTTTTTGACATATTACCGCGTCCTTATGGGTTTGCTGTTCAATTCCAACTTACATATACTTGTGACAGGTATGTTATACAAAATAATTCTTATACATTTTATATTAAGCGAATAGATATATAGGTGCATTAAATTTTCAACAATTTTGCTTTATGCATTTAGATAATGTTTAAAAGTAGACTAAGGTTATGCAAAATAATATAAAGTTGAAAGAATTTAAAATATCTATAACAATTTTCATATTTACTTATTCTTTATAGAATGTCTTATTCGCCCTGTTATTTTCCTGCTATTCCATACTGTCATTCTCCTGAAAACCATCGAAGAAAGTAACATACTATTGTCTCAAGTAGTTTGACTGTACTGGAAAACCAGTTTTAACATGTTAAAATAATCATAAGTAATCATCAATTAATAATTATATCAGAGGTGAGAAATTTATTATTATCTAGAAAAGATCTAGAAAAGATCGAAAGAAAGCATATAAAGTATTTTAACGTAATTAATTTAAGAATATAAAAAAATTTTAATTTAGAAAATTCTAAAAAGTTATTTTAAATTTCATACTTAAAAAATCAATTTTACACAGAGTATATTATGAAAAGGAATATATTGATATTCTCAAACAAAAGATTGTTAATTGATTTGACAGAAATATTAGATATTTAGAAATTTTGAAATGTAATGTCTAAATTTTTCATGTAAAAAATAAAAAAAATCTTGTTTCACTGTTTACAAAGAGAACAAACGACTAAATACATTGCCTCCACCGTGTTATCACCGCAAACAATTTTATTGTATAAGCAATGGCTATTTGTCCTCAAAACCAAGACTTCCTAAATATTGTCATTATCCCATCTTCGTATCCATTGGTATAAATAACATTGATTTTTTTTAAAATATTGAAATCGTGAATTTTACATAATTTTTTTTATATAATTTATATAATTTATACAATTGCCTTAAATAAAATTTAAGGACAAATATTAAATAAATACAATTTAATTAATATAGTGCAAGTAAAATCGACGCAAATAACTTTTATTTTATAATTTTTATGATATAATAATAACGATTTATCTTTAATCAAATAAAAAAGGATTACATAAGTAAACATAAAGAAATTATAACAGTATTCTTTACAATATCAGAATCTATTTTTAAAGATATGTAGACCAAGACCAGAGCCGCCGCCAATACCTCCTACTATATGTATCCCTGGACCTTGTCCACAACGATTATCTTCAAAATCATATTGTTGTTAGCACCAAAAATATTGCCATCATCCTCCTGCGTTCGATTTTGCGTCCGATACACGAATAAAGGATCCAGTTACTACCCTTGCTATTGATCTAATTTACCAAAATGTCTTAGCAGCATCTGTTAGGAATATTAAGATCATTTAA
>Ga0157363_1003579_pt1 | contig 14077 bp, 7 predicted proteins | sample AttsexASBM1_FD_111477 | JGI IMG/M metagenome (GOLD analysis project Ga0157363, IMG submission 111477) | Fungus gardens microbial communities from leaf cutter ant in Ribeirão Preto, State of São Paulo, Brazil - Atta sexdens ASBM1 | ecosystem: Host-associated > Fungi > Mycelium > Unclassified ...
TAATAGTTGTGATTAATTTTATAATTTTAATAATCGGGCTTTGATGACGAGAATACTTTATCTACTTAATTACATATTAAATTTAGAATGATTCAAGACTTCGTTAACGCGATCGAGATGACATCTTTTTAATAATGGACGACATTTACGAGACGTTTATATCTCTCCTTGTATTGAGAATTTCAAAGATATATACATCAGATATCAAAATATAGGAATTATCTTACATATCGAGGAGCGTGCTTTGAATTTCCTCGTAATGTGTACATTGCGCAGATCGCTTCTTCAGAATACATTCCTTCATCGCGAGTATGCGCCGCTGTGTCTCACACGACGTATTATCCTCTCTAGAAGGCTCGACGTCACGAGGATATTCATTGCTACGGATTCGATATTTTCCCCCGAGTGACGTGGCCCCAGGAGTAATTTCACGAGAGCCGCGCCGACTCCACTTCGGCATTCCCCTCCGACCCTCAATCCTCTCATCTTCCTGCTTCGCTGTCTCGTCGCTGGCCCTCCATCCTTACGTTCCTCGTGCCGATCCATCAGATCGCACGAATTTCCATGAAATTACGTGACGCCAAGCGCGTGAGCAGGACGAGCGGAACTGATAATTACTTTCGATCGTAACTATGGTAATGAGATGGCTAATTATAAAAAGAGATTACAAGCTGCGTCAGGCGAAGGCGGAGGAGACTTTTCTTATGACACGACTCAGATACGACGACGGACAACGACTATGCTCGACACTTGAATTACGACTTTCGCGACAGTTAACTACTTTTAATGAACAGTCGCGAGCGTAATGAATAGAAAGTGTGCCCGTCGTCGACAAGCTAACTCGTCGGTCTCTCTGACGAGCTTTATTTCCCTTGCAATAGTTTCGAAAACCATGTAACATACTTACGTAATCCATGTATTATTTCATTAGATTTCACAAGTGAAAATTCTTCCGCAATAATTTTTAAGTAACCATGTACAAATTATCAGTATTCGATATTTCTATAAAGTTTCCGTTAGACAATCAGATCGAGCTATGTTGTATGATATATCAGAAGTTAAAACATTGATATAAACTATTACATTTAAAAAATATAATTTTTTTTATTACTTATTTATCATGTTACTACGTATTTATCATGTTCGATAAATACGTCTGTTTCTTTTTTCATCTATTATATTTATATTTGAAAGATAGATATCCCAATTTGGATCATTTTACCACTCACGTTCTGCTTTCTGCAATACGGGATCGAGTGACTCGGATTGAAGCTTTCGAAGCATCGTTCGTATCGATGAACAACGAAAGCAGAATACCAAGAGTGTTTTCGATCTTGATGCAAGATTGTAGAGAAAATGCGAATAGAATGTGAAGTACAGACCGTAAGAATCTTATAAATTCTTTTTTGGTATTGATCACACGGGAATCAGAGTATATTAATATTTTATTTTACTTAGTTCAATATTTCGTAGATTCGTAACTTATTATTACTGTTTTTTTTTTATTGTATTCAATTTTTTATTGTATTCGAAAATTATGCACTAGTCAGATTTTCACTATACATCTTAGGTTTTGTCAACGTTTATTGCAATTTTTAGATCTTATAATGTTATACGATTTGAAACTATATTCATCGAGTCCTTTACGTGTCTTTTTAAAAGATAAAGCTTATTATTTATGGGAACCCAACAGTAGGAAAATTAGTTTTCTCATGTATAGGTACCAAGCCGTGGAAACGGTGGAAAATCCGGTAGTAGCGGTTTAAAGGAGGTAATAATTCGTCGGCAAGGGCAAGATAGTAGCGGTTGCAGTAAAATTTTTCCCGACCCATGATTTGTTGGTAATATACTTTAGACTTTCCTGATGAAAATGGGAAATAAAATTCCAGAACGTATAATGCATTTTGTGCCGCGCAATTTCGCACGATCTCGCGTCTTTCTAATCAGTAGACTATGCTTATCTTTCTTCTCAAAGTTTTTGTCATCAGTAAAGCGAAGTAGAGAATCTCGCGAGAATAGAAACTTGGGACTATCATATATATCTTGAACAATTTAATTAGAGCTGAATACGTACCTATTCCATGCTGTCCTGATACTGTTTGTGTCATGTCAGCTTTAAAATTATATTTTTCTTATTTCTCGTACTCAACTTAAGCTTTTGCTGTTCTGCGTTTTATCTTAAAAGTTCAGCGTGAAGCAATTAAAATTTACACATATAGAAATAACAATAAGAAAGAAATATATAATTGTGACTAATTAGGTGAACCATAATTTAAATATTACACATAAAATGGAGATGTTTCAAACTTTACGACGAATTTCGATGTCGAAATTCACTCACAAGTTCATCTGTTACAATAAATTCACGCACGCAGTACAGTAATGTCACTATAATCATTTATACGGTCATAAAGTTATGAAAGAGTCGCTTACATGTGCGGATAGTCAATGACTTCGAAGAGTTTTACGCTGATGCTTCGAGAAGAAACAGCTGCGCATTCTACCCGAAAAGATTCTCCGACGAACCGACTGTACGTACAATACGATTGTGTTGGCTGCCTGAGCCGAATTTAAACGTTGTTCAAAGAAGAAATGGAAGAACAAGACAACGAAGAGAGGAACTAAAGAAGACGTAAGATAGAGCGAGTATAGAAAAGGTGATGCGAGCGCGCGTGAACCAAAACCTCGACAGTTCTATCCACATAAATACATCGCGACTTATCGCGATAGCATTATATCTGTAAGACCCGCGCAAATGCTATATTGTAATTGTAAATTTCTCGAAAGGTTGGAATCCTTTGACTGATGAGGTCGTAATTGTTGATAAAGAAATTCCTTTTCACATGACTGTCCATCACGACACAACGCGTATCTGATGGAGGAAAAACGTGGGAACGTTTTGTGTCTATGAATGGAACAGACCTTAAGGGTTAAACACCAAGGTGCTATTTTTTCATGAGTCGATATTACGTCACAGAACAAGATTAGCATTTCATCTGTAAACATAATAAGAAAGATTAGAGTTAATTAAGAGAAAAAAATGTAGACTTTTAATTAAGTACGAATAAGTTATATAATGAAAAATATTTTAATTTTCATATTAATAGAAAAGAAATTATTATTATTTTATTGAATTCAAATAGTTTAAAATGTTATATTCAACAATTTTAAAAAGAATATTATATTTTTCTCTTAAGAAAATAAATAATGTATAATACTTGAATACATTTAAAAAAAATAAAAATAATAGTAGAAAATAATGAAATGGAAATAAGAAATGGAAATGAAAAAAAAATTTATAAAAATAACGATGATTCCGACAAGGCTTCATTCTTTGGACAAGGAAGAAGTGCTAAATTTCCTATATTTGCGCGTTGGTATTTCAGGCACGCGGCTCTCTCGCAAATTACGACACGGCGTCTGAGGGGCACAAGAGGAAATGAAAAGTCATGTATGTCGAAGCACAATGTATGTTTTATTCTCGGGTAATAATTTTGTGCAAGACACTATAATTATAACAGTAGCGTATTTCAAAAAACAATTTACTTGTGTCAAATTGATGAGATTCATTGTAATAAGGAAAGACGTGTGCTTGCTTACTTGCTCCGATATATTTGATAGTTCTGACACTGCGAATTCGTTGTGACTCATTTTCATAGCTTAATGAACCCTTCGGGTGATTTCAATTTGCACCCAATCAAGTTAATCGTTCCAGCGTGCGCAGCTATCTTAATTGCGTTTTGCGCGTGTAAATGATCACTCTACCTTGTCCTATTACGTTCCTTCCGCGGAAAATTTTACCCCAATTACTTGCGATGCTGGTTGATCTGCATTAAAGGTTAACGAGGTTGTGATAATTAGGATAATAGTAAGAGAGCTAACTCCGGATGAGGAGTATGTTCGCATACAATCGAATTGCACAATATATTGCATTAGTCGTGATAAAGAACAGAGCCTTTTTACGCATTTTATTTACTTTTTTTTTCGATTATCACGGTATAATAAGATTTCCTCATCGTGGCATGAAAGATTGCCTGGATTATTGTTCGGCTTTCGAAACAACTTCATGTAATATATCAAAAAACCGAAACGCGCCGGATGAGAAAATGATTGTGTAGAAATGATTTCCTATTGATAAAAAATATAACAGAATAACTTCCTTTATTCCACATCTCTGTATCTGATATTGTGCCAAACTATCGAAGAAACTCTACATTACGTAGTGAAATTCATTGTTCTATCATTGTTCTTTAACCGTCAGTAAAAAGTAACAAATTAATATTTATCAAATATGAAAATACAGGAAAACACATAATTTAAAATGAATTAAAATAAGAAATGAATTTATAAAAATATCTCTCTTTTATACATATATTCATGATCAACAAAAATAATATAACAGAACTAAAACAAAACAAAATAAAATGAAAAAGAATACTATATAAAAACAAAATATCGAGGTCAAAATATTATATTGTAGAGAATCGAATTAAAAATAACATAATATTTTGTTGTAAAAAAACATATTTTTATATTTGCGTGGGTTTGTAAATAATGCGCTTTATGAGCTGTAAAATTTTTTTTAAGTATTATGTCGATAAAATAATAAAGCTGATCTCACGTGTTGTCCACGGTACGCTAAGTTCCACCCTATTGCTCTCCCGATGATAAGGGTTGTGCGTGTTGAAAGAAAAATGCGTAACTTGCGTAAGGAAACTTGCTGGAAGAGTGGCGACGTGACGCGCGATGCATTTACGGTGATTAGACACCGGAGGTCGAGTAATACACAAGGAAAATACGCGGAAAACGAGAGACTGGTAAATGATGCGCCAAGGTGGCGAAAAAGAGTTGAATGGCGAAGCGTAGAAGAATTCGAGAATAACAGCGGTAAGGTTGCGGCATATTAGATTACATTTTAATCAGTTTTTCTCCCGCCTGAGGCTCATTCCTCACGACTGGAGCGTGTCACGCGCAATTCACCACTCTACGGCTTTCTCCTCCCCTTCATGTACCACTCCGTGGTAATGCTTTTACGGTCTTAATTTCTTAGTTCCTCGACTCACGGACGAGTATGGCGGTCAAATTACCGCGTTACTAAGGTAATCCCGTTACCGCGTCCCGGTAACCAGACTGGTGGTGGTCCGCGGTGTCTTTCCTCGACGTTACTTCCGTGTTACCCCTCCTCCATCAAGATAATTAACCCGGACGGCAGCTTTCTTCTCCGTGTAAAAGAAAGTCCTTGAACAACGTAAAAACAGAAAGCCCGATACGAGCTCTCGGGCCATTACAGCGATAAGAAAATTTCTTAAGGGGGTACGATCCATCGTTACGTAGTCGCGATAATCTTCAAGAAGGGAGTCTGCGGATGTCCCGTCGTCTGTTACAAAGTTGCTTTAATCTGCGTTAACGAGTGACTCGTAATATCGAAGAGTAAGTCGAGCAACAACAACTAAAGCACTTCAAAGGACTCTGCTGATCCGCATCTCTTGCAATTTATGTAAATAATACAACTGACCTTCTTTTTTTTAATCTTTTTTTAATATAAATTCGAACACATTTTAATCATTTACAAATAAATTCTTAGACAATTTGCCGGCGATATGCTTCTTTAAAAATTTTTCTTCGAGATTATTGGAAATGCATAATTTTTAATTTATGACTATTTAATGAATCTTTTATCATAAAATAGTAGTATATAAAGTAATTTATATAAAGTTTGTTTTTATGTTACCTATAATTAAAATTTTATGTAATAAATGGATTATCAATCCAGACGTGCGTGCTATTATTTGTACAGTACACTGTTAAATCTGTAGTGTCAAATTTAATCTAATGTGAATCGCCACTGCTCCTATTCAATTATATAGCGTTATTTTATATTAAAACAATAGTTATATTTGACACTATACAATGTCAATTCGACGTTATAGTGTCAGATTTAATTATCGTTTTAGTATAGTATTTAGTATTTAGTATTTAGTATTAGCAGTAGATTGAATACTATATACAAAAAAAATCGGATATTTATATTTATTGAACTAAATATACTTTACGAGTTTATTGGATAAAAAAAACGTGCAAGGCAGAAGATACTTTTGAAGATGCACATGCATTGGTTGTTAGCAAACGGCTATTATATTCCGAACACGTTGGTGCCCTTATTAGCTTTGTTTGTTTCTACCAATTCTATATTGTACATATGCTACTGAAATCACATTTTCATCCCTTATTCTGCAATACTCGATTATTACAACGAGAGAAAGTTTATATACCGCAGGCACATAACGCTTTAACGAGACCTTTTTGAAGGATAGATAAATTTATTGGAAATCACCTATATGTCTTTGAAATTATTCCTTTTTAAAAAGTGATTCGTTCTCGCACATGCAATATTGAGTGAAAGAATTATATCGGAAATATTTAATAATAATATTTTAAAATATTATCTAAATTTTTTTCTCTCATGCGTTCTATAACCACTGATGAATTACAGAAGAATTCATTTTAAAGAAGCTAGTTAAATAATAACGAATAAACACGACAATTATGTTTTATCGAAACTTTTTCCCTAGCGTGATGCAATGAGAGCGCTCAGATTTCCATAAAATCGATCTGCAAATTAATTAACAATTTCTAGCGTATCGTGCTATAAAGGGACACTCGTATAAATTCAAGGACCCAATTACTGTGCGATTATATGCAGAAGAACACGTCGCGTCTGGTCTCGGAGGGAGTCGCGTCGTGGTGCGATGCGGCGCGACGATTCGGCGGCGATCTCCCATGAGGTCTTCGGAAGCCTTCAACGATTTGCATTTAATCGCAATCCTCGCACTGCGAACACGCCGGTGTGTGTACCGCGCAGATACGAATTCATAGTTTACATCGAACGGGCCTCTAGTTCATATACGCAAACTAATTGTACTGGCGGTAAATTACAGCGCTTGTACGGCAGCAACGGCAGCTGCATCGCCGCATGTGCGCCATTACCAGTACAAGGTTCGTTCTATAGTGCACGCATATACGTACATGAACGTCCTGACGACACGAGAGGGGAAAATGTCGGGGAGCGTTGCGTCGGCGAGGATAACTGTAAGGGTGAGAAAAGAACATAGCCAGCGGAAAGCGCGGTGAGCCGGGTGTGCGGAAAAAGGATGCATCGAGCGATTACCCTGGCATGCACTCGATTAATACTCATTTGCATTTTGATTGCGGTGGCGATAATTGGCGGTTCCGGTTTCTCGTAAACCCCAGCGATCCATGAGAGAAAAAAGGAGTCATTCGGAGAGACAAACTTTTTGCTTTACTATGTCCATCGTAACTATTCTCGTGATTCACACGTATATGGTAAAGAGGTTTGTGTACGAGCAAAGTTTTGAGTCGACTTAATAGGGCAAATAAGAGAAGAGGTATTACTCGCTTCTGATCTCAGATGCGATTTTATGAGGAGTCGCAGTTTCTGAATACAGCAGCCATTAAACTTCATAATTAGGGACGGTGATCAATTACGGGTCAACTCACTAAGAAGTAATAGATCTTGAGATTGAGCACGTAGTTTCGTGATGGCCTATATATAAACATGTTATGCTCTTTGTATTGTTAATTATCATTAAAGCGAGGGCAAGGATTCATATAAAGATCGATTGAAGCATTAAGCTTTGGATCTTTTATTAAATAAAGTACGTTATAAATATGATACATGTCTAGAAAATATATTTAAATTATAATAAATATAATTATCTCTTTTAATATTGCTGTTATCAACTTAAAATATAGCACTTTTTCGCTAAAATATTTTATCTGACAAAAATTAGTAAAGTGTGGTTGAAAAATTATTCTTGTATAGAACATTTAAATGAAATGGCTGGGTCACCCCTGGTTTCAATGAAAGAATCAACATATTTTTGTAAAAAGTAGGAAGAACCCAGCGGCACAAATGTCAATTTGCTGTCCCAGGGTACTCGTAATTATGAAATGAAGATTTAAATCTGGGCAGTTTCCGATTGGCGACATCAAAGGATTCTTTCATTGATGTTTACGACACTCCCGAGAGAGTAAGGCAAAAAGATTTCGAGGGAATTTCCATTTTTTTTCTTAGCAAGAACGTTTATAGGCACGTAACCGACTTCCCCTTCTTTTGCGTGGTTTTCCAGAATGCCCGAAGCGTAAAATTGCTGATAAAATTGCATTAAGGTTAAGGTCTATCTGTCGTCTGGGACTATCTAAACTTGACGATACCAGAAGGGCAAGCGTCTCAACTTTCTAAGTTTTTCTATGATGACTCACATTTAATTTGTTATTGCTGTGAATTGAAAGTCTTATCAGAACAATTAGATTTGCACATAAAGAGATTGTTTGAACCAATTGCGTAAATGTCACGCTCTTTGTGAAAATAATTACCCGACATTCGTCGGAAATTTATTCAAATTAAAACCAATTCTGTACCTGGTCGCAATAAACGTCGTCCGAGATATAACCGCAATGAAATAATAATAACAAATAATATTAACTGTAATCAGGTGTGTGCACATATTGCGTGAAACACATTATTATTAATACAGATAATGAATTACCTATCTCGAAATCATTTATGCGTGTAATTAATCACATTTTCTAAATATACAAAATATTGGCCGACGATATTGTATGTAATGATATAATGAAATATTTTTTCAAAAATTTAATGTATATTTTAAATTTTCTACAGTAGTAATAACTACAAATAATAATCGGAATCATTAAAAATGCTAGAAATTATTTGAATATAATATCAACTTTTCTGTTTGCTATAAATGTATTATACTACATTTCGTATTTGTATTGAAACATATTCAGAGCGGTGACTATTGTTACTTAATTATATTCATTATAACAATGACAAATTAATATTATATATGAAATCGTAGAGGTATTAATACACTATTGTTATGTCTCTACAGAAGCGAATGAATGGAAGCATAATCGATATTATATATTGACGATTTTTGTTAAATGTTTCACTAAATTTTTCATAAGTGGTTCTAGTAAACGCAATATCGAAGCGATTAATTTGTACAAGAAATTTTTAATTGCTCCTATTTAGTAAATAAGTAAATTTATGTATTCTGTTCAGATAACACCGAACACTAAACGTCAAACGCTAAACAAAGTAGCTAGAAGAAATACGCTGAATTAAGAGTTATATCGAATAACTAATATTACTATTTCATATAGCGCTTTATTTGCAACATTTATTTTTGAAGCAAAAAAAACTTTTTTTATTCATTTGTCACACAACTTTATTTTGTAAATGTTATTTTGAGAGATTATTTATTTTATTTAAATTTGTATTCTCTTTCTCTCTTTCAGCTATATTTTTTTATTTATTGTTAGGCAATTTTGCATAAGAAAATCAAACGCATTGTAAAATAATATTATAATCTTTTATCAAATAATGTTCTTGAATAGTTTTATCTCTTTTTTTTTTGCTTATACTTATTATTTGCGTTTTAGCGAATATATTAGATATTCGAATATTTTATAATATTTATGAAAGATGGACATTTAGGAAAGAGGAAATAAGTACCGAGCGTCTCCTTAGGGATCTTTTTGAGAGGCACCATCGCAGAAGGATGGAATGAAAGAAATAAAAAGAGGGAAGGCAAAAGTGGACGGATGTGGTTTCTTTTGGCCTCTCGATATCACGCAGAAGGCAGACATATGAAGTTAGTAAAACGTGCCAACTTGCCCATTTCCTACTTATCGAGTTTTCCCACCCTCTTCCAGAGTGGAAAGTGAGAAAAGGTCCACGTGTAGGGATTGAAGTCGATGGGAAACAAGGGGAAATCCGAGTAGTGGAAGGCAAGTGTAGGCGAAGGCTTGCGCGAGGGTGGCCGCGACGCTCGCCGAGGTTTTCTTCTAATTTCCCGAACTTGATTAAAACTTGTCCGCCATAAAAATCAAGTTTCGTCTTTGCCAGGTATCCGTTACCGATTGCTTCTCTCTCTTTTTGTCTCTTTCTCTTCTCTGCATCTCAAGCGTTAACCAGACGGTATCTTTGTGGACGTGATCGTCCGGCGTGAATTTCAGCGAAATTGCTGGTAGTGAATTTAAATCAGATACCGATTCGACGAGAATGGTTTTGTCTCTGTATTAAGTGACATTTTTTCGAAAGTATGAAAATTTGATAACAAAACGTGTATATTAGATTTAGATTAGGTTCTTTATTGAGAGAGAGAGAAATATATCTTTTAAAAATATGTAAGTTAATTACACTATATTATATTTAATTGAATTGTCTGAAACTCTTAATTTAAAATTACACATTCTTTTCACAAATTGCTTAATAATGCTTATCAGTTATTATATATAGCTATATAGCTATACTATTAAAAAGTTTTAATTTAGAAGTTCATTGAAAATATTTAATTCAAAGAGATTGTTACGGTTAATTAAATGTTTTTATTTCGATGTACATTTCATGTATGTAGAAAATGTATAAATTATGACGAAACATTAACTGATTTTATTTTATATAAAAGTGCAAATAACTTGGTACGGTATTAAGAGCACTGAATTCAGTCCTCCGAAAAAAATTCTCTTACGAGCATGTAGTCGCAGTTTGATGGTGGCAACCAGTCTCAAAATCCAGAATTTTTGCGAAGAGAACGACTTCTTTTTACGAGTGCTGTCGGTGATAACCAACGCTCTCTATGATAGATGCTTTTTATGACCATATAAAACCAAGGCCCGTGATGCACTTCGGTCCACCTTTGTAATTCACATTTCTTTCACGACTTTGTTCTAATTAGAACGAATTTCAGTTCTAAAATTTTATTAGTTACGACAATCTTCGTATAGTTGTACAAGAGAAACATATCAATCGTTAATTGCGACATTTATTTGCAACGATATTTTATTAAAATGTAAAGAAACAGTAAATTTATTACACAAATATTAGAAAGAAAAACTAGTAAATTTATTAATGTACCTTTTATACAATTAACGAAATTACAAACTCTCTTTAATTTTGACTTGAATGTGCTTTATAGCATATAGAATCCTTATTCAATTTCGCGTATATTATATTGAAAGGATAAGCTAGTGGAACAGAATAGAATTGCACCGACGATACTACGCTTTGCTTGAAATCCCTCTACCGCTTCATAATCCAAGAATATACTGAATGACTATGGCTTGAATCTCTCAAAGGTCGAAATTGCTTCTAGTCTTCGTACGTTTTCAATTTACTAATAACATCCAAACTATCTATTCCAAAAATATAGTGACAGAAAATATTTTTGCAGTATGTTACTCGTTTCGTTTTATTCCATTCTGTATGTATATATATATATATATATTTCTGTTCATGATTTAATAATCTTCTTAAAAATGAAAATATCTTCTGTGCAATAAAGTTTATCAAAAAATCCATAATTAAAATTTAAATGACAAATTTACGGAACACTCTGCATTTGCTTGTTAAATTATAAGTTTATCTTAAATATCTCTCCGTAGTAAGTTTAATAAGGTTTCATTAATTTCTTTAACCCAGATTCAGTTCGCTCGTAAATTACAAAGACGCGATAACACGTACACTTTAATTAATTCCCATTTAATCATCACGTTATTACACAGCGTCCATGGTCCGCCGTACCTAATCGCATTTTATCGAATTAATAAAGCATGCGCGTTTGCTGTCCGACATTCTGCTCGACGAGTTGCACGTGAGTAACGCGGCGTTTTCAACGGCATCACGATTGACATAATTGACCGCGGCCGATGCTCATGGCCATTAACGCCATTGTGAGGGCCAGGATATATATGAGATATAACATAATTAAATGCCGGACAATATATGAAATCAACTTCAACGGAGCGTACATCGGCGGTTAGCCGGTCCAACTCACTGCACGTTTCGTTTTACTGTCATTTAGATTTTATTAAATATTTTATGGTTCGCCGAACATATTTCGATGTTCAACCTGGCGCACAGAATAAGCCATGTCACGACTTCTCCCTGAGGGTTAACTATTAACGAGGCGATAGATGAACATGATGCGCTTTCTTTCATAATAATAGTAAAAGGATCGATGGATATATGTATCATATGTGTGTCTGTGTGTGAAAGTTAAACACACGATAACGACGGATACATCGTAAAAAATAGAATTAAAATCAACGTCACGTACGCTGTGTTATGAAAAACTCGTTAAGAGCGATAATGCACGTTGTCGGTTATTAAAGTGCTTTTTGTTATATATGGATTTTATGGACATTCGTTATCGATGGAATACTGAGACCGTAATGATTAAATCTTGTCGGAGCAGCCGACGAATAAAAGATATGACCGTAAAACATGAAAGAATATCTGCATTCCGCAATCAATGTTCGATACAATAATATCAAACAAAGATAGCTGATTGCTACTGTAAAAATATGTTAACATTATTAAGGAATTATTTTTCCCGTTAGCGCGTGCTGTTAGAAATTCTCATTTCAATCTCTCATTATATTTTATTTCTTGGTTATACGAAGATAGGCTTTGCATTTCCCCCGAAATATTATAATATATTATTTCTCTCTAAATATATTTTAAAAGATTGAAAGCTACACATATAATTAAAATACATCGAACATTTTTAAACTACATCAATAAATTCACACTTTCTCCGTTTTCTACGCGTGTACGTCGAGATTCTTCGCACATCCAGAAACGTAATTGCCAAAGAGCTCTTTCGGTCGACACTAATTGCAACGGCATTGCACAGGCAGATGGTGCTTTCTATATAACTATACAGTGGCTATATCGAAGCGAGTATCTAATTTTATCCAAAGCTTCGGCAACGAGAACGGAACACGAAACCGTGGCTTAAGTAGGGTGAATGCGGCACGTATCCCAATCGACCTGATACACCCTGGCGTTATGATGGCCAGTGAGCACAAACTGCACTTAGTTTAACTTCGTGAGCGTGAGTTTACGGCGCGGAATACGAAATTCGCGAGGAGGAGAATTTGAGAGGGAGGGAAACGGCTGCGGCCATCATCATCGACGTCTCCTGGGAGAGACGCGAATCTCGCAAGTACCATCCGCGATCGTATCGGCTCGATTCGTGTCCGGCATAGCTACCGCTCTAGGCACAAATTTCCCTCGAATTGTAGCATTGTGAAATTTCGCGCCTTACCATTAACTGCCGAGCTGGAAGAGAGATAAGCGAACAGTCTCGTACTCTAAGTTACGAAAATGATGGCTTTGCTGGTACAGCAGACTCTTTCGACGTTATTCGTGTAACAATGGTGGCAAGATAGTGGAAATATTAGCCATTGATGTGTTGAATACCATATATCAGGATGAGAATTTCTTAAAAGCTAATCCATTTTTTATATTAATTTACGTTCTTCAATTTTCATTATTTCGCCAAATATATTAATTGGGAAAGGAGAAGGATGAAAATTATTTCGTGAAAACTGTCTTTATGAATTTTTTTGTATAATTTTCTTTACTATTATTATTAATTTTATTTAAAGATTATGCGTTTCATGGGTTTCTTTCGTGTCCAGATCCATTCTTGGAATGCCATCGTTTCGTGAATCTTACAGTTCACTTCATCAGGACGAGGAGCAGCCTGATACTAGTATAGAAGTATCAGGCTGCTCCTCGCCCTGATGAAGTGAACTGCAAGGTTCACGAAACGTTGGCATTCCAAGAATGGATCTGGACACGAAAGAAATTCGCGAAACACATAATCTTTATATAGAAAAGACCCGTGGAAGTCTTAAGAATATTATTAATTTTATTATTTTTTTTTTTTTATTTTTTATTATTTTATTCTTTTTCTATTATTTTGTTATTTTTATTATTTTTTTATTATTTTATTCATTATATGAGTTTTTTAGACTAGAGTATACAATGAATAGTATAATTTATTTTTTGTAAATAAAGTTTAAAGTTAATCTTACAATTATCAATTGTAAATTATTATCTGCATCCTTAGAGACATCATTAATCTTCAATTTATGACTAAATGTAGCAGAATATCATTTGAAGCGATAACTCTCTTAATCTTATACTGATTATTGTTTCTCGCTCATACATCTTGAA
>Ga0157363_1003580_pt1 | contig 14077 bp, 1 predicted proteins | sample AttsexASBM1_FD_111477 | JGI IMG/M metagenome (GOLD analysis project Ga0157363, IMG submission 111477) | Fungus gardens microbial communities from leaf cutter ant in Ribeirão Preto, State of São Paulo, Brazil - Atta sexdens ASBM1 | ecosystem: Host-associated > Fungi > Mycelium > Unclassified ...
AACATGTTCCTTGACGTCATTGTTCAGACTCTTCCCAACTTCTTTAGACTTTTCTAGACTATATACCCTTCTAGGCCCTTCTAGACTGCTCTAGGCCCTATGACATAATGTCATGTGACTTCCATGTTACATGCCTTCTCCTGTCATAGACTAATAATATACTACTGTCCTATCTATATCTTATTAAAGTCTGTCCACACTTTATCATATCATAACAAATACTGTACAGAATTGTCTACCTTATATACTAAAAGCTCATAGTCTGTGCTCTACTACTTTAGCCTACCTTAAATAACTATGTATTCTTCTTAAGATTAACATGTATTAAACATGTTATATAACATCATCCTTTCAGAACCTTCTATGTCCTTCCTTTGCTACCACCTGACTTGTGACTGTGACTGTGTGTCATGCTAAACCCTAACTCTAAGTTCAGAAAATAAAAGTAAAAGAAAAGACAAAAAGAAAAAAAAAAGATGTTAGAAAAAACTCAAATTCAAGCTTTGCAACTCTGACAATGTAGACTTGTCAGAACAACCTTGGCTCCAGCTTATGTGCTGTACTGTCTGTCTGCCACATAGTCACAACTTCAGATAAGTGAATGAAGTCCAGGATGGAAGTGAGTACTGATATTGGTATGTTACTATTAAGCAAAGAAGTTATCTTTGTTGATTATCAGACTAGTGAATTACAGTGTAACTACTAGTCTTATATATATATACAAGTCAAATAGTTATGAGATGGTCAGAGGTTTCAATATACAGCTCCAAGCAGAAGTTTCAGGGATCAGATAGGAGAACTCTGCCATGAAAGACTAAGTTTGATAAAATTATCCTAGAAGACTAGATATCCAAGTTGTTACATTAATACTGCAAGAATATGTTGCAAGAAGGATAGCTATTATATAAGATAGGCTTGTGTCAGAGATGTTATAATGACAACAAGACTATGGGAACATATCTTCAGAATGGGTAAAATTGACATATGACAAGCTTGGCTAATAGATATATAGTGTAAATATCTATAGAGTTCAGATATGTCTTATCAGTAATGGCTCTGGCTTTATCTAGTGTGGACTTTATCTGTTCTATAAATTTATTCTGATTTTCTTTTCTTTTTATCTATTTTCCTTGATTTGATTTTTCTTCTTCTTCTATTTAATTTTTCATGTCTTTCTTGGTTGATGAAGAGACATATGTGTTATGACTCAAAGTCCTTAGAGTGGGACAATAAGATGAAATCCTTGTATTAGAGTTTAACACAAGAGAACTTGATAGAGAACTTTGTACAAGACTGTCTACTTTATATACTACTAGCTTATAGTCTGTGCTCTACTACTTTAGTCTACCCTAAATAACCATGTGTTAAACATGCTATATGACATCATTATACTAGAACTTTTCATCTCCTTCCATTGTGACCATGTGATAGTTTGTGACAGTTGTGACCATAACATCACTTTAAACCCTAACCCTAGATAAAATAGAAATAAAAATAAATAGAAAATAAAAATAAAATAGAGTCTAACATTCATAATTCTAACAATGTGACTGCAGTAATGTAATGTTGATAGGGGTCAAGTAGAAAAGAGGTTATAACTAGGGTACAACAAGAAATATACAACACTAAGCCTTAACTATATGCTAAATAATCCAAAGGGGACAATATTAGTATTAGAAATTGAAAGAAGAGATAGAAACAATAGTATAAAAGAGGAATAGAATATATAAAACCCCTGAAAGAACTTTTATGAATGCAAAAGTATATAATTAGGAAGAATAATATCCACTTGCAAATGTTTTCCTTAGCTAACACACTTCCAAACAGTGAGAACTATATACTATGTAATAAGCTCCTTTGGAAAATCTAGTAAATAGATTATGAAGCTCCTTAAAAGTCTCTAACAACACTATTTATCCTAGGTGATGCACTTTAAAGACATCTCTCAAGTTAAACTCTACAACTAATACTTACTTCATCTTAGAGACAAATCACACTTGTTGGATTATCTGCAATAGTATGGAAAATAGAACAAAAAGAAGACTTAGTTGATTAAGTAACAAGAGAAGGCTAAAAGTAAGTGCTATATAGATAAGATAATCTTGGCTTCAACAGATAATGTTGTATCTAACTTATATGTTATATGGTCATAAATTTTGAATAAAGGAAAGTCTGGATAGAAGAGTGCAAGTGTGGCACAAATTATCAGACTGAAAAATTATATATAGTAACTATTGTCCTTAAATACCAGAAAAAGAATAATAATGTACTATATATATTATTGTCAGATACTGCAGTGTTATTAACTGGAACTCCATGGGATTTGATATAGAATAGAGAAGCTCTTGTTTATGAAGTGATAGATGATTGAAATGGGATATGATTCATTCCAGAAGAGAGTAGATACATTTGGATAAGTTTATTATTATCTAGAATGGATAGCAGATGTTGTTGGTTAGTATGTAACACTTTACTAGTCTTTCTCAGACTGCTAGAACTTTCCAGAACTTGTCTGAAAATGATAGAAGATACTCACAGTACTAACTTGAGAAAATAGCAATTAGACTGCTCATGAGTAGAAGAATTCAAATAGTAGTTTTTTTTCTTTCTTTCTTTTACTCATGGTTTATATATTAGTCTAAAAATACAGAGAATAGATATAGAAAATGGAGACCAAAACTATAAGGAAAAATGTTAAGATTTTGTGAGTACATAGTTCTCTCTCTATCTGCAACCTAACATTAACCTAATGTTTTTCCTTGTTTACAAGTATTAATTCTATTTCTCTTTAGTTATTTTTACTAGTTGTCCCTATTTGCAAGTCTATTCTAGACTTCTCTGACTTCTGATCCATCATGTTCTTATCTTGGTCTGTTGTTCAAACATTCATAGCTATGTCAATTGTGCTTACAAGTGTCCATACTTTGTAGCTAGTCTTTTACAAGTATAGTAGCATTTATTATCTCTAAAGACCTTGTCTTCTTGAGATCTAGTTTGCTACTACACTATCTCTTGAGTGGAAATCTACTTATGTTACAACCCAAGACTTAGTAATAAGTCAAAAAAAAACCTTATATAGGGTTTATATAAGAAAACTTAATAGAGTTCCTAGTATAATATATCTATCTTATATATGCTAGACCAATAGTCTGTACTACATAAGTTTTAGCCTACTCTAAAGGCTATGTGTATTATATGCCATTGGTATATAATGTCAAAATTGAAGATAATGGACTTGGTTTCTATTTTATTTTCTCTTAGGTTTTATTGTGGATTATAAGACAAAAAAGACAAATTGTGACACTGTTACAGGTCACATGACAATGTCACACAAGTCACATGCTTATGTGACATGATGGAACAACATAGAAGGTCCTAGATGATGATAATGTTATACAGCATGGTTAATACATGTCAACCTTAAGGCAAATACATAGTTGTTTAGGATAGGGTTAAAGAAGTGTAGCACAAACCATCGTTAGGTTGTATATAAGGTAGAAAGTTGTATTAAGAACTCTATTGAGTTTTCTTGTATTACTCAATACAAGAGTGTGTTTTTTGCTTAATACATAGCTTAAGTCATAACATATAATACAATATCATTCTTCTAGAATATTCTACATCCTTTCATGTTTTATGTAGTTGTGTGACTGTGACTTGTGATCTTGACCTGTGTGACTTGATGTGTAACAGTTGTGATAGTCATGTATGACATCATACTAATACCTAAGTCTAAAAATAAGAAAATAAAAGATAGAAATAAGAAATAAAATGAAAATAGATAAAGTTTACTGTCTTCAACTCTGACAACTTGAAAGAGCCTGAAGCATTACCTACAAGTATCAAGTCTTTCTACTAAAATCCTTGAATAAGTCTTAAATGCTTGAAAACTCAGTAAGAGTATGTTTTTTTGTAAAAAAGTATTTTCTGGCATAACAGTACTATTAACCATCTTGATTAATAATTGTCACAATATAGGACTCAAATACCATCCATAAAAGACATCTGGTATTGAGTGGCAGAATACACATAGTTATTATATTAAACTTTTGATTAACCTATTCAGTTTGTCTATTAGTCTATAGATACCAAGTAGTAAAAAATATAATCTGAATCCTGAACAAGCAGTACAGTTCTTTTATGAAAAGAGTAACACTTATTAATTTTCCAGAATAGTGATATAACTTGAAATTAAACTTAGTTAGATATAATACATACTATATGTATCTTCACTTTTCAAAGGCCCAAATAACCACTAATATCTTCTTGTTGTAAATCTCATATTTATATTCAACTACAGATAGAGATTTGCAGAAAAAATACAATAGAATACTATTTGTTACCTTCCTTAGACTGTTAGAATAGAATATCAGACTTAAAAATAGTAGATTTGTTTCTTTTTTATTTAGTTTTTCTGATTTTTCTATTTTTATTCTTTTTTTCTTATTTTAGACTTAGTTAAGGAGAGTAATATAACATAATATATAGCTGTCACAGCTATTAAAATAATATAACAAGATATGATAGTAGTCATAAAGTTTGTTATATATGTTACTGTCACAATATTATATGACATTAGAAAAGAATCTAGAAGAATCTAGAAGAATAATGTTATATATCGTGTAATATAATGACTATCAGAATAAATTCTATTTTATTTTTATTTTTACTTTTACTTTTTTTTTCTTTAACTTAAGATTAGGGTTTAGTATAACATAGTATAATATATCTGTCATATATCACAATCACATGATCACATGATCACATAGTCACTCTATATCTTAGAAACTATCTTTATAACATCTTCTTAGTTATTCTCTATACTACTATTTTTCTAGCTATAGTTCCAACTACAAAACTTAGTATTTAAAACCAAGTAGATACTCTGTAGTCTTTCTAGTCTGGTAATTGGCTAAGCTAGCTAAGCTAACTAAGATTAACTAAGACAACATCTTGCTTCTCTTTCTGAGTTCTCTTAGTACTTCTATTTTTTCTCTAAAATTGCAACCATGTAACAAATTAGTATGATACATAAGTTGAGACTAAGGCTATTATCTAAAGTTCAGTTGTAAGTCCACAAATAAGCTTGATTAATAACCTAGGTACCTTATCTACTCTTGTAGATAATCACATCTATTCTTGGATAAGTTTTCATACTTAATTTAATCCTTTTTTATGCAACTAACTATAGATATCTGCTTGGAGTGAGAATTACCACTTGTGTTAGAGTTGTAAATATTGGTCTTAGTTTTATTTTATTTCTATTTTTTTTCCATTTTCTATTTATTTTATTTTATTTTTGGTTTTTATTTTATTTTTCTCTATTTTGAGCTTAAATAAAGAAGTGTGATGTAAAGGCTCTAGTAGCCTATTGGTTTCAATCACTGAATGTTGTAGCAACCACTTGTCACTCAAGGACAAATGATCTCACAACTAGCAAAGCTCTCCAGTGGGCTATCAAGTAACAAATGGGGGAATTACATGAGAACTTGACAAGGAGCCCTCGCTGTATTGCTCCTCTATATATACTACTACATCGTGGTCCGTGCTACAACAATATGTTTACCTCATGTTTATCCACCATGCTTCTACCTCATGTCCTATTACTCATCCACATGTGTTTTCCTTAAGGCCACCATGCTTTCTACATGTGCCCTGACGTCATACTCTTAATCTCTGCTATATATGTGCACACTATGTGTACACCATGAGGAACTCTTGTCCCTTGATGTCATCCCTAACCCTAACTCCTTCTCTAGACTCTTCCTGATCCTTCTAAACCATTCTAGCCTCTGTCACGTGCTCTCCATCCGTTGTAGACTAATAATTATAATACTTATATATGCTTGTCCAAACCCTAACCCTAGTCCAAGTCTGTCCACTCGTTCAAGCTATAACACTGAAGACCTGGTGAGAGTACTTAAGTGAATATTCAAAAGGTTAAGAGTTTAATTTTCTCCAAGTGCAAATATTTTAACTTTGCAACTATATGGTAGTAATACCATATGGCAACCACTTGGGTTTTTGGTTTCTATAATTGATGTATACCATAGGACTAGTGAGCATTAAATTCTGCTAGAATGCAAAGTCTAGTAATAAACTTTCTAGAGAGTAGAATCTGTAGATCTTGCAAGGCCAAGTAGTCAGATTGATTCTCACTGTGAGAGCTGTTTCTAGTAATACTTGTAGCTGGGACTGAAAGGATATATCAATATAAGATGGGGAATTAGGGTAATAACAATCTAATTCTGGAGAGCTAATTGGTTAAAGGCTCAGCCTACTGTTTGATATAAACTTAGCTGGTATATTAGCTAAGATAGGAACAAAATACCCTACACCTCTAAGTTGTATGACTTAGAGGTAGTTAGTCACACTGTAAAAACAACTTCTAGTACAGGCTTGTTTTAGAGCATTTACTAGGTTGGTAGATGGCAAAACAGTAACTCTGAACAAGTTGGGAATCTATGCCTTATAGACATAAGTGAACCACTTGCTGGAGGATGGAAAGGCACAGTAGAGAGTTATACCTCTACTAGAACTGGGTCATAGCAAAATAAGATAGTCCTCTTCCTCTGGCCTAAGAAATCTATATCTACTATTAGTCTGCTAGTATAATAATAACCAGTTTAGGCTTAAGTTAAAGCCAGAGTATTAGAATCACCAGGATGTGGGAAAATCCCACCTGGAATATTGCATGGGTATAACTTTATGCTGATCTACTTAGCAAGTTTAGGCTATTAAGTCAGATTTAGTCCTAGATATACCCATAATAAACAGGTTGTTGGTTAAAGACTCAGCCTACCATCAGCTGTTGAACAGACTAGACTGCAGACTAAATAAGAAGGTCTCCTAGCAAGGAAGGCCACTGGATATAACAGTACAAAGAGATTAGTAAGTAGAGAATAGCTCTCTACTGAACACTTTCTGTGGTTTCAATAGAGTTCTCTACAAGGAGGGCTCTAAACTTTGTTAACTATCAACATTTCTATTGTAGAAGAGTTTATTCAAGATAAGCATTGAACCATTATCAGGAGCAGCAATGAGAAGAATAATTTTATTTCAGATCTTATCAAAGCAATAGAGAATATCAATACTATGACTATACCAGACAAAAAATCTCTTAAACTCATAGTTCAGGAATATGCAAGAATCTCAGAATCTATCTGGTACAAACATTCATATTATGTCAATATTACTAAATGCTTCAAAGCTTAGTAGAATGAAGAGTGTCAAGCAAAACTAATAAGCTATAGGTTCTTCAAGTTGATTAAAGACTGGAAAATATTTAAAAGAGTTGTCAAGAAAGCAAAACAATCATTTTTTGATGACAAAATTTAAAAAATCACTTTGAAGAATTGCAGACCATAGGACCTCATAAATCAGGTCAAAAATCATAAACTTCTGGCTATTGAAGCACTACAATACAATGGAAAGTCTTGCATTGGAATCAATGATCTTTGGTGTTGTGGCAACCACTAGACCAGTGTCCAATAGAAGCACAAGCAATAAATCTCACAGGAGAGATATCTAGTGGGAACATAAGTTGTGTATTCACAAGAAAACTCAATAGGGAACCACAACAGTATTCTACCAACTATTTATATAAAGTCTCATGGTCCATGCTACAACTATGCATTGTCCTACCCTAATGTCCATGCTCTATCCTCATGTCCATTACTCATCTTCCATGCGTCTTCCTTAAGACCACTATGTCATGTCCATGTGCTCTGACATCATACTCTTTAATCTCTGTCATACATACATGCACCATATGTATACCATGAGGAACCCATGCTGTTAACATATTCCTTGATGTCACTCCATCTTTAGACTCTTCCCAATCCTTCTAGACTCTAAGTCCTTCCAGACCATTCTAGACTATTCTAGGCTTATGACATCATATCATGTGACTTTACAGTCACATGCCCTTCTCTCTCTCATTGTAGACTAATAATAATACTACTACTATATCTTATCTAACCCTAAAATCTATCTTTACTTTACTGTATCATGACAAGAAGAGTATAGAAGGTTCTGGAAAGATGATGTTATATAGTATGTCCAATATAGGTTGACCTTAAGGTAAACACATGGTCATTTAGGGTAGGCTAAAGTAGTAGTAGAATGGACCATGGGGTTTTAGTATATAAAATAGACAATTCTGTACATAGTTCTCTATCAAGTTCTCTTATGTTAAAACCCTAATATATTACGATCTTAAGCTAGAGCTTAGGTTGCACTTAGGCAAAGACTTGAGAGAAGTTAAGGGAATTGTATAAGTGGTAAAGCGTAAGGATACAGGAGAGTATTTATGCTATATATACTTGTAGGAAATGAAGAAACAATATGCTATATATGAAGCATATGAGTCATATAACATGAGGGAACCTTAAGAATAAAGCAAGGTTATAGCACCTACTACATGAGGCGCTGACTAAGACTACTACAGCATAGCCAATTGTGTCGTCATACCCTTTACCCTTCTCCATAATGTATTCTTGAGGTATTGATCATAACATAATACAAGTTTTTGTCTTATTGTCCAAACCTAAAGACTTTGAGTCGTAACATTTGACATTTGACATTGTCTAGTTTTTCTCACTCTGTGATGTATAGTTCACACTGGGATTGAAAGTCCACGAGATGGACTTAGAGATGTGTGAACTTGTGGAACAATCTTGGCTTCAGCTTATATGCTATACTACTTGTCTACTACATGGTTGTAACTTCAGATAATAGGAAGAGGTCCAAGATGGGATTGAGTGCTGATTTGGTATGTCGCCGTTGAACATCAGAGATCAAGTTCAATAAGAGTTTATCTTTGTTGATTATCAAACTAGTGAATTACAGTATAGCTACTAGTCTTATATACTAATACCTACTATAGGAGATGTTTGGGGTTCCAGTGGTATAACCCCTATTATTCCAAGCAGAGGTTTCAGTGTTGAAACACTGACAGGAGTATGACTCTACTATAGAAGGCTAAATTGAATAGGAGTATCTCTGTTATGGAAGATAGAATACCCAGATGATTGCATTACTACTGTAAGACATGTTGCAAGTAAGATGGCTGCCATAGAAGGTGGACTTTATTTGTTGACAAGGAATGTACCATGGAGATGTGTTTTCTAGATAAGTGGACTTGGCATATGACAATCTCTCAACTAATAGCTGTTTTCTTTAATCCTGGACAAAGTCAGGTTTGATCCTAAAGTTTTTTTTTCTTTTCTAACTATTTAATTGGTAGAAAAACACAATATTTGTGGAAAAATTTTGTTTTCCCACTTTTCAATATAGATATAGGTATAGAACAAGATTCTGCCCTTTCTCCCATTCTTTTAGCCTTTTATATTTCTTCAATCTTTTATATTTTTGAAAAAAGATCAAAAATCTCAATATTTCAGCCTCATTTTTATCTTTTATAAATGATGGATTTCTTATTTTACAAGAAAAATATTTTTAAAAAACAAACACTTTTCTTTTTTGTAGTTATAACATCATTTTATCTTTACTCAAACAGTTTAGACTTGTCATTAAACATAGAAAATCCAAGATTTTTCATTTTTCTAGATCTTATAGAATATTCAATCTCTCTTCTCTTGATCCCAGTCTTCTCAGAGGACCCATCCTTCACTTTAAAGACATCTGGAAATATTTAGGCTTTATTTTTGACAAGAAATTGTTTTTCTAGCAACACATCAACTTCTATTTGAATAAAGCATTATTGACTGTCAAATAAATAAAAATGCTGGGAAGTTCCACAAGAGAATTACTCTCTCATCAAAAATAATTGTTATATAGGACATATGTCTTTCTGATTATGCTCTACAGGTTTCTTCTGTAGTACTTTAACAAAGCTTCTCTTTCATATCCTCTTAAGAAACTCAAGAAAATACAGCAAAGAGCTGCTTTGTGAATCTTAGGTGCTTTTTATACTTCTTCTACTTTGGAAATTGAAGCTATCACCAACCTAATTCCCATTCACTTACATTTCCAAAATCTCAGTGGAAAACACCAACTCAGAACCTCCACTCTACTATTAAATCATGTTATCAAATTTCTTTTTGAAGTCACTGCTTGGAGATTATGTTTTTTCAGAAGAAACAATGATGATAAGAATTATCAGCATGTCTGATTTAAAATCAAGAGTTTTATCATAGATGCCAACAATCATCTCAATAGAGTTTTTCCTTTATTTGATTCTCTCAATAGCAAATTTTCTCCTGGCTCCAGATTAATTGATATTTTTTCTAGTCATTTTTCTTTTTACTGAACAAACTGCAAAGACAAGAAAAGCAAGGCCACTTATCTTCATAAACTAGATAATATTTTCACAAATATATCATTGAATCTCAAATCTGCTATCATTGCTATATTTATTGCATATATCTATTCTTATTTCAATATGGTCAAGAAAACCCTACATTACACTGTCAATGTCACTTCGACTAAGACTAAACTTTTTACTATTAAATGTGAAATTAATCAAGCTATCCAAGTCCTAGATGTTTTTCACATCATTATCATTACCAATGCCATTTATGTAGCATAATATATCTTTGATTCCACTGTTCACTCTTATCAACAGCAATTTATTACCATATCAAAAGATCTTAAAATTATACATTAGTTGACAAAGATATGAAGAAATTTAATCTCACTCCTCTATTTCCCTCCAAAGTATTATAGGATTTCAATATGAAAGAAAAAAACAGCAATATCATAAAAACTGGTATATGATATTTCAAGTATCTGACCTCAAAAGCAATCACTTTCTTAATCTTCTTGATAATGATTTCTATAACATTAAACCCTCATACATCAAAGGGGGTCTGTGGATCAAACACTTCAGATATTCAAACCTGCTATATTCAAGAGCCATTTGAGTGATGACAAATCATGCTCCAATAGGAGTATCATCTAAGGTTTTTTCTGAGAGAAAACTTCAGTTGTCTATGCAGATTATATCCAATCAAACTATATGTCATATTCTCCATTATTGTGGCAACCACTTATCACAAAGAACAAATGATCTACAACGAGTAAATCTCTTAGGTGGATATATTGTGGGAAGTTCACAAGAGAACTTGACAAGGAGTCTCTGCTAAATTAGAGTCCTATATATACAGAATACACATGGTTCATGCTACATCCTCATGTTCACCTCATTTCTTACTCAAGACTACTATGTTGTATATATATGTCCTGACATCATCTTCCAGATCCTTCTACTACATTCTAGGCCTATGATGTCACATCATGTGACATGTCATGTGACTGCAATGTCATGTGCCTCTTCATTGTCACTAAAAAGAAAAAGAAATTCAAAAGAAAAAGAAATATAAAATCAAGAAAAATAGATAAAAGAAAAAGAAAAATATTAGTGTCCAAAGCATTCCATAACATTCATGAATGTAGGAGGTACAACAAATATTGGAATCTATTAAGGTCTATGTTAAGTTATCTAGTAACCTTTCTTAAATTTAACCCAGATACTTTCTCTTTTTATAAAGCTATTACTTGGCAAAGTAGTTCTTTCTACTTATATCTTGGTTAATTATTCTTTTTCTTTCTATTTCTATTTTTTTTCCTTTTAGTTTTCTCTTCATTAGTCCTTATATACATAGTTACAAAGTAGCTACCACAAACTACTATCATGTCTATATAATAAATTGTTGATTTTTTAAATAAAATAAAAAAGTGTGATTTGATGTCACAAAGCATGATGAAAGTGTAATGCCTGTCACAGGATGGTCATATGATCACATGACACAGAGAAAGTTGTAGAAGGTTCCAGAATAAATAACATTATATAGCATAATAATAGCATATTGGCTTTATAAAGAATACATAGACTTTAGGATAGGTTAGTTATAGTGTGCACACAGACCACAGTCTGTAGTCTATAAGATAGATTAGTTTGTAACAGCTATATTTACCATCTAAGAAAAATATCACAATAGATGACCTGAATTGCAATCAAGTTAAGGAACTTCATTGAGTTCTCTTGTGTTACTCAATACAAGAGTATGTCTTGCATCTTAACCTAAGGACTTAAGTCATAACAACTTGATACTAAAGAGTAGAAAAGTATATCATTACTAATACCAGAAGAAAGTGCTAGTTTTAGTTAATTTTTAGAATAAGGAATTATAGTATAACTATCAGACTTATATACTAAGTACTCTGTCTAAGATAGTATCTAAAGAATGAAGACTGTGGATGAGTTATTATAGATCTGAATAGTTTTTAAAAAAAGAGTTGTGAATCTATGGAATTACTAGAAATTTTGACAAGAATATTTGAGAAGTAATTAATATAGAATAAATAGAATAAATCTGTACTAGAAGAAGATTAAGAATGTGGATGAGAGTATATATATTATCTGTGGACTGGAACAGATGTGAGTAGATCAGAATATGATAGTACTGAGTAATATAAGAGAACTCAATGAAGTTTCCAGTACAAACTAGTTTATCTTATATACTTGTAAACTATAGTCTATATGTATCTATAACTACCTTAGTTATACACACAAAGTCTATGTGGCTAACATGAGCTCAATGTCATGTTATTAATACCTCTAATAGGCTAACTTAGTATGTAGTACCTTACTTCAATAAATGTAAATATAGCTATATACACTAAGTTTGTGTTATTGAGTATATTGCTTCAATACTATGTGTTATCACTATCAGGTTGAGAGCTATTTCTTCCACTTGGATGAGTTCAATTACATTTGTTACAAATAAAGATATTTAGAAGTTCAGATTCAGCATTGCAACTAGCAAGACTGTTAGATGTAGTTTACACCTCATTATCTAAGATCTATAGACTTTCAGAAGTCCAAATAAGTAAGTTGTATATTATCTAAGTAAACAAAACATAGGAGTTAGAATAATCTTTAGCTTTAGCTTGTGTGCTATGCTTCTATAAGTTGTACAGATTGTATATTTCAGAAGATATACTTAGAATGTAACTAATAGGTAAGTCCACTAGGAGATGGGAGATGTATTATTACTAACACCAAAATTTTTGGTTGATTTTTAAAATAAGGCTTTATAGTATAAACTATTGTCTTATATACTAAGTATACAATTTATGATAGTTAACAATGAAGACTACTAAATATTACTCTTATTGGATGAGGTATGACATTACAGAACAAACTTTCTATCTTTATTCTTGATCTATTTCTGTTTTTTATTATCTGTGATTTTAACAGAACAACTTAGCTCAATCATACCAGTTAACAGTCTGACAGACTACTAGTCAACACTTGGATAGCAACTATACAGGTTATGCCACTGCTTAGGCTATAAGTGTATAGTTTAATTATTTGTAATTTTTTTAATAAAAGGACTCCAGATTAGAATACCAAATCTTAGTCATTTACATATTTCTATGTCTGAACTGAGGTAGGTTTATTGAACTTTATATATCTTTATGTCCAAACTGAGTACATATTTCCAATAACTTTAGTTTTAGTAATTCTCAGATATTAAAGATGGAGATCTATGGAGTTGTTAAGGGTCCAGCAAGAACATCTGAGGTAGAATAGAGATATATAATCTATACCAGAAAAGGTCAGAGAGTATAAATAAGGAAAGAGCATTATTTGTGGGTTAAGATGGGTGTCATTGGATCAGGATGTGACAAAGACATACAGTAATGAGTTAATTTAAAGTAAAAGTAGCCAACCAATGAGATAGTGATTGAATGATTGAGTTTTAGTAATTATTGTTACTGATATTAATATTAACCACAGACAGTTCTGTATTTTTTAATTTAAGAAAGTTTGAATATCTCTTTTTTCAGGATAATAGGCACTTGTAAATTCACATTGAAGAGTAAGTATAATAGTATTTTACATCAGCTTGACTAATAGATAAGAGAAGACTTCAATTTTTGTTTTCTTTTATCTATTTTTATTTTATTTTATTTTGTTTTGTTTTTCATTTATTTCTTGGTTGATTGAAGAGGCACATGACTACAGATACATGATGTGTCATATAATGTGATGTCATAGATTTAGAACATTGTAAAAGAAACTAAGACAATAATATTAAGAGATATA
>Ga0157363_1003581_pt1 | contig 14075 bp, 7 predicted proteins | sample AttsexASBM1_FD_111477 | JGI IMG/M metagenome (GOLD analysis project Ga0157363, IMG submission 111477) | Fungus gardens microbial communities from leaf cutter ant in Ribeirão Preto, State of São Paulo, Brazil - Atta sexdens ASBM1 | ecosystem: Host-associated > Fungi > Mycelium > Unclassified ...
CAAGCACTGCTGGATATAAACTCTACGCAAATTGAAAAGGAGCTTGCAGAACAGCTTGGCGTTACGCAGCAAGCCATATTTTTTCGTTTGTTTTTGAATAAAGATTGAATTTTACAAAAAAAAAGCTCAGAACTTTTTTGTACACCTAATATTTTCATATTTGTATTCTTTTTTCTTATAATGGATAGGAATAAATTAGGTTACAGGATAGTATATGTTATAGGATAGGTCGGATGGGAAGTAAAAAAAATACATATATAATGATATGAATGAAAACATTTTTATTCACATGTTATTATATCGTTTTTTTTTCATACGTATTAAAAACTAATGTTGCATATAGCGTCTTCGAACACGATGTTGGAGAATCATATATACTTGACATCGATCGTATCGACAAATCGGGCTAATCGTTCGAACATTACATCAATACATCAATACATCAAATTCAAATATACCTAGTGTCGTTTTGTCATCATCATGCGTACGAACAAAGAACCGAGACGTACGAGCGTAGCATCGGCAGCATGCAAATTCTGATGGTTAGCCAACGCTCATAAAATTGTCCTTGTATTCGTTTCGAAGCATCTTATATATATTCCATCGTTGCTCGTAGAGGTCCTTCCTCGTATCAAGAGACAAAGACAATTTGTGTCGGCGATGATTTCCCAGGGTGATCTCTACGTATCTCGGCGGACCAATGTTGATTCTAATTTCTAAATACTTGTAGCACGTAGCCGTCAGATTGTAACGTCTGCTCAGTAAACGCACCGCGCGATGCTGTGTAGGTACGTAATGTTAAAAAAAAAGTTTCTTTTTTGTGTATAGAACGTCGAAACTTACATGTTACAATTCTCCTTCGTTTCGCATGATGAACTGCTCTCTTTGACAAAACACATCTTCAATCATTCGTACAAGCGGGTATCGCAAGATTGATCGTAACCTGCATAAATATGGTAAAACTTCTAGAATCGAAGAGAGGGTTATCCCTCCCCTCTTCCTAAAAATTGCGGACGTTTCGCGATATTTTATCGCATTTTATCTATGTATTTTCTTTATTTGTGAGTTTATTAATATTGTATCACGTCTTTTTACATATTTTTTTGTTCGCGAGTTTATCAATGTTTATACTTTATGGCTTATATTTCGATGACATTGATGTCGTTGATGCTTTTTTCCCAAGGCATTTCCAATATCTCGCTTTTTCTTTCAATGGCGGTGGACTTAGCAGACTTGGTGACAAGAGACGATACCTTTTCGCTCGATCGATTTTCGGCGTATATATATTCTTTTATTCGGTCTTAATGCTCGTTAAAAATGAAGTTTATGATTGAATGAAAAAAACACCTTATACACTACCTCAGGGTTCGACAAAATTTGCACTTCTTGGCCGATTTTCGAGAGGCTCCGCCTCCTGCTACTCCTTTCACCGCTCGCTCCGCGCGTAGTCCAAATGCCGACGTCTTGGAGCATCTAAAATATTCAAAAACATGAGGTGCAGGGGGCGCTCGCTTTGGGCGCTCACGCTGTAAACTTCATTCTATCTTTTTTTCGCTCATTATATAATTAAGACAGAATGAAACAACGGGTAAGCGCTCAAAACGAATGCATCCAATGAATTTTTAATAATTTTCACCCTTGAGGTATTATTTTTGATGCATTTTTTTTTAAATGGTATCCCTAATAGACCTAATCCATTGATAAAAAATGATGAATTATACGACCAAGTAATTAAACACAAACGAAATGAAATGAAAAATACTTATTCTGATTTTCGGAATCTTTTATTGGAGAGATCAGAAATATCGATTTGCACATTACATATAGCGAACCGTATAAGACGAAGCAAAGAATCATCACTCATGGTAGAACGTTTCTCATTTTTTTATAAGCTTCATTTTTGAAAAGGATGTCTCATATAAATATGTAGATCCGAACATGAAATGAATTCGAAGTCCGAAATATGATGATTCTTCCAATATTTTGTAAAAATCAATACCAGTTTCTTTAACCGTTTTAAGTGCAATATCATTCTGCAAATCATATAATTCATCTTACAAGTTAAGATACTGTCCTTCAATTGACACTGTAAGAGGATTCTCGAAAAGCATTAATTCAGTTCTGAGTCTTTCGAAGCAAGTAAACCGTATATCAAATTCGTCTATAAGAGAATCTAAATAGAAAATGAATCTATCTTTTGAAATTGCAGTTATTGTCATGTTCCTCGAGAAGAATTTAACAAGAAGGAAAAAAATGAAAAATATTATCATTTAAATAAGATTTTAACACCTGCAATTTTCTTCGGAAAGAATCAACGTGACTTACTAGTTGGGAAATATTTTGATTCGTCCTTTGCAGTTTTAAATTAAAAAATCTAAGTTGATTATTTATATCAGTAATAAAAGCAAATTCAGTAAGAAATATCACAGCTTCCAAAAGAAATATATATTCGTGAAATTTTGAGTTGTTCATTTCTTTCAAAAGGAGAATAAAAATAAAATATTTTTTCTTATCGCAAAAAATATTTCTAAATATTTTGTAGCACTAACCCAACGAACTGGATAATGAAGTGGGACATTTGTGTAAACAGCTTTGTGTTCCTCAAGAAATAATTTAAATTTTCGGTAAGTAAGGAACTTATGTCCATCTTTAATTTCATTAATTATTTTAGTGATAGTCTCATAGTTGTTGAAAATTTTACAACTTTACTGGCTAATGCTTCCTGATGTATTATGCAGTGAATAATGGGGATATTTAAATTTCGCCGCTTTACCTTTCTTTAAACCTGTCATAGCTTTCGCGTCATCAGTCGTAATTGAAGAACATTTATTAAAAATCTATGTCAAATTTTTTAAGAGTTTCTTCAACTGCCAAAAAATATCAAATCCTGTCGTTGTGTTAATATGACGAAATCTAAAAGTTCGACACATAAATAATCGTCTTGTACAATTCGAGTAAAAATACTAAGTTGACTCATGTATCGAATATCAGCTTTCGTTAAGACACAAAGAAAAATATTTATATGGTTTCAAAAGATTTTATAATTTATCCCTTATGAATCACTGATATCAGCAATTCTTGATGTTCTTGCAAGATTAATATTAATTTCATTGCTTCCTCCAGAGTTAAGGAATTGCCAAAAGCTTTTACTGCATCAATAATACAGTTTTTCACAAAAACGCTTTCGGTGAATGACTTAGAATTTTGTGCTATAAACAGAAAAACTGCATAAGAGACTTGTAGGGATTTTTGAGAAGAACAAGAAAAAGAAGATATTGAACTTTCTTAATAAACTAATTTTAACCCTTCTATAATATTCAATTTTTCTGAATTTAAGTAATTTAAATAATTTACTGAATGACGAGTTTTGAAATGCTTGTCTAACACATTTTTCAACTACCGAAGGTTGAAAGCCTCAAAGTAAACAAATCGTTCGATCTCAAATGTAACTAAAAAAGTAATTAAATTTCCAAAATTTATGAAAAACTTGTACACATTTGTTTCTTTCCATCTTCGAAGCTAATTTCTTAAAAAAATAATGAAACGTAATTATCTTTTCACTATGGAATGATATATCTTTTTACTGATTTGATTCGCTGATATGTCCGCTACGATCCCGAGAACTTCATGAGTTATTTTTCAATGAATTTCACTAATTTACTCCGTAAGGTACGAGAGGCAAACCGTATCGATGTTTCTGATATTCCACGAAACAATATAGCCATCGTTCATGATATGACAATCGCTCGTGTCGATTGTTTGTGTATAAAATTGGCGCGAAGTGTCAACGATTATCAAATCATGAGTGCAACAGTTATACTATCTCGTGGAAGATTGGAAACATCAACGATCAATTTGAATCTTATTGTAAGTACTTATATAATTTCATGTGAATTTATATACTACAACTACAATATGTAATATATAAATTCAATACTACATATGTAGTCTTTTCATTTAAAATGCGTGTTGAAATAACTTTTCGGCTTTGAAACACTTTATTAAACTATCACTAATATCACAAATTAAACTATCAATTTAATAATTTGGTGTTCATAGGAATCTTAGAATCTTAATAATACTGGGTAACATATTAAAATCTGTAAATAATTTTATTGCGAAAAATATTATCTTGGCCAAAGATCGAACTCGGATCTTTGATATTCTGTACTGTTAAACATAATATATAGATGTAAATATATTTTATTATTCTTTTAAAAAATTAGCTTCGAGGATGAAAAAAAACAAGTGTGTATAAGTTTTTCATAAATCTTGGGAATTTAATTATTTTATTAGTTACATTTCAGATTGAATGAAAATTTGTTTACTTTGCGGCTTTTAACCTTCGCTAGTTAAAAAATATGTGTTAGAGAAGCATTTCAAAACTCGTCATTCGATAAATTACAATATTTAAATTACTCAAATTCAAAAAAATTGAATGTTATAGAAAGGTTAAAATTATCAAGAAAGTTCAATCTTCTTTTCCTTGTTCTTCTCAAAAATCCTTACAAGCCTCTTATGCAATTTTTCTGTTTATAGCACAAAATTCTAAGCCGTTCACTGAAGGCGAAAAATTATTATTGATACAGTAAAAGCTTTTGGCAATTCCTTAACTCTGGAGGAAGCAATGAACATTCATTTTAATACAAGAACTGTAACATCAAGAATTATTGATGTTAGTGATTCTATAAGGGATAAATTATAAAATTTGAAATCATGTAAATATTTTTCTTTGTGTCTTGACGAAAGCACTGATATTCAACACTGAGTCAACTTGGTATTTTTACTCGAATTATACAAGACGCTTATTCATGTGTCGAGGAACTTTTAGATTTCGTCATATTACGTAACACAACGACAGGATTCGATATTTTTTTGGCAGTTGAAGAAACTCTTAAAAAATTTGACATAGATTTTAATAAATGTTCTTCAACTACGACTAATGGCGCGAAAGCTATGACAGATTTAAAGAAAGGATTCACTAGTCAATTAAAGCAGCGAAATTTAAATATCCTCATTAAAGGATTCACTGTGTTTGGTACCCATGTCGTTTATGGTTTCTAGTCACATCACCCGATAAAGAATTGATTAATCCTAGATATCGATCGTTAAGCGACGCATGCGTTGTACGTAACCGATTAGCAACACTCAGATCATCGAGGCCGTTCTAACGCTCTCGTCGATAGCACGCGTCTTGTCTCGTGCTAAAGAATTTTATCGCGCTACTGCATCGTTGAGATCCTTTCCGCATCTACTGTGAAACACGTTTGCTCGTATCTGAGGTCTGTTCAAATAAAGTTTAGAAAGCAGAGAAAATCTCATTTTCTCGATCAAGTGCCCTCAAAGCAATCATATCGTGGGAAATGCTTGGACGGTGATCGCATGGTCGTGCCATCACAAATCCATCCTGCACGCAGCAAGATCGTCAACATTGCTTTGGTTTCCTTCGAGCCGGATTCTGTCAAGTATTTAGTACACTTCAGTGAAGTGGCGAGCAACAATTTAGCAATCAGACAAGGTTATCTTATCGACACGAGATAAGCGTCGCAGCAGTAGCAGCAATCGGTGCAAGTGTCGTACCAGCGGCAGCATACAGCTCAATAAAAGCAACCGCAAGGTCTGCATCAGAGACGGGGCCCAGTTCATTACACCACCTGATGCAGGATCAACGTCTTGCGAACGGAATTCTATCAATGGCAGAAAACAAGGCCCAATCTAGATGACGTGCAACAAAAGACATCCCTTAACAGAGCAGCGAGAGGAACGTTTTCGTCCATCAACGCACTCGACTGAGAGGCATGCAGCATCCCCTTTTAGGATAATTGCGTGCATAACAAAGTAAGGAAGACCATTGTCTCTGTTGCCAACCAAGTTCTCTTCGCCGTGTCTATTGCGCATGCGCGCTCGTATTTGCACTCAAGATAGTCGATCAATCAGAAGCGATGATATTATATTTAAGCGACAGTGCGCAACCATAAAGACATCATGTACACATATCAGAACTTATGTAGAGTCAATTGCCGCTATTAATCCGTCAATAATGGCTCAGCTCGAAAAGCGGAAGACGAAACTCGAACACTATTAGGCGGAATACGAAGTGCAAGAATCGCGTCTAGAATCGTTGGGTAAGGCCGAAGACCTTACTATGACACCTTACTATGACAACACGATTTCGAGGAAGCGTTCTATGCATTATCTGCCAAGATCTGTGATCTCATTTCCTCTTCACCGACATTGCGAATATCCATCTTTTCTCCTTCCTCCTCAAGTATTCATGGTACGCACGTTCGATTACGAAGTAAATTTAATTTACTACCTAAGTTAAATTTACAACAAATTTTCCGGCAAATATAAATGGTTCTCGTTTTTTGATACATTCAATTCGATTATCCATTCCAACTCGCTCTCAAATATGTAAAGAGTTCAGTATTTATGGGCGCCTTTCATTGGCGATGCAAACGCTGTAATCAGTTCATTAGAATTGTCGGACGCTAATTACGATGTCGTGGTCAATTCTCAGGGACCGATATGATAACAAGTGCGTAATTGTTCAAACTCACGTTAAGATTATAATGGATTTGCTGACTATGGCAAAAGAAAATTCAATCCATCTCAGAAAAATCTCTGACGGCGCCGCGAAATATTAGCACGCATCGAAACATCCCACGATGCATTGGGATGATCTTCTCGTGCTCATTTTGACCTCTAAACTTGATTCACTCACAAATTTGATTTTCCGCGCAACATTCATTTGGCCCGCGACACATATCGTCGGATATTGATCTTTTAATCGGAACGGAATTGTTTTGGAATTTGATATTGATCAAATCAAGTCTTCAGACAAATATCTCTTCAGAAAACATGACTGGGCTAGATTTTAGCGGTCGTTTGATCACATCGCCTCAAAGACTTCACTCGTTTCACGCGTCTGTAACCAATGCGGAATTACACGAATATGTCAGTCGTTGGCAAATGGACGATATATCTGCGCAATTACACAATGGAAGAAAATATTTGCGAGCATCACTTTTTAGATAACGTGTATCAAAATTCTCAGGGATATACAGTCAAGCTTCCGGTCAGAGAGCAAATGTTAAATAACATTGGCGATTCGCGTGAGGCAGTTCTCAATCGAGGTGCGTTTCAAGCGCGATCCTACGCTTAAAATTCAATACGCGGCGTTTCTTGATAAATATTCATCGTTGGGACGGCTAGAATCGCCCATTGCGGAAGAACCCGAACAATATCATTTTATCTTCCTTCCCTTCATTGTGTCTTCAAAACGATGAGCAAACATCGAAAATCCGTATTGTATTCGATGCATGCCACAGCAGTTTCGGCGTGTCGTTAAACGATGCACTTCTAGTGAAACCGATCATCAACAAGATTTGATCTCAATTTTGATGCTTTCGTTTTTTTGCTTACATCATCATCGCTGACATAAAAATGTATCGACAGATTTTAATGCATCCATCCCAGACGCACCTGCAGAGAATTTTCTGGCGCGATGATCTCTCTTCTAATGCGTAGATATGTACGCACTCACTACTACTGTCACTTATGATACAGCTTCTGCATCATTTTTGGCCACCAGGTGCCTTAAGCATTTAGCTGAGTAGCATGCTCGTCAATTCACTCGTGGTTCAGTATGCATTCTTCGGGGCGGACACAGTCAACGAATTAAAACTAATTCGCGATGAAACCATTCAATTGTTAAAATTGGGAGTATTCGAGTTAAGCAAATGGGCCTCGAACTGCTCTGAACTATTGGAAATAGATAATCGCGCCAGTCATCATTAGAGATAATGTTGCGGACTCGTGTATTCTGGGCATGCAGTGGAATCAGTATCAGAATATGTTTCAATTTCTCTGCAAACTTGAGTCAGAAACCTACGTTGTATCAAAACTTTCCGAGATCACTAAATTGTTCGATCCTCTGGAGTCTTCTGCGGCCAGTCATTGTTATCGCAAAACTCATCTTGCAAGATTTGTGGCAAGTGGCCATCCAATGGGACGAGTCCATTCCTCAGGATATTCACACTCGTTGAGTCGCCTTCAAAACATAGATGAGTGCTTTGAATCAACTAAGAATTCCTCGATGCGTTAAACTCTATATCCATCAACCAGTCGTAGAAGTGCACGGATTTTGCGTCGCCAGCCAGCGTGCGTTCGGAGCTTGCATATACCTTCGCATCAAGTTCGGTCTTAACGATCATCACTCCGAGTTATTATGCTCAAAGTCTCGCGTCGCGCCACTCAAGACCGTTACCGCGATTAGAGTTATACCACTCAGGGTGCAAGGATGCAAAGGTTCCGCCCCGTTTATAGAATTTATGAGGTCAGCCGTTAACCAGTCGTACCGTCAAGGTACGACGTCCCTGGGCATGGTAAAAACAGGTTGGACGTGGCGGGATCGTTTTGTAGAGGCTCGAGATCCTCTAATTAATATAGGCCAATGTTCGTGGTGTAAGAAGTTTTATTTCTACTTACGAGTGTTTCGATGTGTTATAATCGACATCTCGCAGTAGCGCTCGCAGTAACAGAGATTCTCACAATAGTCGTCTTCTTAACTTTTTGGAACGGCCTCGAGGTGCTCGAGGCATACGCTTTTATATTTACAAATTAGGCCGAATTAATTGCATTTTAAAGTAAAGTATATCATCGGTTTTGAAATTAAAAGTAGGTGATTTGATTTGTAATGATTTAACTGCTGGTCTGCAGAAAATCTGTAGACGTAGATTTTGAATATGATTCATTTAAGTTGAATATAATTTAGTTAAGATTTATTAATTTAACTCATAACAGAGTTATCGGCTGCCTTACTATTAGTGTTTAATCAACAAGATTAGAGAATTCATTGGAACTCTCGCAATGCCCGATTTATCTTTGGTCGGATTCGACGCGCTAAATTGGATAACCTCCTCATCGCGCCGATAGTCCGTTTTTGTGACAAATAGAGTGAGTGAAATTTAGCGCTTGACAGAAATCAAATACGGGTGCCATGTGGCATCCTCCGACAATTCTGTCGATATGTTGTCGCGAGGGCTAAATCTCTGTGATTTGATTAATGCTGAGAAGTGATGGAATGGTCCCGAATTTCTAAAATGGAATGAGGACTACTGGCCAGTCAGTGTCTTCACGCATTTAGACAATGACCTTCCCGAATAAAGGAAAATCTGCGTAATTACTTCCATTTCCCATCCCTGCATCGTCGATGACTTGTTAAATAAGTATTCCAATTTAAATAAAATATTCCGCATCATAGCGTATTGTTTGAGACTATCCAAGGCGTATCGGACGTCCGATTTCGTGTCCCCGCTGAAACTTTTCTCATTTTAAATTGTATTTGCAGAACAGTGCAACAGCGAGTGTTCTAACGTGAATATCAAGCGTTAGTTAAGACCGAAATTGTAAACACTTCGAGTTTATCGCTATTTCCTTTTTTAGATGAAAGCGGACTAATGCGAATTGGCAGGAAATTGAAATTCGAATCTCACGTTCAATGCATGCCATCCAATTCTCCTGCGACGCAAACACATATTAACTCAGCGTATTATAGAGCGTGAACATACACGAAACTTACACGCGTTTGCGAGCCACGATGGCTTTCGTGCATCAGCATTTTTTGGCCGTTATCATTGCGATCCACAGTGCGTGGAATAATACAAAAATGTATAATCTGTTTTAGGACTAAACCTAATCAATTAGAAGCCTTAATAGGCTGGCCTCATTACCGGTCAGCCGAATTAACGTCTCTAGATCTTGCTCTCATTGCGATGTAGACTATGCCCGACTGCACTTGTTACGTGAAGGAAAGCATCGAAACACGCAGAGTCACAAATTATACGTTTCGCTTTTTGTGTGCTTCGCCACGAAGGCAATCCACTTAAAATTAATAAGTGACCTTACATCCGAAGCCTTTATTGCCACTTTTAAGCGATTCATTTCGCGTAAGGATAGACAATTTCAAGAATTATACGACATATATAATAATTAATAAGTCCAATCTGAAATTAAGGATTTTTCATGGAACTTCATCCCGTCTAACGCATGCCATTTTAGAGATTTGTGGGAGGCAGTCGTAAAATCTGCAAAATACACATAACTCGGATCGTGGGCAAGGCTCATTTGATCTTTTAGGAAATGCAAATGATCCTCTGTGAAATATAAGCGATCCTCAATTCGTGCCCCCTTTTAAGCACCGAACGCCCTAGCCTAAGCCGGGACATTTTTTGATTGGCACGGCTTTGAATGGTCTTCCTTGTGCTGACTTGAGCGATATCAACAAAAATAGGCTGTTGCGGCAATGCGTAGAGCAAATCCGGCAACGGTGGAGTAATGAGTCTTTACTCTCTACAAGCACGAACCAAATGGCTAACAAGGGAATTCAATTGTCAACTAACCAACGTGCTCATAAAGCAGCAAAACCTAGCCTCACTTCAGTGGGCAATGGGTCCAGGAAGATTCATCTCGACGGCATCGCACGCACGGTAACTGTGAAGACTGCTAAGGGTTCCTACGTGAGGCCATTTTCTAAGCTATTATACAACAATATTATTACCAATTGAAGTCTAATCCATACTTTGCTAATCATTAGGTTTAAGTGTCTTCAACTGTTATCTTCTAATTATGTCATGTCTCGCAAGCTTCTTTTTTATCTTTGGGTAAGAATGATTGTTATATTGTTTTTCATTGTGTACTTAGATGTTAATCCTCGTTTTTTAGTGCAATAGATGTGATATTGAATTGCATCACACAGTTCGCGTTTTATGTTACGCTAACGAGTTTATGTTTGTATGTCATATTGAAAGTTAACTTTCAAGGATGGCGTGTTCGGTACCCATGTCGTTTACAGCTTCTAGTCACATCGCCCAATAAAGAATCGATCAATCTGCGAGATGTCGATCGTTAAGTGACGCATGCGTTGCGCGTAATCGATTAGCGACACTCAGATCATCATGGTTCCTCTAACTCTCTCGTCGATAGTATCACCTCATGCTAAAGAGTTTTATCGCGCTACCGCATCATTGAGATTCTTTCCGCATCTACTGTGAAACACGTTTGCCCGCATCTGAGGTCTGTTCAAATAAAGTTTGGAAAGCAGAGAAAATCTCATTTTTCTCGACCAAGTGCTCTCGAAGCAATCATACCGCGGGAAATGCTTGGACGGTGATCACATAGTCGTGCCACCACAAATTCATATTATACGCAGCAAGAGATCGTCAACATACTGCATGTACAGATCGTCAACATTCTGCATGTACATCAGGAAGCATTAGCCGATAAAGTTGTAAAACTTTCAGCTATGGAGATTATCACTAAAATAATTAATGAAATTAAAGGTGGATAAATTCCTTCACCGAAAATTTAAATTATTTCTTAAGGAACATAAAGCTGTTTACACAGATGTCCCACTTCATTATTCAGTTCGTTGACTTTATGCTGCAAAATGTTTAGAAATATTTTTTGCGATAAGAAAAGACGTTCTCCTTTTTTCGAAAGAAATGAATAACTAAAAATTTCACGAATATATATCTCTTTTGGAAGATGTGACATTTCTTACTCGCTTTTATTACTGATATAAGTAATCAACTTAAGATTCTTAATTGAAAACTACAAAGCACGAATCAAAATATTTCCCAATGAGTCACGTTGATTCTTTTCGAAGAAAATTGCAGGTATTAAAATTTCATTTAAATGATAATATTTTTCACTTTTTTCCTTCTTATTAAATTCTTCTCGAAGAACATGACAATAATTGCAAAAATATATTCATTTTCTTGATTCTCTTACAGATGAATTTGATACATAGTTTACTTGCTTCGAAAAACTCAGAACTGAATTATTTCTTTTCGAGAATCCCCCTAGCCAGCGCCAATTGAAGGACAGCATCTTGACTTAGTAGTTGAAATCGATGATAGAGGCAATTCTCACTCAAGCAACAATGAATCAGTCTAATAGCAACTTTCAAAGTAGTTTAGCAATCGTTTTCGAAATGATACATACGCGGCATTCTCGATAATATATATCACGTTCCAGAACATTCGGAGATGCGTATAGTGAGACTTATCGTTATGGCGCAATTTAGCATACCAAATTATTACAAATATTTATTCGGGCATGTTCCACGAGAAACAAAGGAAAAGCACATTTCAATGACTTCCGAATGACACTATCCATGAATTCTCATGATCGACTTATCATCGAATCGTCCTTCATAGCACGATAGGTATAATTCTGTACCTCGACGATCAGAGGATGAAATCAGGCGGCTAGGACCTTGATTTTGCAACACCCTTACTTCAGAGAATCAGGCGGCTCGGGCCTTAACAATATAACGCTTTTACATCGTAGAATTAGGCAGCTCGGACTTTCGTTTTTTTATGAACATGCAATGTTTATGCTAATGGCAGATCTTGATTGAGGAAAGATGACCCGCAAGGAAGAAGCTGTACCACAGCGTCACTTAATGGGCCGGGCAGCGCCATACATGCTATATATAAGTGTCACCGCCAACTGTGTATGCCGATAAGTGCATATACGCGGGAAGTTTAAATAGTACAGTTCGTAACAACTTGCAAGATGAATTATGTGATTTGCAGAACGATATGCACTTAAAAAAGTTCAAGAAACTGATGCCGATTTTTACAAAATGTTGGAAAAATTATTATACCCCAATCTTCGAGATTTCAGACTTCGATTCATTCCATGTTCGGATCTACATATTTATGTGAGACTCCTTTTAAAAAATGAAGCTTATAAAAAATGAAAGACGTTCTGCATTGAACGATTATTCTTTGCCTCGTATACGGCTCACTACATGTAATATGCAAATCGATGTTTCTGATCTCGCCAATAAAAGATTCCGAAAATCAGAATAAGTATTTTTCATTTCACTCCATTTGTGTTTAATTATTTAATTGTGGTCAATTCATTATTTTTATCAGTAGGCTAGACCTATTGAGGATACCACTTAAAAAAAAAATGCGTCAAAAATAGTACTTCAAGGGTGACGTGGAAAACTATTGAAATTCATTGGATATATTTGTTTTGAGCGCTTACCTGTTGCTTCATTCTGTCTTAATTATATAATGGGCGAAAAAAAGGTAGAATGAAATTTACAGCGCGAGCACCCCGTGCATCTCATGTCTTTGAACGTTAGACGTTCCTAAACGTCGAGCGGCATTTGAATTGCGCGGGGCGAGGAGTAGCGGGAGGTGGAGCCTCTCGAAAATCGGCCGAGAAGCAGTGATGGGAGATGACAAGAATTCTGCTCTAAGAAACTTTGTGTGCATACGTAAAGCTGAGCAGCCTTAATTGACGTACATGGTATTATAAAACCCTTAAGAACGGTAAGAAAGTTATAGGGAGAAAAGGAAGGAAAAATGTTTTATATGTAATTAAATAAAATTATATAAAATTACGGCAATGTTTGACACGCACTGCACGTAAATAATGTAGTACTGAGATTTGTATCTAGCAGTGATTTATTCTATGAAATTATAATAGAGTAGCTACAGACGAATAAATTATAATTTTTTTATACATATTTATGTAAAAGGTTTTAAAGAAACAATATCATCATTTGGAGAGATAGCATTCGAGAAAGCCATTATAATGACGTACAGTACCTAAAAGAGGAATAATTCAATGTTATAACCTTAATTTAGGAAAAAATTTAGAATGGGTTGTAAAGCGGGATAAAGTGTTAAAATTTGAGATTGTCCCTCCTATTAATTTGATTGGTCACTAAGATGTACAGGAGCCTCAAAAGCACCCGTATTCCATATTGCTGCATATGTTCCATTATTGGATCGAACTACTACGTCATTTTACGCTTCTTTCTTGTTACCTCCCATCACTGCCGAGAAGTGCAAATTTTGCCTGCATTACCTATATACATTGCATAAATGTATTCAGATCGACCATATTGCTTTTAACAGAAGTGTCGATGTTTCAGATACATACATACATACATACATACATACATACATACATACATACATACATACATACATACATACATACATACATACATACATACATACATACATACATACATACATACATACATA
>Ga0157363_1003582_pt1 | contig 14070 bp, 6 predicted proteins | sample AttsexASBM1_FD_111477 | JGI IMG/M metagenome (GOLD analysis project Ga0157363, IMG submission 111477) | Fungus gardens microbial communities from leaf cutter ant in Ribeirão Preto, State of São Paulo, Brazil - Atta sexdens ASBM1 | ecosystem: Host-associated > Fungi > Mycelium > Unclassified ...
TAGACGAGCCTTTATCGATTGATCAATCTGAAATCGAACAAAAATTGGTTCGCATCAATGTTTTCCATCGCACGCATGAACGCTAAGTATCTAATCTGTCGATTCGTTCAACACTAAATTCGTCGAAAGCTCGAGTTTTTAGTCACAACAAAGCGGATTATATGTAAAGCCTAACAATAGTGTCTGTCTATGTAACATTCCCTCAACAATAGCACAACAGCGACTGGATGAATTATTAATCAATCTCATACGGTAATAAACGGATGTACTTGCGCTTTACAGTATCGCATACCTAAAATATCACTATTTCTCTCTCTCTCTCTCTCTCTCTTTCTCTCTCTTTCTCAGCGCGTGGCTGAAATTCCTCGAATGATCACAATGCGAAATGATGACCACATATTAACTTCCTACGGTGATTAGGTTCGGCGAAATGAGCAGCTCCGGGATATACGCAAGTAATCACAATTTGAGAAACAGCGTAAGAAAGATGTATAATTTTTACCTTTTCGCGATCATTCGAGGATCGTTTTATTTTTGCATTTTCTTAGGGAATGAAAAATTACTTTTCTGTTACTTTTACAGTTATTTTTTATAATAGCATTTGATAATAGTGTTGCAATTTTTTATGACTTTAATAATGATTAAATGCTGAAGTTACGCTAAAGTTAGGAAAGTTAGTTTGAAAAGTAAATTGTCATCATTATGCGTTTCTATTGAAAAAAGTATTAAAGTATTAAAGTAACCAATAACGCCGTAAAGTGACTCAGTTATAAGTTACATTAAAAAGTAACGAGGAATTATTACGAGTTATTTTTTTCAATAACGAATGACTTTTCCAATTCGTTATAAGTAACTATTGATTATTTCAAATTCGGTGTTACATTATCATTATAAAAAATTTGCAATGTCATTACTAAATCGTTATTACAACAAGATAACTTTAAACAAAGTAACGACAATTATAGTAACTAGTTACTTCCATTTCCTGCATTTTCTTGTGTATCTTTCTTCTGGAAACTGAAAATTATTATAATAAGTAACGCTGTACTCAAGGAAAATTTGGCACATTGAAATAAAAAATAAAATCCTTGTTCATATCATTATGAAATCGCTATCAATAATGCTTCAATCATTTAAAAACTGATTCAAAGTTGTTGATTCAACTTTGAATAAGTTTTTATATAATTGAAGCATACAACTGAGATAGCGATTTCATAACGATGTAAATAAGAAATTAATTAACTTTATTTCAATGTGCCAATTTTTCTTTAAACGTTATTATTATAATGACTTTTGGTTTTCATGAAGAAAAATTTATAAGAAAATAAATATAAAAATAAATCGATTTCTGAACAGTCGCGAAAAAAAGCGACAAGTACCCTTCCTTTGTACAAATTCAAAATCGCGATGAAGTGAAGGAAAACGTAATCTTTTTTTTTGCTTCTGATATTATCTTCATTTCCAAATCTGTTCGTCTAGCTGAAGTAGAGAAAAAAAAGATAGGCTACTTTCGCACTTTTAGAGATATGTCTACCCACACGCGACATTATCTACTACCACTTGGGGCTTGTCGGTTTGCTTCAGAGAGAAAAGCCGGAATGATTGTGAATAATGAAGCGTTATTATACGGATGATTTAAATTGTATCACATGGTTTGGAATCTATCGTGCGCTTTTAAAGTAAAATTCAGTTAATCGAGCGGAATGTTAATAGACATTAATAATGCGATAGGCGATATAACATTAGCCATTGATCATGTAATTAACTACTCCTAATTAACAAGTTATCGTTGTTTTCCAGAATGGCGCAGCTTCACAGCTATTAATATATGAAAGAAAATGAAAATTTATAACTTCATATTTAAAATTAATTAACGCTGCAAGCAATTCTTGGCATCACTTGCACCGATAGCCTCTGTTAACTTTTGTACTTAATAATTCGTTGATACACCCGCGCGCGCATTTCCATATATTTTCTAGATTATAATTAACTACAAGCACTTTAATTAGCTAACTGATTTCGCAACGATGATATAACTTCAAGAATATATTATCAAATGTACTCTTCCAATTTTTATACGTTACAATCTTGATAAAAATAAGAAACTAATGATATCAAAAGTACTTTATAATTATAATAATAAAATTTTTTTTTACAAAATTTTGTTTTTATTTTTTTTTAAGTAAATTTCATTTTTTAATAAAATTTTCTTTATATTTATAAAAAAATAAGAAATAAATAAAACTTTTTATTATTTTAAAATATTCTTGAATCATTTAACATCTTAAAATATTTTTTTAATATCTTTAACATATTAGATTCAAAAAGAAAAAAATACGATTTTTTGAAGTGAAAATTTCACTAGTTTAACGTGCGAGAAGGCACATAAAAAAGTATGTATTTTTTAATTTTGTCTACATTTTAACATATCTAAAGCTTATTAAAATCGGACATTTAATTGAGTTCTCTCTTATTAGAGTTTTATTGAGGTGAAATTAATTAAAATAGTCAAGAATCAATAACGCGAAAGAATATAGCTTCGATTGTTCTATAGATAAAGAAGGAAGATCTGTTCGTGATTAACACCTACGTTATCGTATATAGCATTGATTGTACCAGCCCTTTACTACTCCTCATTGTATTGTTTCGCGACTCTCCATTGCGGTAACGGCGCAATAATTTTCCCGAACTTTCTCGGCTGGCGTCCTCTTCTTCAGGATTTAACCCCTGGAACAAGTGCGGACGACCGACGCGTCTCCTCTTTGGCCAGCGCGATTTAATAGAATTTTATCGGGTCGGAGCATTGAATCTGCTCGCATTAAACCTACGAGTGCGATGCTACTCGCGATGTCTCGCACCTGGCGTCTCGCCAACGTTACGTAACGCATTAATTCACTGGGCACAAGAGATTTGCATGCGTTAGTGTATGAATGCCCGCAGGCGCTAAGTTTCACAAGAGGAAAGGCAAAGATAAGTGAGAGAGAGAGAGAGAGAGAGAGAGAACATGAGCAAAAGCAAACTTTATTGAGTTGGACCAGACAAATAGAGATGTATTTTCCTGGGAGACATCGGAATTTCTATCAACACAAAAAAACTCGGTTTAATCTGGTATGCATTGCACATAAAATGGCACAAAAGTGCTTAGGCAATGAAAAGATTATAAAATCTATTATAACGACTAAATCTTGGCCGATCTCATTTTTTATATTAAGCTATAAATTTATGATTTGGCATGAATAAATAGACAAGCACAACATTTCAATTTTTTAATCATTCAAGAAAAAGTTTATATTAGAATAATATGAGTGTGTAAGTAACAAGAAAGCAGAATTTGATTACCTATAAAGAAAAATGAATAGCTTAGTTTGTTATATGTTAAATTATGCCTCACGGGAGAAACGCCTCTTGCGAATCGTTCATATTGATGTGACATAAATCTGATATATTTTTGTAAAATTCTGATTGGACGATTTTAGTGGAAAAGATTTCTCACTCAAGGCATGGGAGCGCTGTAGTGGAAGTATCTACTCCGGCATATCGAGACAGGAGAGATCCGGGACTATGGTCATCGATCCAGCTAACGATATCATGTCACGCGAGTTAATGATACTTCATATAAAAAATGCGAAAAAAGCTGTAACGATAGCTGCAATCGAGCTTGAAAAATGTGTCCCAAGCAACTAAGTGAAAAAGCAGTTTTACAATTGCTAAGTGAAAAAGCAGTTTTGCAATTGCATTTAGAATTAGAATTATAAATTAGTTAACAGATAATATAAAAATCTATGAAGCCATCACGTTTCAGACAATTAGTAAGTGCTAATTGTCACAAACAGTAGTGATTTTAAATTAACTTTAACATCTGACAATTTTTATTTTTACTTTTATTTAATGTTGAAGATGAATCGAGTCAAAGTGAAGCCGAAACATTCATACTTTCTATTTAAATGTAATTTTACACTAATCAAATATACTAATTAAATATACTAATCAAATATAATTTTATAAAATTACACATGATTTTCTGCGATTGATTCTCATTGACCTAATCATACTATTTATTAATTTTTTTTTAATTAATGTTAATATTTAATATGCTACGTATATTTAATATATCAATAGATATATCTGTTTTCATAGTATCAAAATATTGAAAATTAAAAGGTTTTAAGAATTGGTGAACTTAAATATATTTACTTAATTTATATGATATATAAGATAAAATTAATAGGTATTAATTAATATTAAAATTAAAACCACAAGATATGAATTGATGAGCTTTAACAAGGATTTAATTACAAATTTAATCATTAAAATATTCAGCTTGTACAAAATTGTTAAAATTAAAAAAAGAATTTGCACCAAAAAACATGTCGTTAAAAAAAAGAGTTATAAAATGCCGGGTCACCTTAGAAATTTGCTTTCTGACAAGAAGCAATTATTATCAAACTGAAGAAACCTTCACAAAGCTAATCGGTCAAAGTTCATCGCGGGTCGCGCATGCATTTATCCTGACTTTCAATGCAAAATGACCTTTTCTTTCAACGCTGTTTCCCGCTTCTCGATCCAAAAGCATTTCCGCTGGCCGGAAAAGCGCCGTTTGCGACGCAGAAAGTCGCTGTGTCCGAAAGATCTGCGGTTTCCTTCGATAATTGCCGCAATTACCACTAAAGGCGTAAAGCCACCGGGAAATCAACGCGCGTGCGCATCGTATTTCAGCCATCAAAATGCTGGTAATTGATACGCCGATGACCTCACCGTATGTTTCAATTCCTCGGTGTCAATGTGAACAACGGACGTGAACGGCAGAATTGCGTTATTTCACTTCTCTCTTTCAAATCAAAATTTATTTTATTTTATCAAAAGAAAAAGATCTCAATTTTTTCTTTATCTATAACCAATCGAGAAACTCATTGATAATTTTTAATACAAATTTATTTCTTATATTAAGATTTATAAATTGATTTTATTTAGCCTAATATTGTCTATTTTATTATTATTGTCTGAGATTTTATTAATTTTATCAAAAGAAAAAGATCTCAAATTTTTTATCTTTTCTTCGACACTTTTCTGTAACATACAATAATCAAGAAACTTATTCATTTTTGTTTTTTCCATTAAGATTCATAAATTAATTTTACTCAGCTTAATACTCTATTTTATCATTATTATCATCCGATCTCACAATATTTAAACGAGACTGATGTAATTAGTGTGTTTGCGGATAATGCGCGTGAGTGTATGTATGATTTGTATGTATTAGTTTACCTTATTGCATTGTTGTTTTGTTCTGATTTTGTGACTAGTAGGCTTTGTAACAGCAATTTTGCTGACGTCTAACATTTGCAAGTTACTATTATTTATTGTATTTATGTTTATGTTAACTATAGTCTATTGTATCATATTTTATGTCTACTACTCTATTAACATATAGTCACATCTTTTTCATATAGCTTTGCAATAAACTAAATTAAATTAAATTAAATTAAATCTCAATAGATACAGTTAACACAATTGCACATTAGCCCGCACATTTTATGTACGATCATTTTATGTACGAGTAAATACACGTACATTGTACATTGTACTTCCTAATTCCCTTTGCAGTCGATTGCAAATTTTCTAATTTATTTGCTATTTCCTTATGTTATGCGTTACTCCCACGTAACGCATTTTACTATTTCACCGATGTCGTAAAGCCAAAGAATGTTGGCAAAGCGAAATAACAATATCTAACATTTTAAGAGTCTTGGAATTCTGGAATCGGCAACGCGTATCCAGAAAGTTTACAGAGCAAAATTCCGTTAGCATTGAATATTACAGCGGACACTGCTGGTGACCTCCGGCAGAGTCATCGGATTAAATAACTTTGATATTTGAAAATTAAAATATTTGCAAAATGAACAAAAAATTCTGCTTGATGAATAGCACAATGACTTTCACATATTTTAACTAAATTTAATCAAATTACGATCACGTTTAAACAAACTATTTAACATAATTTTTATTCAATGTAACTATTAATTATATTAATTTTTTGGAATTACAATTCTACTTTAAATTTATTATGTACTATATAAATATATATGTGACGGTACGATTCATCTTTATGCAAATGTATTTTCCAGAAGATATTCGAGCACGATTTATAAATGTCAATGAGAGATCTGCATTTTATCCTTTTTCTCACGTTGCAAAACTTTATATATTTAAAGTTTAAAAGCATTCAAATGTCACACGACGATCTAAAGCAGTTGCGCTTGTGACTTGAACAACTTTGACTAACTCAGTTGGATACCATTTCCTCAATTCATACATCTGAATGATACAATATAATAAATCTCGTATAATAAACCATACAGTATAATCTATGAAGCAACGTGCAATCTTCTTTCTTTTTCTTTACGTATATACATGTATATGCAGAATTAGGAAGTAAAGTATTACTTGTAATGCCGTTATCATTATCGTTATCTTTCTTGGTAACAATTTACAATCTTTTTTTCTATTTGTAATATTAACGGTAAATTTAGTCGTTACTTTTAATTTCTTTTTATTTTTATATCGATTCAATAGATAATATTATTTTTGTGTGTGTGTGTGTGTGTGTGTGTGTGTGTTGTGTGTGTGCGCGCGCGCGTGTGTAAATAGAAATATTTCTTAGAAATATTTCATTATAAATATTACATAGAAATATTTTATTATATAGATATTATAAATATTTCATAAACAGAAATTCAATCACTGAAAAATATAACGTATTTTATACTTTAAGCTGTATTTCAATAATCACTGTTAATACCAAAAATCTGTAATATAACATGAACAATAAATTTTCAGTACTGGCATATTGAAATGCACTCTCAATATTGATGTTTAACAACAATATTTAATAAAAATTTTTAATAAAATTTGCATTTGTGTGAATTAGAATCTAAATTGTTATAAAAGATAAAAGGTAAGATATATATATACTTATTTCTACAAATTAAAAGATAAAAATATTAATACAATAAAAAATACCAATTCGTTATATTAATACGATTACAATTTAATAATAATAAACTAGAACAAAGCATGTATGAGATATTAGGAATACTTTTTGCAATAATAATGAATTCAGATACGATAAGCGCTAAAATTATGTTATTTTTTTCTTAATTAGTTAAGAAGGAGATAATCTGATTTTAGCGTTTACCATATTTGGATAAACGGTATGCAAAAACTCCCTAATGTTCTGACTTGTTATTAAATTGTATCTGTTGGATATTATATAAAAATATAAAAAATTATTATAAAAGATTTATTTGATAAGTTTAATATAAAAGAAAACTTCCTACATACTGTTTTAAGTTTTAATATGAATTGTTACAATTAATATTAATATTGATTATTAAATAATGTAATTTTTAAATCTAATATTATCTTACTTTAGTAATCTTACTTTAGTTTATTATAAAAACATAATAAAAAAAATAAATAACAAATCGTTACTTTTTATTTAATGGTATCCTCTCAAGTAACATATAGCGCTTACAAAGCATTTAAAAAGCACTAGAAAAGTATATATAAGCCATTTTTTAATGCTTTGCAGGTGCTGTTGTGCTACTAAGGATTAATTCTATAAAGCAATGTTCTCGACTCTAGATATGAGGTGTAGTAAAAAGAAATCCATTATTTTTGCATGAAATTGAATGGAAAAATAATGGATTTCTTTTTACTACACCTAATATATAACAATAAAATCGCGTCGATAAAATCAATTTCTGCATTTATGCAATTTAAACAATAAAAATTAAAATTATTATATCGAAATTATTCAATTCCCTCATTTGCGACTATATGTGTGCTTACCATTATAACGGGTGTTCGGCATGTAGGCGTACACTTTATCAGTCCTGTTGAAAAGCGTCAGGAAGAAATCATATTTGCCCACGGCATTGGAGCGAGGTGATGTGGTGCCTTCTATGATTCGGGAGCATTTTGTCGAATCCGTACTAGTTACTGTTACGAACAGCAACAAAACGCCATGGTACACAATCCTGGTATTATACATCATCTGGAAATAGGGAAATAACATAACAATACTTCTTTCTCATTCGATAACAATTTCGAACGTTGCTTCGTATGTGGCAATACAGATTAAAATCAAACATTTCCACAATCGTGGTCGATACAGAAACGAATCCATACAATTTGCACGATTGAAAGAGCATTTAAAACATTCTGCGTATATTTCCTCGTATTTCTGAAGTGCTCGTGTTTTCGTTCGAATAATATCGAATATCGATGAATTTGATGAATTGCTACTGTTCTCCTTTATGTTCGTGTTAATAATATTAGTTGTGTGTTGAATACGCGCGGAATTTACGTTACAATTTACATCAAAGATTCAAAACATGAAACGACTGGAAATAGATAAAATTAAAATGCAAATTGGTTTCAGGAGAACAACTAGTGATTCTTGATCCCTCTCACGTTTGAAGATACGTTGCATATTCTCACGTTCTTAGTTTATTTCCCTATTATGCGTTTCAATTAAAATCTAAATAAAAAAAAAAAAATTTCTCGACATTCCGAAGCACGGCGTACGAATTTAACGTTTTGCGATTTAATTGCGAGTTGAGCTTACGCTACTGTCAAGATGATTGACACAACATGATAGAAACGCATGACAAGTGATTTTCTTTTTTGAAAATATTTCAATTTTAGAATATTGAAAAATAATTACTAAAATTGCTAAAATAAATAAAATACTGAAATTAATCATTAAATTAATTTAACATTTTATGTACACTAAATTTTATATACACTGAAAATTATTTCTATTACGTGTCTTTGAAAAAAGTCATATCCAAAGAAATAATTTTGTTCACAGATTCAAATTGAAAATTCAGACAATGAAAATCTATAGCGATAAAAGGACAAAGAACTCCAAGATTAAAGACTGATCGTCTGAATTTTCAATTTGATTTTGCGAACAAAATTATCTTTTTAGATATGACTTTTCAGAGGCATGTAAAATAGATTTTGATAAGCGATAAAAGAACAAAGAACTCCAAGACTGAAGATTGAAGACATATCGAAGTTCTCCATTTGATTCTGCAAAAAATCGATATCTCATGCAAGACAATTCAATCTTTAAATTAAACGTCATTTTTCGATTTTTCGAATTTTCGAACATCAAAAAATTAATTTTCTTCAATTCTTTTTACATTTAAAAGAGAGAATTATCCAGAAGAGGTTAATCGAAAAACTAAAAATTTGAAAGATGTAAAAACTACCAGTTCGAGTTTGAATTTTCGAACTAAATTGCTTCGTTCTAACTGCAACAGCAAGCGATCGCGACTGCAAGAATTTGCAAATGTGCACGTGAGTATCGCAGGCTAGAGCGATGCCAACACGTGAGACAATTGCCCTCACAATGACCATGTGTTCGATAACAAAGCGCTGCTGAAAATGCATCGACACTGAGTCACTCGGCAATCTTGGCAGAATCTTGGCGCCGAAACGAGTAGAGCCGTTTGCGCTTTTCCCGGTTCATTGAACGGGCACACGTTCGAAACATCCAATAATGTGGTAGTAAAGGTGAGACATAAAATATCGCTGAAGCAGATGAACAATTTAAGCATGTCTCAATCTTTTTCACTTCTAATTCGGAATTAAATATTTATAAATAAAATATATTTGTGTTACAATTCAAATATTTATATTAAAGATATTAAAAATTTATTTAAAGATCTTATAATAATAAGAATATTCATATTAAAGTGATAACATCAAATTAATATTAATATAAAAAATATATAAATTAATAATGTTATAAATAATGTTTGCAAATTATAATAAATAATGTAAGAAAGAAAATTAGAATTTATTATTTGTTTAAAGGAATAATTATACATATGAGTAATATTAAAATATAATATGAAATATGAAATGTTGTAGTCTTTTTTATTAACGTTAAAAAATTATTGCAAAGCGAAAGCAAAAAGAGAGAAATAAGTACACATTTATTTAAATCATTAATTATAAATAAATATGTGCACATTTATTAATGATTAAAGAATATTAACTCTCTAATATTTTCCAGAAACGGTAAATAACTATACATTGCATTATCGGCTCGAATAATTGAAATGTGCGAAATTCATAAAGTTTCATAATTTTTGCGATCTAATAGAAAATCTAATGGAAAAATTGATGCTGAAAGTTATCCATATCTAAGTCACAAGAAAAGAATATTTATTAGAAAAAGTGTTTATTAGAAAAAGATAACCGATGAGTGAAAAGAGGAGATATAATTTTTGATGTTAAATACAGATATTAATTTAAAAAATTCTAAAACATAACTTTTATTAACATTCTTTATTAATATAATTTTATATAAATATAAAATTTTAATAAGTTTTACTTAAATATAACCTTATATGTAATCCTGTACATTGATATTGATCTTACTCTATTCTCGTAACATGCTCATATCGATATGCTAAACGGAAAACATGGTACTTGGACGCTGCGCGACATGTTGATCCATGAACATCGCTGGCCTCTAATAAGCTGGTTAACCATAAATCCCAAGCGCCTAAATATATTGCGCCAAGCCGATGTATATAGGGCATGGCATTTCACTCTGCTTGGCGTTCTGCCACATTCGTTCCCTCGGCCATGGAACACCAACAGGAACTCAAACAATATCTACCAAGAGACTCGATCGCTGTTACGGTTTTCCTGTAGTTGTATTTGCATTGCCAAAATTATATTGTTATGTATATTCGATTTGTTTACGAGAGATTCGAATGACAGCGTTGAGAATAAATGAAATTACGAAAAATTTATAATAATACATATAAAGTGATTTTACATTTTATTATATTGTATAGACAATATTGAGGAGACTGTACAGATCTCAGAAAATATATTATAAATTTATAGATTTATAAAGTTATCAAAGATACAATGTGAGATAATCGGACTTTTCGGGTAAATGGATTAATGAAATTATTGATATAATTAATAATAGATATTTATCATTTAATAATATTCTGACAATTATTAAATAATCGCATCTATTAATAAATTTTAATAAGCATTTAATAAGATTTATTAATACAGGATAAATCTCGTTTTAATGCATTTATAAATGCATTAAGAGAATTATATTATCAACGATTGAAAAACTAATTGAGCAGAATAATAATTACATTTACAAACGTTTATTTGTTATATTGACGAATTGCGCAATTATTAATTAATTTCATATAGTTAAGCTGTTAAGCCTTTCATTAGTGAATACTGTCAGTCTATTACAGAATTTCGCTACCGAAACAAATAAAATTTCAAGTAAATAATAAATGAATATCTCCCGTTTTATCCATCTATGACATATCTATGATATGTCGTCAGTTAATATCCGAATGATTGATTTGCGCAGTAACATCATAATTGCGACGCACTTTTAACTCGATGAAAAACGTTTCTAGATAATTAATTTGGCAATTAAATGATTAAACGTACAATTCTAGAGATCCACATGTCGTGGTCTATTCATTTTACTTTATCATTTATACGAAAGTAGAATTTTACCGAGATTTTATGTAGTATTAATATTCGATCTGTCAGAATCGAAGTTCAATTCTGAAGTCGATTAATTAAATGATGTTACTGGATGAATAAACAGCAAAAATCGTATAAGGAATGACGGGACGAAGGATGATGAGACTTTGAGAGACTCATATCAAGGAAAGTGTAATTCTGGCGATGGATTACCAGCCAACGATGTCAATATGTTGGGATCTAGGACTTTAGAAGAAAAACGAGAGACGCGATGAATAGGGCGAGGACCTCATCGGCGATATTACGACGATCAAAGACGCGAATGGAGTGCTTAGGGAAGGTAGAGAGAGACATATATTCATATCTTCATCAAATAGTTGACTTGATATTTAACAGTATAGGTATATACCCGTATATATCCGTAATAATTTCCATCAAAATAATCACAATACGTATTATATCGTACTATCACCGGAGAATTTCTTACTCCTTTTTCTTCATCTTTGTTTCCTCCTTTCGTTTATTTACTTAAATGTATCTTCTACGGAAAATCGCGATCCAGAGATTTTATATCGTTGTAAAACACGTTCTACTTTACTGAATGCTTTCCGAAGGAAATTGCGTTCCTAACATTACTGCTTGACAGGATATTTTTCCAATATGCGACCGTTATATATCATACTTCATGAAATCATACGCTTTGGACACGAATTAACTTTTTTCAGATTTTCTTTGAGTTAATTCTTTGAGAAAAAGAATTAACAATTATAATAATTGTATGAAGTATTCTTTGTAAAACTACATCTAAAAAATAATTTTCGATTTTTGCTTTGCTTTGTGATATTTTTTGTCCTATAATTTATTATCTCTAAAAAATTTAAAAAAAAAAATGCATGCCAAATACATAAAAAAATATTGAATATTACATTCTTTTTAAAACCAAAAAAATTAATTATCCTATAATAAGCAGTTTAAATACAATTATTTAAAAATTAATTGTTCAAAGATGGATATAAAATCAATACAATTAGCCAAGTACCTCATTACTCAAAAAAAGACTTCGAAAAAGTTTATCCGTAAAAAACCTATTAATTTTAAAACACATAAAACGGACTAGATTGATCAACTGAATTATTCACTATCATATAATTGGATTGAAATAATCGATAATTCCATCAACTTTAAATGGATTTTTTTAACAAATTAATTTCGACCAAGTTATTTTGATATTTTTGGCATTTTGATATTTTTGTGTGCATGAAGAGTCGATATAAATGCATATTAACAGCATACTTTTATGAATGCCTGTCTCACCCAGCTGTTGTTCGCTTTTCACGCGGAAGGATGTAAAAAACTCTCACTGAACGATAAAAGCTGACGTTTTTTTTTTTGTCAATCTACATCACCAGCATCGAGCGTATAAAGGTCTATAAAAAAATTTAGGGTATCCAGCTGTTCAGCAAGCGTTTCCGGATGAAGCATTGATTTTCTGCTTGAAATAGTCGCGGCCGATAAATGCCGTCATTGGTGCTATTTCGGCTCATCGAGATGTTCGTCGCGCATTGATGAACAACCGCAACGCAAACTCTCATTGCCAGTACTGATTAAATAAATACAATAAAAATTCTAAAATATATAGAAAAAAAGAGAATGCACACTATTCGATGAACAATTCATTTCATTAGTGGCTATCAGAATGAAACGATTCAATAGTTATCTAATTACTGCCGTATCGATTTGAACTGTTGCTCTGTTAATGTTTGTCAAATTATACTTTAACGATTGCGTTCAAAGAGCGTGTTATCAACGCTATTGTCTCATTCTATCTTTAGCGTCCATTAAATGTATAACAAGGATAGAATAATAATGCAATAGTGTGCGTCGAATACAGCCAAGTCATGATTTGAAGATTTTAATACATAATCAGTTATGTCATTAAATATATCTCTATGTTAAAATTTTGAATATTTATTGTGCAATACCTGCCATTAATATATGACATTTTGATAGTATTTCGCTGTATATATATATATATATATATATAGATATATATATATACTCATAATTTTTCAAAGTCTCTAACTTAAAACTCTTAATCTTTTTAGAGTTTGGCGCAATTTGAAATTCAGAGCTCCGAGATTTTTAATCAACATTTTATGTCATTTTATCTAATTTCTTTTTAATCCTAGAGTACTATTGATACGTAAATTTTACATACAAGTGAACATTATTGAGCGCTAAGCTTCAGTTGTCATCAGAATGAGATCCAATCTGTCGTGTTAAAAGCTAAGCTTTTAAAAATTCTGTCCATCATATAACAGTTTGGACGCTCCGATAGCCAGTAATATAACAGAGTCGTTTAAATTTTTTTATACAATTTTGTGTTATTATGCATTTTATTTAAGTTTATATTATATATGAGAAAATACACACAAAATTGGATTATATACTCTACATTAAAAAAAATGTAAATTTAAGTAATATTTTCTTGAATAGTAACTAACAATAAGTAAA
>Ga0157363_1003583_pt1 | contig 14067 bp, 10 predicted proteins | sample AttsexASBM1_FD_111477 | JGI IMG/M metagenome (GOLD analysis project Ga0157363, IMG submission 111477) | Fungus gardens microbial communities from leaf cutter ant in Ribeirão Preto, State of São Paulo, Brazil - Atta sexdens ASBM1 | ecosystem: Host-associated > Fungi > Mycelium > Unclassified ...
TATATACCTTGGACTTATGGTCTATGCTAGCTATTTCTACTCTACCCTAAACAGCCATGTGTATACCATAAGGCCAACATGTGTTTAATACATTGTTATGACATCATCCTTCCAGAACCTTCTACATTCTTCTTTGTGTCATGTGACTTGTGACTGTGTCATCTGATGTGACCTGCTATGTGACAGCGTGATCTTTGTCACTCTAACCCTAACCCTAGTTCTAAAAATAGAAAATAGATCAAAAATGAAAAAGAAAAAGAAAATAAAATGAAAAAGAGAAATAAAAATTAAGTTCACCTTCAGTGATCTTGACACTCAGATTATATTTATATTAAATAAGAAATATATTTAAAGGAGAAAACTATTCATATAAAAATTACAGAAGGTATTAGAAGAGTATGGGAACATTATCTAACATATGTAAATATGGATATTATGTAATCTTGACTTTAGTAGATATACTACATCTTCATAATTATAATAGAAAGTAAAGTATGAAGGAAGTCAAACTTTTAAGCATAGGCACTCAGAACAGTACACTATACTAGTTAATTTTCAAGCTAAAGGACTACAGAGTATCTAGATATCTTAAATAATAATATTAAGACTATTCAAGGATTAGAAGAAATAGGTAACTACTTTGAATATACTAAAATTCTCATAAATCAAGTCTGAAGTTCTATGAAGATTATGAAGAATTATAAATCCATACTAGAAGAATATTATATATATCAAGTTTATCTATTCAGAAGACTATTCTTTATAATGATGATATTTTCCCAACATATTTGACAAAAGCCTATCTTCCCTACAACATATTTCTGTAACAATAATATAATTATCTTCTAGTTTTTTGAGTATTTGGTCTTTCATAATATGTATACTTCTATTGAGCTTAGTTTTTTATAACAAAGTTCTTTTATTTGGTCTCTTAGTATTTTAATACTGAAATCTAAAACCTCCAAGTATCTCCTAACTATCTGACTTGTATATAAAACTAGTTATACTGTAAATTACTAGTTTTAGACTTAGGGTTAGGGTTTATCATGATGTTACAAACTGTTACACATCAGTCACATAATCATATGTCACATAAAAGAATATAAAAGGTTCTAAAACAATAATATTATCCTATATGTCAATAGTATATAATATACATAGCTTTTAGAGTAGGCTAAGGTTAGTGTAGCATGGACCAATAGTCTAGTGTATATAAGGTAAACAATTTGTACTTGGAACTCCATCAAGTTTTCTTGTGTTAACCCTAATATAAGGTTCTTTGTTTTGAATACTTTGAGACTTAAGTTGTAATATACTTCTTATTGAACTTAATCTTTGGTGTTTAACAGCAATATAATATTATTAGCATTCAACTCCTTTTTAGATCCCATCCAATTATCTGAAGTTGCAGCTACACAACAGACAGATAGTATAGTACATAAACTAAAACTAAGGTTATTTCAACAAGTCTATATTACTGAGCTTCTTGTACAGAGTGTAAAAACTCTGTACATCTCTAAGCTAACCTTATGGACTTTTGTTTCCTAGTATCAATTATATCTAACAGTATTATCAGACTTCTAAGTCTGCTGTTACTTCTAAGTAGTTCTGTCTGCAAATTCTTTAATATTTTATTATACTTTAAAGTTTAAATGGCTTTCTTCCACTATAACTCTTCAACTTATTTAGAATCAACTCTGATCTTACCACTTGAGATATTTTTCAACACTATATCATATCTGAGCAAACATCTCACTGGAGGATATTTTCTAAATACTTTGCAATAGTCAAAACATATTCACTAAAGAGACTAATTATCTTCTTGGTTTCTAATTTGTATTATTTAACTTGTTTAGATAGTCTCATCTGTCTCTGGCCTAAGTATTATTTCTATAAACAATAATTCTAATTGGAAGAATACTCTTACTACTAATCCTATTACTAATAGATCTAATTTATCTTACTCTTTGACTTACTCATAGTTAAAACTCCAGTATAATAATAATTCAACCAATAAACAATTGGCCAGTATACTTGGTTATATTGCTAATTTACTTAATGTTAATCAGATCCTTGGTCCCAACTCTAATCCAAGAGAAACTAAAGCTTGCATCTCTAATACTTTTAGCAGCACCAGGCCTAACAAGCCCAATAATTTTCTTTTCTAATATCAACTTTATTTCTGTGTAAATAGTACTCAATTTGATACTATTAGATATAATTCACATCTTATTATCTAGGATCTGATAAGGTATCTTGGAAGTTCAAAACAAGCTAGTTATATTATTTAAGAACATAGAAATGTTAAAACTGAAAGCAGTGAACTCTAAATTATTTTCATTTTCATTTCATTTTTTTCATTTTTTTCAAATTATCTTTCTTTCTATTCTTAGAACTATAATTAGGATGACCAGATCACGTGGTCACACATCAGTCACATCAGATGACATGATCACAAGTCATGAGATATATAGAAGGACATAAAAGGTTCTAAAAGGATGTCATCATATAATATGTCCAACATATGTTGACCTCAAGGCAAACACATGGCTGTTTAGGGTAGGCTAGAAGTAGTTAGCACAGACTATGAGGTTTTAGTATATAAAGTAAACTATCCTGTACAGAGTTCTTTATTGAGTTCTCTTGTGTTAACCCAATATAAGGTTCATTTGCTTGTCCAACACTAAGGACTTAAGTTTGTAACAAGAAGATGGAATTGGAATAACCTTCAGCTTCAGCTTATATACTATATTTCTATGAGTTGTACTAGTTATATATTTTGGAAGAGGGCTTAGAAGACTTAGAGATTTGAAGATTATTAGAAGATAACAAGATATGTTGTTACCAATATTAGAAGAAAGTGTCAGTTTTGGTTGATTTTTAGAATAAAACTTTTATAATGTAAAATATCAGTTTATATACTAGATATACTACTTAGAGTACTTATTTGGAATGGAACTGCTAAGTGAGTTATTCTAGATACTAGTGATTCTTAGGTATTAGAGATAGAAGTCTATAGAGTTTGGCAAGAAACCAGCAAAAATATCCTAATGTCAAGATTGCAGAAAGTGGACTTTGCTCCTTTTTATTTTCTATTTATTTTTCATCTTTTTTATTTTTAGAACTCTGGAATTAGGGTCAGACATGATTGGTCACATCAGTCACATATGATGGTATGGTCACAACATTGATCATAGAACTTAGGAGAAGGAAATAGAAGATTCTGGAACAAAATAACGTTATACAACATGGACACTACATGTTGGCCTCATGCCTTACACATGGTCATTTAGGGTAGGGTGCACAGTAGTTAGCATGGACCATCTGTAGGAGTATATAAAGTAGACTATTTTGTAAAAGGCTTTTCATCAAGTTCTCTTATGTTTCTCTAATACAAGAGTTGTTCTTTTATCCAACCCTAAGGATCTAAGATCATAACACCTAAGGAGAATAGAAAGAGGTAGTTTACATCAGAAGAGATTAGAGAGTGTAGATAAGAGAGGAAGTATTATTTGTAGATTGAGATAAATAGTTAGAATAGGATGTGACAGATATAGATATTGTAAAAATTAATTTTGTGATTATTTATTTATTTAGAGTTACTCAGAACTAGTTTGAGGTGGATCTTAACTAAAAAGACCAAAGTATCCTTTAAGACCAGCTCTCCAACTAAAACTTCTTTGTTGACAAACTATGTCAATATTTTAATCTCTTGGACCATATTAGTAAAATAGCCAATATGCTGGATAATCTCTACATGAAGCCTAGTAATAAGATCTCCACTTACAATGTGAATTTCATATACTATGTGTTATGGCTTAAGTCTCAGTGATAAGATAAAAACATACTCTTGTATTAAGTAACATAAGAAAACTTGATAGAGTTCTAGAAACAAGATAGTCTATTTTATATACTATATATCATGGTCTGTACATATATTACAACTAACTTATCCTAAAGTATATATGCTTTCTATAAGGCCAACATGTTATTGTTGTACTATATAATATCATCTATTTCAAAATCTTCTATATTCTTCTTTATATCATATGATTGTGTGATTTGTGACAATGACAGGTATTAAAATTCTGTTATGTGTGACATCACCTTACACTCTTTGTCTACATCTAAAAGTGAAAATGAAAACTAAAATAAAGTAAAAGAAAAAATAGAAAATAAAAATAAAATAGAAAGGAAATAAAATCAAAACTAAGTCTATCATTCACAACTCTGACACTATATCTTTTAACTAGATTGGGAAATAGTATTCTATGCTACTATTATTATTAAAGGCTTTTCAATTGGATTTAGAATCTCATTTCTACCTGGAAACAAGGCAAATTTACCTTATTTTAGAACATATTTACTTTAGTGATAACTATTGATTATCATTACTAGAAGCATGACTGCAAATGTTACCATACAAGACAGGCAGAAAAAAAAGCTCTTGAATCTCACTTTTAGAAGCAAGATAAGGCTTTCTTTGCTGGTAACACTATAGGCCCTCAGAATAAATCAAATAAATCTTCAGTAACTTCATTTGCAAAATTATTACCTTCCAAGACATTTAATACTTTATCCACTGCATCTAAGAAGTAATTTAATTCTCTGTAGGTAGATCTTTCTTCCAAGCTAGCTAACAATAGAAAATTGACCAATAACAAGCATAAAAAGTATCTTGAGAATGATCTATACTTTTATCACAGTATAGAAGACTATAAGCTGAACTTTTGTCTTAAAAAGCATACTATAGTTACTACCAAAGACTACAATGTTTCAGTAGCTGCTAATACTTTTACAACTACATTTGAGAAACCTTGAGAAAAATAGAGAGCAATCTTAAGACTCTATATAGATTGAAAGCCATATTAAACTTCTCTGTACAGCAATAAGTTCTATTTAACTCAATGTATCTGCTTCTCATATAAAACACTTTTTTGAGCTCTTGTTAACTCTGAATCTTTTAGATTTACTCATTGTTTTATAAACTCAAAATTTGTGGATATTCACAATTTAAAGATATCTATAACCTTTCCAGTTGTCCTTTGTTTGTTTGATGGTTCATCAAATACCAATATCTCTAAAATTGCTACTTTGCTTATAATTTTCCTCTCTAGTAATTGAATGACTCTGGACTTCTATGTCACTTTACTTGATTCTTCCTATTCTTTGATCTTTGAATATAACTAGCTTGTACAACACAATACATTGATTGACTAGGCAAATAGATCAATAAACTTTTGTCCATCTTGACAGGAAAATCTTGCTTTCTCTCATATTGCAATTAACATATCATTAACATTTCTATCACTTTCTTATATCTCTCTACAATTATTAGGCCCTATAGTTTCCATACTATATCTAAGACCCTTATCTTTATTTCTGTGCAATCTAACATTACTATCATTGGTACTGTGACATTCTTGTATACATTAAAACTTTTGGGCTCTAGCAAGTTTCAACTATATATTTGCTCTTCAAACATTCAGATTAACTCTATACAACTTATAGAAGCTTCTAATCTTTTAAATGTCTTTTACAAGTATCACAAATTTACTAATATCTTTAGTAAAGCCAAAGCTGAAGTCTTTGCTCCTCATCATCCTTATAACCTCTAAATTAACTTGGAAAAGGATGCTTAATCTTTGGTTGGCTCTATATACTCCCTTTCAGCATCTGAACAAGAGACTCTAAAGAAATTGAGAAAAACCTCAATATAAGTTTCATCCAGCTACTTTATCTCTGTATGATATACTGGTCTTATTTGTTAAGAAGAAAGATGGTTCACTACACAGACTCTATGTCAACTTTTACAACATTAACTACATCTTTAAAAAAAATCATTATTCTCTCTCACTCATCTCTAATTTGCTTGACTCACCTCATAAAGCTTACATACATACTAAGATAGATCTTTGCCATGCTTACCATCTGGTTTGTATTACCAATGGTAATGAATGAAAGACTGCTTTTAGAACTTATTATGAATCATTTGAGCAGTCTGTAATGTCCTTTAGTTTTACTAATGCTTTTGTAGCCTTTTAGTAATTCATAAATAACCTTATTTCTAATCTTTTAGATGTTTGTATCAAAATATATTTAAATGATATACTCATCTACTTGAACAACATGTCTGAACATCACCAGCATATTAAAGAAATATCTTCACAAGACTGGTCTTGATACCAACGCAGAGAAATGTAAGTTTTACTCTGAGTTTGTAGAATACCTGGGATATATTATTTCCTCTTCTAGTCTCACTATATCCAACAACAAAGTAAAGATTATCCAAGACTGGCCAGAGCCTAAGAAAGTTAAGGACATTCAATCTTTCTTAGGTTTTGCTAATTTTTATCACCAGTCTATCTTCAACTACTTAAACATTGTCATCTTATTGACATGTCTCATCTGGAAGAATATCTCTTGGAAGTTTGACTTCTCCTGCCATAATACTTTCAACTTTCTTAAGAAAGTATTCATCTCTACTTTTATTCTTATATACTAGATCTCTGATACTCAACTCATTGTGGAAACTGATGGCTTGGACTATACTTTCACTGCAATTCTTTCTATTGTATATGAAGAAAATGAAGTTCATCCAGTTGCCTTTCACTCCCATACTTTTACCATGGTAGAATTGAACTATGATACTTATGACAAGAAATTCCTTGTTATTTTTGAAGCTTTCAAAATTTGGTAATACTACTTAGAGAGTCCAGCTATAAAAACCTTGGATATTTTTCTACTACCAAAGTGTTAATCCAGAGATAAGTACAGTAGTCCAAATACTTCTCTCAGTTCAATCTTGTTATTAAGTTCTAATCTGGTTGTCTTGATACCAAACCAAATGTTCTCACTAGATGGTAGGACATCTATCCTAAAGGGAGAAATACTGGCTATACTACAGTCAATTCTCACAACTTCAAACCAATTTCCACTCAAAAATAACTTGCAGTCTCTATATGAGCTATAGTTTTTGTTTTTTCTCTCTTCATACAGCTACAGTCATTAATCTCTATACCCTGCACTGTTAGAGTTATGAACTTGGGTTTATTTTTATTTTTATTTTTATTTTCTCATTTTCCTTTTATTTTATTTTGAGTTTTTTTTTTATTTTTGTTATTTTGAACTTAGGTAAAGAAGTATAATGTAATGTTATATGTAACATAGAGAAGGACATAGAAGATTCTGAAATAAGTAACATCATATAGCATGACAACAACATATTGATCTTATGGAAAGTGCATAGACTTTAGGGTAGGTTAGATGTAATGTGGGTACAGACCATGATTTGTAGTATATAAGATAGGCCAAACTTGTACTTGGAACTCTATTGAGTTTTTTTGTATTACTCAAGATAAATGCTGTCTTTTGTCTTTACTTAAAGACTTAAGCTATAACATCTACTAAGATATTTGTTTAGCAATACTACTACTACAAAACATATCTCCACAGATAGCTAATAGTCTATAGACCCTGACAGTCTTTTTTGTCTTGATAGTAGAATATACATACCATTTGCTAGTAATCTTTATATATGAATCCTCTAGTATAATATTCTTACTAGTTATTTTGATCAGAACAAAACACTAGAACTCATTTGTTACAGTTATTCCTAGTCTAGCCTCTATACTAATATACAACAATTTTGCAGGTTCTGTGTTACTTGTATACAATCCAAACCTCAGCTTTATAGATTACTCAAGTAGCTTTCCATTTCAAAATGACTATGAAATTCCATTTCTATAGACTTTATTGAGAAACTCTCATTATCCTCAGGATTTAACACTATTTTGGTCATTATTAACCAGCTTACTAAACAAGCAATTTTATCACTACACATAATACTATAATATTTGTGGATCTAACATATCTGTTCATTCTTCATGTATTCTCAAAGCATAGCATTTCTTTCTATGTTATCTTTAATAAAAGTTCAGAGTTTGTGTTAAAGTTTTTAGACATTATTCTGAATATGTAGCTTTAATTTACTTCAGACTACTACTCTAAAGATAATAAAAAAACTGAAAGTATGAACCAGACACTTGAGCAATACTTCCATATATTGTAGTTACTAGTAAAACAACTAGTTCAAACTCCTGTTACTTATAGAGTTTTCTTACAATAATGTTTCTAGTACTACTACTAGTGTTTCTCTATTATTCACTGATAAGGGATATTATTTAAACATTACCATTTACCCTAAATATAATATTGCATCTTTCTAAGCCTATAAATTTGTACTAGATCTTAATAACTACAGAGTACTTTAAAAGCTGAGATTACTATAGCTCAACTATATTATCAGAAGTCTGCTGATGTGTGACATTTCCCTATATCCAATTTGTTGTGGTAACTACTAACCAAAATAGTTAATAACTTACTAAGTAGTCTTATAACAAATAGTCTTATAACAAAGAATCTTATAACAAAGAATCTTATAAAGATTACAAGAGAACTCAATAAGGAGTTTCCAATGTATTTCTATACTATATATACTACTATTACAAGTCTTACCATAAACTATATATGTTGTCCACATACCATTACTGCAAGATAAATATGCTATAGCTATATTCTTGATATCATTTGTTCTAGTTTTTTTTACTATGTTCTAGACCTATAACATTATATTATGTAATGCATTATGTGATCATAGTTACATCTCTCTTCATTTTCTAAGAAATAAAAGAAACAGAAAAAGAAAAAAAAAGAAAAGAGAAATTAAATCAAGAAAAATAAAATAAATTAAAATTAAATTAAAATTAAATCTGAGGGTTTAAGTACACTATAATATTATTTCAAAGTAGGTGATAAATTTTTTATTAAGACTTAATTATTTAGAACCACCCAACTCTTAAAAAAACTTTTTAAAAAATATCTCAGACTCTACAAAATTATTTTCTAGTCTAATGCTCTATCATTTACTTTTTGTTTGCCAAAATCTATGTATTTTATATATCCAGTCTTCTATATCTTTATATTAGAACCTGCTACATCTAATATTTTCTCTGAGAAAATATAACTGGCTTCTATACCAGTCATAATTAGCAGAGAACCTGAGTATGAAATCTTATAGATGATGGATTCCAAAATTAATTATGTATGAACAGCTATATTTTGTACTTATTAGAATATATATTAAGTACTACTGTTAGCTTAAATTATACTAAATCATACTAAATAAGTTAAACAAGCTTATCTCAGTCCAACACTAAAATATATAAATAGTTGAGATTCTTTGTTTATCAAAGGTTCTTTTATATATGAGATAGTAAAAAATCATAATAATCTGTATAGTTGTGGCCCAAGCATTAGCTGGCAATAGAAATAAAAATAAATAGATAAAAATAGAAATTTATATCTCTCCTATTTCCTATTATGTTCCATAGTTCCAAGTCTAAAGTGAAGTTGTATGTTATATCCCTCAGTAGTGCTTTTGTCAGTAAATCTACAACATTATCTTTACTAGACATATAGACTAGTTTGAACTTTTCCATCTCTATTTTTTCCTTAACAAAGTGGTGTCATATATCAATATACTTTGCTCTTTTGTATTTTTTGTTATTTCAATTGTACCACTGTTGTTGATAAACAATATAATAGGTTTTTTCTAGGAAAGTGATACTTTATCAAAGAATAATAATAATCATATAGTACAGCCCTTAAAACAGCAACATATTCACTTTTTATTGCTAACATTATTACTATTTTCTGTCTTTTTATAGACCATGACATTGGCTCTTCTCCAACAAAGAAGATATATCTATTAGTCAACCTCTGAGTGTCCTTGCCATTTGCATAGTTGTAGTTGACAACATCTACTAGTTGCAAGCTTTCTCTATGATAGTAAGTAATTCCATAGTTAATTGTCTCTTTAACATATGCCATTGTATATTTCATAGTATTCCAGTGTGCTTTCCTAGGATTTGCAGTGAAATGTGATAAGTAGTTTACTGTAAACAATAAGTTAGATTAGATCACAACTTGTAGCCATATTAATAATTCCAAGACTTTATAATATAGAATTTTCTTTATCTTATTAATCTCCTCCTAAGTTTCTGAGCTGTCTGTAGTAGAGAGTAATATTCTAACTAGCAAAGAGATAAATTATAGTTTGTACTCTACTATGCTAAATTTCTCCAACATCTGTATTGCATATACTTTCTGTGAGATTCTTTCCTTTACTTTCTCTACCTTGATATCTAGTATATATTCAACCTCTTTTATATTCTTTATCTTATATTTTGATCCCAGCTCTCTCTTTGTTCTCTCCACTTTCTTCAAGCCTGATAATTTACCCATAGTATTGTCAGTATATGTACACATAATTGTGAAATTCTCTCTATTCTATTAAGTACTAATTATTGGTTCTGCTCATGACTACTTGTATTCCAATTCTCTATAGGCAGTGTTCAATATTTTAAACCAGTCATATTTATCCTACATTGTTCCATAAAGAGTTTTGTGGAGCTTTAACATTATATTACCTCTTTCCTCCACAAATCTTTGAGATTACTCCATATACATGTCAAAGTCAATATCACTATTAACATAAGTAGCAACAAAGTATAACTGCTACAAATAAAGATCAAAAGAGGCTATAATATCCAGTAATAAACAGAAAGATTCCAGATAAGTGGTTGTAGCATATATTTTCTTGAAGTCAACTTCCTAGATTTGTGAGTAGCTCTTTGTAATGATCCTTGATTTCTTCTCTACAAATGCCCCATCTCCATTGAACTTTGGTGGATATACTTATTTCATACCAATTACATTTGCCTTCTCTGGTCATTCCACTAACTCATAAATCTTCTTTGTTTTTATTATGTTAATTTCCTTTACTATTAAAGTCCACTATATTGTCAGGATCGCAGAAAGTGGACTTGAATTTCATTTCATTTCATTTTCTCTTTCTATTTTCTTTCCTATTTACTTTCCTATTCTCCATTTATTCTATTTTTAACATGTAAGACTAAGATTAGAGGTAGCATGAGTCAGGTGACATGAGGGAGATTCTATAAGGATGACGTCATACTACATAGGAACCTCATGGCTAACACATGGTTGTTTAGGGTAGGTTAGAAATAACTAGCACAGCCCCTGAGGATTTAGTATATAAAGGTAGACTATCTTGTACAGAGTTCTCCATCGAGTTCTCTTGTGTTACCACGATACAAGGTTGCCTCCTAGCTCAACTCTAAGGGTCTTGAGTCATAACATTAGAACTTAATTTCACTTCCTGGAGACTGCTCAACACCGAGCCCTCCCTTCCCTTTTACTCTTTATTCATCCTCGACCAAGGGGCAACACTGCCTCTTAGTCAAGAAGATACAGCCGGACCCTAGGCTTAAAAGGTATACCAACTAGGAGGGCAAATCCTAGTTATTTGCTTGCATCAAAGCCCACTGGTGCACATCAAATGTACTACCTTGTGTGGACGTGTTAACTACCTTCTTCATTTACCAGCCTTGTACTACAGACCCACTTGCGGTTTGTCTATGCAGAAGAATGACAGCTTGTTCCTAAAACAGTTGTCTAGAGTAGAACGTTCTTCTTAGGACAAAATCGTTTACCTTTCTTCTGAACAGTAGTAGAAGTAGTCAGTAGATGGTGTAGGTAGGACAAGAAGAGTGCTTGCTATCACCTACCGAGATTTCTTCTTTGGAGTACGAGTCGGAAGCTGAGTCCAATGCAGGATCAGTCCTTTCAACACAATCATTGCCTATCCTGCCATCCCTCACACCATCATTGTTCTCATCACCACCACCATTGTACAAAATGAGCTAGCAACCAGACTACTCCGCCATCATAAGGTGGTTGCAAGAACAAATTATGACATTATCCAAGCAAGTAGCAGAAAGAGCAGGGGGAGAGGTAGCAGGTCTGGAGGTAGTGAAACCTCAGGTGTTTGACAGAACCCCATCGAAGGTCTTGGGATTTGTAACAGCATGTAAGCTATATAGCAAAGCAAAGATGAGGGGGATGCCCATAGAAAAACAGATCCAGTGGGTGTTGTCTTATGTGCAGGGTGGGGTGGCAGATGTATGGAAAGAGAATGTATTGGAAGAATTGGAGGCAGGAGAACTAGAATTTGAGATGGTGGGGGAATTCCTAGCAGAGATAAAGAGAGAGTTTGGAGGAGGAGAGGAGGAGGCAGTAAAAGCAGCAGAGTTGAGAAAGTTGGAACAGGGTGGAAGGACGATGGAGGAGTTTGTTCAGGAATTCAAGAGAGCAGCGAGAGGAAGTGGGTACGAGGGAAGACTGCTAGTGGAAGAATTCAAGAGGGGAATGAATGGGGTAATTAGGAAGAAGCTGATGGAAGCCGAAAATCAACCTAGCTCCATAGAACAATGATATAAAAGGGTCACGACCCTTGATAGAAACTGGAGGGAAAGCAGGAGAGAGGAGGAAAAGTTGAAAGGAAGAAGAAAGCAGATGGGAGGAACTCCTAAGCTAGAGCAGAGACAAATATTGCTACGACCATTAGTGTGGCAGAAGAGGCAGATGCTTTCTCAGCAGGCAACAACAAGGCCTGCTCCAATGGAAGGAGTAGAGAGGATGAATGTAGTGATGGTGAGAGGACCAGGGCAGAGAGATCCCTATGCAATGGAGGTAGATAGAGAAAGAAACTGCTATGCCTGCAGAGGATTTGGGCATATGGCCTGTTACTATAGAAACAGGAGAAGGGTAGCAGAGGGAAGAAGATTGGAGTTTGAGGGAAATTACAAACATTCAAACAGTTTAAAAGAGGAGGAGAATCTAGAGTTCCTTGACTAGATTCTCATAATAGGTTTAATGTATTAGCCACAGAAATAAATGCTAGTACATTTGGATCAGAGGGAAGTAAGAAAGAAACAAGAAAAGAGAGACCACTATAGAAGGTCACTGTAAAAATTGGGCTAGAAAGAATAGATATGCAGAAAGGGGTCACCATGGAGGCATTGTTGAATAGTGGAGTGACAGAGCTGGTTATAAGCTCAGAGTTTGCTAAGAAGCAAGATTTTAAGTTGAAGAGGTTGGAAAGACCAATAAACATAAGAAATGTGGATGGGTTGCTGAATAAAGAAGGACCTATAGAACATACAGTAGAAGTCAACATCTACTACCAGGGCCATAGAGAGAGAACTGAGATCAATGTAATTGGAGGTCAGAAGTGGACGGTGATCTTGGGAATGCCATGGCTAACATGACACAATCCTGAGATCAATTAGAGAACAGGAGAAGTGAAGATAACAAGGTGCCCAGAGGAATGTGGGAAGCAGTAGAGACTGGTGCAAGGGAAGTTGGGGTGGGAAAAGCAGAAGGAAGAAGAAGCAAGGGAAGAAGCTGGAAGGAAGAGAGAGGAAAAGGACAAGAAGAAGAAATAGAAAAAGGGGAAGACAATGGAGGTAAAAAGGGTGGCAGAGGAATGGGAGATATGGGATAAAGAGGAAGAAGTAGCAAGATTGGAGGAGGAAGCAAAGAAATTGGTACCCAAAGAGTTTCACCGATGGATCAAGGTATTCAGAAAGAAACAGTTGGAGAGGATGCCGACAAGAAAAATATGGGACCATGCAATAGAGACAAAAGAGAGGTTTGTACCGAGGAAAGGGAAAGTGTATCCATTGTCGAGAAAAGAAAGGGAGGAAGTAAGGGAGTTTGTCCAAGAGCAGTTAAGGAAGGGGTATATCCGACCATCCAAATCACCACAAATGGCACCGGTATTTTTTGTAGGGAAAAAGTATGGGAAGAAGCAGATGGTACAAGGTTACTGATATTTGAATGAGTGGACTATCAAGAATAACTACCCACTACCCTTGATATTGGATGTTTTGGAAAATATTGGGACGAAGAGAGTCTTCACCAAAATGAACCTAAGGTGGGGATATAACAACGTGAGGATAAAGGAGGGAGATGAGTGGAAAGCAGCGTTTGCCACACCGGAAGGGTTCTTTGAACCTATGGTGATGTTCTTTGGGTTGACCAACTCGCCAGCAACATTCCAAGTAATGATGAATGAGTTGCTAAGGGACTTGATTAACACAGGGAAGGTAGTGGTATTTATAGATGATGTCATAATAGGAA
>Ga0157363_1003584_pt1 | contig 14060 bp, 6 predicted proteins | sample AttsexASBM1_FD_111477 | JGI IMG/M metagenome (GOLD analysis project Ga0157363, IMG submission 111477) | Fungus gardens microbial communities from leaf cutter ant in Ribeirão Preto, State of São Paulo, Brazil - Atta sexdens ASBM1 | ecosystem: Host-associated > Fungi > Mycelium > Unclassified ...
TATGATTCAAAGTATTATCCATCGCTGGCCACTACTTTCTCCCATCTTTCGGGTAGCGTACGAATCCCGCGTCGAAAAAACTGGTCATCTTTTGAGGCTATCCACGAATCGATCCAATTTTTTTACTTCTTCATCAGACCGAAAGTGCTGGTCAGCCAGGCCGTGTGTCATTGATCGAAACAAGTGATAGTCAGAGGGAGCAACGTCTGGAGATTATGGCGAGTAGGACCATTTCAACACAAATACAGACACAAATCGATTAATGTTTCTATGGGATTATGTTGACAGATGCCCAAGTTTATTGTATGACATATCTATGATCTATTTATTTCGACCACCACTTACCGCTAAAGCCATCTATAGGAAAACGGCGGAAGCAAAGTTGTACACATAATATAAAAAATTATTTATTATATAACATACTCTTCATTAAAATCGGAGAGCAGCAGTTGGGTCCCTTTCCTTGTAAATTACAGATTTTTTTAATGTAATGAATATGGGCATTAAATTTGTTGAATAGTTTAATGAAAATAAACTAAAATACTCAATTTTTAATTAGTGTTTTTCAATACATTTCAGTTTTCAGTTACTACAAACTTAAACATCTCATTAACGTATACATAAATAATCTTTTTAGTGACAGAAAATTTAATGTTATTCATCAGTGAACATTAAAGATTAATAAAATTTAAGAACGTTTCTAATGATATACAATTAAACTTGTTAAACGGTAAGAAACATGTGAAAAAAAACCTCAGTCAAATGCATCATTGTACATGAAATAATATATCTGGATTTACAATGTAGCGACTATCTACGCGAGCTTATACTATAATTTCAGTATACATGCATGTCAAAAAAAAACTTCGACTAAATATAGCATAAAACGACGCGACGAAATGTGTCTCGAAGCGTAATTAAATAGAAATATCGTATAATAAAGCAAGCGGAAAGGTATCGCGACGATCAGCATACGCTTTGCGTAATTCTCTAATTAATTACATCGCTTAACATATCTATAATTCTGTTAAAACGTATTTAATCGTGCTAAATAAGGCAATTTATAATGATAAGAAATGTATAAGGAAAAGCTAAAATACACATTTTTGGATAATGTAGGCGTGATGCGACGAAACACATAGAACCGCCATGTCAGGCTGTGCTAGGCGACGAAGCGCTACTTCCTTCTCCCTGCGCGCCGCCGCCGCCGCCGCCGCTCGAGGGCCGTCCTACGAATTCGCGCGGCGCGGCTTAATCGCATATTGGCTTAGACATTTCCTTTTTTAATTCGAAAATTATAGCGAGTATCTCAAAATAGTATAAGAATTTTTTGTTCCCTTTGATCCATTCTCCATCCCCAATGTGGCTCATATCTATCTTATGAGACACCCTGTATGTATACCCAATGTCAATGCATATATATGAGTTAAATATTTTTTCGCTTATTGCACATTTGTCTTGACGTTTTCTTGATAATGCAATACATAGTCTTATTTTCAACGACTTTCTGTATATACTCTTGAAGACATTGTATACCTTGCTTCAAAATGGGTTGAGTTTGTACTGAAATTGTTTTTTTCTTTATTCTATCCACATTTATTGTAATAAATCTTTTCTATTGGATAGTTTTCCATTATTTCTTCAAATAGTCTGCATACATTTGTAAAGCAAGATATTTCATCATTGTCATCTTGATGTTTTCTAAGTATATCTACATAGAGAAGATTTGTTCACAGTCGATGATTTTGAAACTCCATTTTTTGCATAGTTTTCAAAATAGAATCATTTTCATTACATTTGTAACTATGCTAACGTACAACGCTTTAAATTTTATGAAGTTATAGTAGGAAAAATATATTAATTTAGCATTTACATAATTTTTTTAATTATTCCTGTAATGCCATTTTATCATTGTGGCACATACAATATTTTAGTAACATAATATTAAGTCCGAAAGTAACGTCATTTCTTTTTAAATTTAAAATTGTGTATAGAATATCTTGATTAAAAATGAACGAAATTTATAGCTTGAAATCTTTACTTTCAAAAGATTATTATATTTTTTGAGTTTCTGTGAGTTTGGTAATTTTTACATATAGAAAGCTATGAGCTGAAAGAAATGAAAAATTTTCTCACTTCGTAACATCTGTAACATGGCCAAAAAATTTTTTCTCTACAAAATCGTTTTTTTTAAATATTATATATATATATACCTACAATTTTTTTATTATTGACAAGAGAAGTTTCAATTATCTGGAATTTGATTTGATTTTCTTCATAAAATATGTTGTAAAACATGGAAATCTAAAATATTTTTTTATACGTTCGCTAACTCATGTTTAAGGGGTGAAACATCCCTTTGAAAAAAAAAACGATATTTTTCTTTCAAGGCGAATATCGGAGGAGATAGAAAAAAATTTTTTTAAACAAAAGTTGTATGGTTTCAAGAGTACTTTAAAGTTATAAAAAAAAATTTTTTATTTTATTGTTTAACAAAATATCTTCATCATCCATAATTTTCTTCAATTTTTAATTTTTTTTTTTTACCGAATTAAAGATTATTTTTTTACGAATTCAATCATGTGTAATAAAGTTAAATTACGACATATCATTTTCCAGAATTAATTATTAACGCTTCCGTATACGTTATCCATGCTCATATGCGTAAGTAATTGTCGTCAGAGCATGTCTATCAAGCTAGAATACCAACATGAGCATAATCACATGAGACACAGGATTTAATACTCTTTTTGTGTTAATTTGTTGCTCTAATCACGATTTTGTTGCTCTAGTCGTTAAGCAAGAAATCATTTTTCTGTTAGCTTTTAATAAAATTAGAATGCACATTTAAGAAAAACAATAGATAAATTTCCAGATCAGAGGACCCTTTCTCCCATTGACCTTGATTTTGATATATGTTATCAAGATCATGACTCTGAACCTCCAACAAGTTTTAGTCGTTGCTCATCCTTTATTAAAAAATTATTAACAAAAAAAGTTTTAGAAAAAACGTATATCATATCCCTTTTCCACCATAAAGAGAAATTTTCTGCTTTAAAATATATATTTTACAACTTTCTACATGAAGCGACTTCCATCTCATCCTTTCCGCTTAGGGGGCGTATGATTTTCATATACAATTTTTCTTAAACAATTTTCTTATACAATTTTATTTTCTTATACAATTTTTATTCTTAGAACAGAAAATTTTTTCCTGCTTTACTTTGCGTACATGGTTTATGATACCCAGTATATAATAGTATATAATAATCTAACTCTAACCAACCTGATACCAACCATGGTTTGATTAGGATTAAATTATCAATACCCACGGATGTATAATAACTTAATTCTAGCCTTCCCTTAAAGTACATATGTATTTATCCAAATTTTCTGCTAAAGCAGTGAATTTGTGTTTGCGTGGAAAGTCGCATGCCACTACGCAATAGGAGAAATGGAATGCAATGGATGGGTATAGTTTAAAACAGTTTTCTGATGTTATATATAACCGAAATAAAACGTTATTTTTTCGAATTTTTTTGTTAATAAGTTTGTAATAAAAGAGCGATGGCTAAAACTTATTGGAGGTCGTTCAGGGTCATGATTTTGATAACGTATGTCAAGGTCAAGGTCATTGGGAGAAGATCCTCTGATCTGGAAATTTACCAAATAATAATAAAAATTTTTTTAAATCACGCTATAATTTAGTATTAATTATGTGCTTTTAACATACCCTAGTTTCAATTTCGGTGCGCTACCCTTCACGCCTAAAATAACTTCAAAACGTGTATTGCACAAGAGGAAAGAACTAAAAATAATAAATGTAAAAAAACACTCACGCTACAATTTAGTACTTATATGCTCCTAACAAAACTAGTTTAAATTTCGGAGCGCTACCCTTTATGCAAAAAAATCACATTTGCGGAAAACTTTTACACCATACTTGTCTCTTTTGCCAATCAACAATAAAACCAATCAGCAGAATTTTATGAAACTTTGTAAAATTATCGTGATTTTTCAAATGTGATTTTTTGGTAGCGCTCCGAAATTTAAACTAGTTTTGTTAGGAGCATATAAGTACTAAATTGTAGCTTGAGTGTTTTTTTACATTTATTATTTTAAAACTAGTTTATGTTATGAGCACATAATTAGCACTAAATTATAGCGTGAATGTTTTTTTTTATATATTTTAATGTGACGTTTATACCATCCGTCACAAAGATCTGATCGTTTGACCTGATCGAAATTAGCGCGGCATTTTTGTCCTGCGTCTCCCATTACGAAGAGCAGGCGTGCCAGCACTTATCGTGATTTTTGGGCGATTTTTACTATTGCGTTTCGCCAGATGTTATTTTCTTTTGAATATTTCTTTAGAATTTTATAGTCGGCAGCTACGGAAAACAGTGTTACAATGAAACTGCGTCTCAACGGACATCGAAGAAGAAGATCAGAGACGCACTTGCGGAGGCACAAGGTCACTATGGGAAAGGAGAATGCACAGACATCGCTTTACTCTTTACTATAAAATTCTGTTGCAAGCGTGTGATCCTCTTGCCGCATTCTTTCTAGGAAATTGTCCAAAAAGGGACACATGCGGCATGAAGAGATGGTATCATTCCTTGCAACGGAATGGGGACGCCGTTGCCGGTGTCGCAAGAGGACTCTGCAGGGCAATGATTTTCCGTTGCGAAAGAGGGAATCGTATGGCGGAGGATTATTGCCATTATATCTGAGAGGCTTTTGAGCCCGGATGATGGAGAGAAAGGTGGATTCTGCGAACAGCCGCAAAAGATGCCGACCATCAGCGATCACAACCAAGTCATTTCGCCTTGTATTATTGCGTCATATTTTGTCACGTTTGAATGCCAGAATTGTGTTAGATTTTGTATAATATTCTCGCATCTTTGTATCGTATCGTTCATCGTGCTTTTGTACCGTATTTTATTGTTCCGAGAGTGTGAGATTTTAAATAATATTCAAGTACGCTCTGTAATTTCGTCATTTTTCGTCGTAATAGATCTCGTCATTTCCGCGGACGAGCTCAAAATCAGAATTGTATATGCGTTAGGGCACGGTCAAGCGCCACTATGATTGTCGCTGCCCGGCTATTTTACGTCGTTATGACATCAACGATTCGTAGAGTGATTTGGAATCTTATAACTCGCACCGTCGGGATAAGAATTTCTTGTATCTAATATCGCGAGTTGAAAATGCTATTTAAAATCACATCCCCCCCCCTTCTCAACGCATATAATGAGTGAACATCTAACATGTACGACAGCGTATAAACAAGTAACCGAATATATTTGTCTTCTATCTTTTCTTATTATAAATTCTGCATATTGCCTTACTCGTTCTGCAAGACATTCTCCGTTCTCGACCACGAACTTCCTTTATCAATCTCGTGGCTGAGCAGTCGGTTATTCGGACCGTCCGCGTTTGTGATTTTGTGATCTTTGGAGAGATCTTTGGAATTCACGTAAAATCTAATCAAGCTAATTCCAAAAAAGAATGGCACGCTCTTTCGTGCCTGGCGCTCAATATTCGATTGAGAGTAAGAATAATTAAAATTCGTTAGATTAATTAATATTACTGGCTCTAAGAGTGGAGAGTGGTGATTACCGGAGAAACTGCCAGGAATTACGATCACGAATGACGAAGATTTTGCACACTCGTGAGTGCAGTATCTTTATTATTTTTAATTCTTTTCTCTTGTGCGACACACGTTTTGGAGTTGTTTCAGGTGTGAAGGGTAGCGCACCGAAAGAGTATTATGTTAAAAGCACATAATTACTAAATTATATATGATTTTTTAAAATTTTTATTATTATTTTTTGAAATGTGCATTCTAATTCTATTAAAAGCCAGCAGAAAAATGATTCCTTGTTCAATGCTAGAGCAACAAAATCGGAATTAAAGTAATAAATTAGCACAAAAATAGCACTAAATCTTCCGAGTGTTTCATGTGATTATGCTCATGTTGGTATTCTAATTTGATAGACATATTTCGACAATTACTTTCGCATATGAGCATGGATAGCGTATTTACGGAAGCGTTAATAATTAATTCTCGAAAATGATATGCCGTAATATAATTTATTATACATGGTTGAATTCGTAAAAAAATAATCTTTAATTCGATTTAAAAAAAAATTGAAAATTTAAGAAAATTATGAGTAGTGGGAGTATTTTGTTAAACAATAAAATAAAAACAATGAGATTGGAAATAAGACCATTTATGTTAAATATATTACTTTAAATACGAAGCGCCACTACAGTCTGAATGTTGAATTATTATATATATTCATTTAAATGAATTAATTTCAGAAATAATAATTGCGTGCCGATATGGTTGTCGCACTTTTAATGCAATCTATCTGAATATTAATAATCTTCCCAAATTTCCGAAATTTAACCTTAAAAAACTGTAATAAATTTATTGCGAAAAATATTACCTCGGCCGGGAATCGAACACGGATCTCTTGCATTCCGTGCGAGCGTCCTAAACTTTTAAGCAATATTCCTCGTAATAACCGATATGTATAGAGTTATGCATGTTGTAGGCGAGCGTGTATAAACAATAAGATTAGAAATAAGATTAATTTCACTTCTTAAACATAAGTTAGCGCACATAAAAATATACGTGTCTCTTAGATTTTTCGTGTTTTACAATATATTTCATGAAGAATCAAATCGGTTCCGGACAGTTGTGAAACTTTTCTTGTGAGTTATTAGTTAAATAAACAGGAGTATTTAATTTGAATAAATTTACTCCAATTTTAAAATAAAAGTACGACATTACTTTTCTTTAAACCTAAATGTATTCTACAATATTTAAAAAAAAGGTTTTTAATTATTTACAGTTTTTAAGATTTGTATCATCAACATCTAAAATTGTTCTTATAAAAAATGCTTGTTGACATCAAAATAATATTAAATTGAAAATATAAATAGTAGGAAGCATACAGCCACAATGCTAGATGTTTTTCCGTTTAAAATATCTAGCGTTGTGGCTATATGCTCTCTATTATTTATATTTTGTATTTTTAAGTTACCTTCAACAGTTTAAATATTAAATTGCTTATGCAATTTAATATGTGATTTACTAAGAGTGTCCCGATTGCATACATTATCAATCGGATATGGACCCGATCGGACATAGACTCGATTGGACACACAGCGTTGCATTAAGACACCGACCCAATTGTGTATCAACCCGATTGTTCACCGACCCGATTGTGCACCGATCCGATTGCGCACAGACTCAATTAGATGTAATAGTGGTCAAAAAAACAAATTAATAGATGATGAAAAAACATAGATAATGTTTATGTATCAATGCGAAGTGACTCTTACCCTCCCTCCTCCCTCTCTGCAAAGTGACACACAACTTTTATAATTGTATTGTTGAGATTAAAAAATCTATCATGTAGACAGTAGAATGTATAGACTAGTACTTATTCATTCGGGGCGGCGTAAAAGTTGCAGCATAGACAGTGGGGTGTGAAAACAGTCTGTGTTAATAATCAAATCATGCGCAATTGGATCGGTGCGCAATCGGGTCGATGGACAATCGAGTCGGTGCGCAATGGAGTTTGTGTCCGATCGGGTCCGTGTCCAATTGGGAAATATTACCTGTCCGATCGATAATGTGCGCAATCGGGCTCGATTTATATTTAGTAAATTGTATAGTTCTAATTGTGATTGTATTTCAAGTCCGGAAAAATTTTGGCGCGTGTGTTTGTAGAATTAGAGGAATATATAAAATTTGAATTTTAAAGCGCTAATATCATCTTTCAACCGAATATGAATGTTTCTCATTTAATTGATTTATTCATATCGGTCTTATGAAATATATATATTTTTTAATATTTTTTCTTTTTAAATTAGCAATTATTCGATAGAGAAAAGTTTCAGTTTTAAGAATCTTTTAAATATTTTTAAATGAATATAATGATAAATTAATATAAGCGATTGAAAGCAGAATTGTGACATAATTATTCAAGCGTTATATTGAACATAATGGATCATAATGGATGGAAGGAATATAAATAAGCTGTATCTATTGCAATTACATTTAATATTCATTTATAATTTTTTTACTTCTCCAATATTCAATATTTTTCTCCTGTTCTTAATTTATTTTTATTACGGGAGGCCAAATAATACAGCATTGAAATATATATACAAGTCAGTATACCAACATTTGCTGTTCAATAATACAATATAACAGTAACGGAAATTTAAAAAAAATAAGTAAAATGTTTATTTATGAATTTTTATTTTAAACAATAACCTTTGAGATATAAGGATTAAAATATGATTATACCTACAATACGAAATATTGTAGCAATATTTTGATAGTGCGCAATTACAAAAATTGCAGCAATAATATTGTAATATTGAAATTTTTTATTTTATTGAATATATTACAACAGATTGAAAAATATTTTGTAGAAAATATTGTAATTTACTGTTGCAATGTTATAATTCAGTAGATTATATTTAGAGAAATATTATTTACATGTTGTTTTAAAATTATGCAATATTTCAATAATTATTCCACTTTTATTATCTAATTGCTATTATATAATAGCAATATTGCATTATATTTCAAAATGCATATGATATGATAAGATTATGATAAAAAAATACGGTGGTTCAAAAAAATTTAAAAATCTCCAGGAAACACGTCTACTTGACTTATAAGAAAGAGTACTCGTATATTCCCACTTATATGGTAGAACTTCTGGACATTTTCTCCTTATGCATCTCTTTCATGGCGGAACTGCATATTTAATTATTGAATTGTACTTTTGCAACATATTGTCTACAAAATATTTTTTACAAAATTAAAATTACAATATTTTGCAATATTGTAGCAATATTTCCAATAAAATATTATAATTTTAATAATGCAGCAATATCGCTGTAATTTTTGTAATATTTCGTGCTGAAGGTAAGTATGCGGCCCAGCCACAAGAAGGATACACTACTCATAAGAAAAAAATATTCAGCAGTCCTAAAGAAGGAACGCAAATCGAGTTGGAGTGTCTCCTGGAGATTCCCAACCTTTTTTTTGGGAATGTTTTCTAGGCCTCCGAATGTTTTTTTGTCATGACTTTATCATACTTTTACGTACTTCAGAGTGTAATATTAATCAATAATACTTTAATCATTAATAAAACTGGATTAATTATTGTAATGTATTATAATGTTGCAGCAATAAGGCAGAAATATTACTGCAATAAATTTGTTTGTGACGCTGATGTCACTTTGTATGAAAGACTCGCTCGCCAAGGCAGCGTATAATAACGACTCTTTTTGTTGTAATAATTTAAACTTTATTGTTCAGTCGAATTAAGATTTGTTCGAAGCAGGCGGTAGACGATGCATAATACGATAGTTCATGCGTTTGGTTAGAACACAGGTAGCTCGCACTTGGTACGACATCGAATAGTTTCTCGCAGCCGTTAAAAAATGCATACTGCGAGCAGCAACGAGACCGGCAAATTTCGCCGGAAACTCAGGTAATTCTCGCACACTGAATGCCGTACGCGTATATCGGTATACGCGTAACATTATACGCGTGACAAAACACAGCATTGATACGCGATGAAACTTCAATGTGGTTCGCACTCAATATTCGGGATAAGATTCATTAAGCATGAATCTCGATCAATGATCCGTATTGATTGAGATCGGAAAGCGAACTGAACTTTCGCATGCGGAACGTACGCGCGATAGTTAACTTTTCGAGTGTCGTGCAAGGGAGATGTCGCGCATTGCCATCTAAGATAGATAGCGTGATTAGAACAGGAGCGAGATATATTCATGTTTTGAACGAGGACAGCTCGATGTCTATGAGCTGTTTACTTATCCCCGAGAATACATTTAAATTAATGATGATTTCGCAATATTGGTTCGCTGCTGGGATTTTCATCGAGTCGGACGTGCCATTAAATATCATCAACATAAACATTATTCGTATCGAGTGTAACGTGATCGCGGGTGTGTACAGCAACGACAGATGCGTGCACACGATACACTAGTTTTCATTGAGCGTACCGCCAGGATATAAGATATCGGAAAGACCTACGCAGATCATTTACCCTCCGATCAGCGTACGGAGCATTATGGATCTGACAATTTGCGTGGTGGATCAAGACGGATGCTCAATTTTTGCGGGAGATCACCATTAGATTGTACGTACGCCAGCGCTAATAAGATACACCTGTTAACGGAGAGAATACACTTGGAAAGAAACTCACTGCGTCCAACATTGCATTTTTAAAGTCGTTGAGTTTCATTGTACGAAATGGTTGATATCTTGAATATTACCAGTGAGCCGATCTTTGATAATCGCATCATCAAGATTGAGACTCATACGTACGATCCGTACGCCAACACTGCGTTTGGACATATAGCGATGAGATACCCATATAGCAGCAGGATTTGTATACGTTGCCGTGCGACAATTTTCTTTACGTCGAAGGAAGATTGACCCTAAAGAAGAAAAACAACCAGATATGAACGATGCTTGGAATTGCATGGCGTTCATGTTTGATCAACGGTGTCGAGATTGACTGCAACAGAAATTACCAGTACCAAGAATCAGTATCAAGAATTACGTATCGATGACATACGACAAAGCTTTGATTGCGCTGAACGCTAGATGAAACTCTAGATCCGACGAAAGATACTTTAATTTTTGCGTGCCGCTCATCATGTTGTTGGGCTTTTGAGAGGATTAGAAATGATTATCAAGGCATGTCACAAATTAATATGACCGCACAACTGTTACAGTTGCTTGGTGAGAAATCTTGCGACGGAACCTGAGATTGAATTATTCAAAGTACAGTGGCAGATGCCTCACGTTACGTTAAACGAGATCAATAAATTATCAAAGTTTTGCTAACGAGCATTGGAAAGCGATTATCTGAGCATGAGTTTTTGCTCGTGGGATCTGTATGAGTATTCTTTGTTACAGAATATGACCAAGCATTCATGGGTCATCAAAACAGGTGACTTGAGACTTAGCTTGAGAAGCCGCGATACATTATCTTTGCTCTGCAGACCGGTCGAAAGAATATCACAAGATTTTAGCGTGTTCAACGATTGTAATTTGAGTAATGTGAAACTTTATCTAAATTCAGAATTTTATCCGTATGACGATTTAAATTTGGATTTGACAAAAAAAGACACGCCGTCCTGTTTGTATTATATATGCGCGTTTTCGTAAAGCATATTATGGAATCGATTGCTTCGAAATGCTGCTCAACATGCTCTCATTTATCGAGAAAAAGCCTTTTGCGGTCATTGATTGCTTGCGTCAAAACGAATCCGTCAAGAGCGCCACCGTGGATATACGCATAGAACTGCAAGGAGAATGTGTCCGCCAATACTACTGCCTCATCATACACGATCATGTAATCGAATATTGTCCGTTGTCCAACGTACGCAAGTGCGCAAGATTATGTAAATTGCAATGTCAATAATTATCCAAAATAAAAGAAAGAAAAACTTATAAGAGGGATAAGGTGCAGTTTTGAAAAATTGTTCGACATGGTCATGCAAAAATTCGTCATCGAAAAAAGATTTCAAGGAAGTAGCGGTGCTAGAAGAGAAACTATTCTCACGCACTATATTTTTTGACTATACATTTTTTCCTATACCATGGCATTTTCCGATGAGATGCCACAAGGCATGCATTTCCTAGTTGAGTGCTCATTACCATGGATTGCGATGGGTCGATGGGATGGTCCCATATAGTATGATGAGGCGTCTAATTACAGAGGCCGTGATAGAAGAAGTTAAAACTCTTGTATATGTGTTAAGGGACACAAAAAACAGAAATGATTGGCGGATATATTCGACACCGATGTTATCGATGCACATTATGAAGATGTGGAATCGCTATATAATCTAGATGATTGTAATACTATACAATGTGTGGAAAACGTGCAAAGAATTGTGCTTTGCAAAATGTATTTAAAATATTTAATTGGTAGTTGCGACGCCAGGAAGAATTGTAAGATTTTTAAAATAAATGTATGTTATCTTACATTAATATTACATTATAATATGTTTATTTCTATTACTCTTATACCTGTAAATATTTAAATAAATATAGCAGATAGATGTTGAAAATGAACCGATAGCGATTCGATAGTCATTCGATAGCTATTTGATAACGGTTCGATATCAATTCGATAGATGTTTACAATGAATCAATAGCTGTTTATAATGGTTTAATAACGGTTTAATTACGGTTCGAAAACTGTTTAATAACTGTTCGATAGGAGGAATTCGATAGCCATTTAATAGCTGTTTGATAGCTGTTTACAGCGGTTCAATAGTCATTTGATAGTGATTTGATATAAGTTTGATATGTTTAATCATGCTTCAATGATACTCGAAGAGCTGCAATAAAAATGCTGAGGTGGAATCTTTTGGACGCGAGATATACTTTTACCCGAAACATACTTTTAATCGAGACATTGCACCTTTACTGCTGATATAAAATTAATGATATAGTTATAACAGATAAAATGTTGAAGTTTCTTCATAGAATTTTTGAACACGTGATATATATTTTGACCTGAGACATACACTTTTACACGTGGCGCTATATTTGACTGAGGGTTTCTTTTTCAAAATGATATCATGTTGTCACGTACATTTTTATTTAAATTCCCACAGTCTCCACGGTCTGCTAATGTATCTGTTCGTTGTTCGTCAAATCTACTTCATTTGTCAGTCAGTCAATAAATCTATTGAATGGAGAACATCAATAATTTGTTAGATGTTACGAATTATATATGTTCATATGCTATTGATGACAAAATCAGGGATGTTTTTTAAAAGTGTGTAACCTGCAGAAAGCGGCTGCAGACATATATACCTGACACGTTATGACTTAATATGGACATGCAATAACAATCCGATATTGGGAAGAACGTAAGTATTTTATATTCTTAATATATTAATTAATAAAATATATTAACTGGTATATTATTAATCGATCAATACGTAGAGCTTTGCGAGCATGATTACGGTTTAGTTGTGTATGCGAGTGAGATTGTGTATGTGATAGGGTATGTGAAATGTTACTGTAAAAAAGTTGATGTCTCTACTGATTCGCATATGTTCCGTGTGATACTATATTTTATTAATTTAATTCTAATAATTTAACTGTTATTTCATATTTTTATCTTCTGTTTCAGATATGCTACTATAGAAATGCTAATGTAGAAGACTAACTGAAGGCCTCGATACATTATTAGTAGAATCATAAAAAATGAAGAAAGATGCTGAAAAAATTATAAATCTAATAAGGAGAAATCGTAGGAGAATATACAAATAATGATGACAATAATAGACGATGATAATGATAATAATATTACTTTTACGTTGGAGCAATCAAGGTCCGATCAAAACGGGAAAATACATGAATAAATTAATAAAACATAAATAAGTATTTTATGTCTGTTTCTTTCATCAAATAAATATTTATATTTCTAAAATTAATATAATATTTAGAGTTACAAGCCAAATAAGGGCTTAATGCTAAGTTATCATATTGGATATGGAAAAAAGTTCGTGCCGATTTTTTAGTAAAATTAAAATGTTTTTCTTAGAGTTTTGAAATCAATTTATTTAAACCAAATATGCTCCATTATCTTCTATAATATTTTGCCATTTTTGGGGCAGAGCCATAATTCCATCGCGATAGAACTTCTGTGGTTACTGATCGAAAAACTGCTTCAAGATTTTCACAGGCCTCTTTTGAAGCTAGCTTTACACCATTAAGAGAGTTCTGCAGAGACCTAAACAAATGATAGTCTGAGGGTGCTATGTCAGGACTATACGTTGGATGCATTAAAACTTCCCAAGCTCTCGCAATTTTTGCTGAGTCATCAAAGATGTGTGTGGTCGAGCGTTGTCGTGATGGAAGACGACACCTCTCCTATTGATTAATTCTGGCCGCTTCCTCTCAATTGCTTGTTGTAATCTCTGCAATTGTTCACAGTAGAGTTCGGAATTAATTGATTGGACGA
>Ga0157363_1003585_pt1 | contig 14060 bp, 19 predicted proteins | sample AttsexASBM1_FD_111477 | JGI IMG/M metagenome (GOLD analysis project Ga0157363, IMG submission 111477) | Fungus gardens microbial communities from leaf cutter ant in Ribeirão Preto, State of São Paulo, Brazil - Atta sexdens ASBM1 | ecosystem: Host-associated > Fungi > Mycelium > Unclassified ...
AAAATAAAAATAAAAATCAAATCAAGAAAAATGTTCTATTTCTAGAAAAACTTGTCTCTCTTTCTCTTTCTATCTCACCCAACTTCTTTTCAACTTCTTTAAATACTCATCTTTAAACTTTCCATTATCTCATCCAAATAAGATCTTTGCTGTATACTTCTCTAGTAACTCACTCTTCTTAAACACCTCTGCTTTTAGATTTGATTTCTTTTTCTTCTTTTTTTCTTTTCTTATTTGTACTCTTTTTATCTCTTCCTCTCTAATTTCCTTCTCAAATTCTTCCACTAAGCCTATTACATTTTCCAAGTTCTCCAACCTCTCTTATATATCTTCTTCTACTATATATTTCTTCTATCTAACCAAATACTTTGGTTTTCTCTTCATATCTCTTCTATTCAATATTTTCTCAACTTTATACTCTTTTTCTCTATTTATCTCTACTGGAGGAGATGGAATTTTCTTCTATTCCTCTACCTGCTTCTGATATATTACTATCCTACTCACATTTACTACTGGATAAATTTTCATCAATGCTGGTAACTTCAGCTCTACCATATTTTCTAATATAATTTTCTTTATTTTATATAACCTTATAAATTTTTCCATTAACTTCTTTGTCTTCCTATTTTTTATCTACCACATTAAATCCTTTGTACTTAATAACATCTTATCTTCTACCTTATACTTCATCACTTTCTTTCTATTTCTATTCACATTTTTTTTCATTTTCTTCTGTGATTTTTTTGTTTCAAAACCTACCCTCAACTCTTATTCATAGTTAACCTTAAATAGTAATGAATTTGTTACTGTACATATCTTGTTGTTGAAGACAAACTCTGTAGTTGCCAATTATTCTTACCAATTACTTTGCCTATAATTAATATACATCTTTAAGTACTGTTCCAACTCTTGATTTATTCTCTCCATCTATCCATCTTTTTATGGATGAAAAGCTGTCAATAGTTTCATTTCTATTCCTAATATTTCATTTAACTCCTTCATCAATTCTGCTACAAACTGAGGCTCTCTATTTGAAATCACACTCTCTAGCAACTTATACAACTTCCACATATTATCTCTAAACAACCTCACTAACCCTTCCACCATTAATTTTTTCTGTTATTGTAATGAAATATGATATTTTTGAAAACTTATCATATACTACTAAAATTGAGTTATGACCTCTAGATACTGGTAACTTTGTAATAAAGTCTACTGATATATATTGCCACAGTCTTTCTAGTACTATATTCAGTCTCAATTTTTCTGCTGAGATCTTTGCCCTATTTTTCATTCTCTAACACTGATCATATTTCTCCACATATTGTTTCATCTTCTTAGTAACTCCTGGCTACCAATAATTCCTAGTGACCAATTCTACCATCTTCCATTGACCTCTATGTCCTACTATCAGTGTATTATAATATAGCTAAATAATCTCTAACCTCAAATTCTCATTCTTCAGAACATATACCTTTCTCTTCTTTAACACTAACTCATTCTCTATCTATTATTCATCATTTCTCAAAACTTTAACTCCAGTCTTCTTCATTTCTTCCACTGTTTTTACCATTTCATTGTTCTTTGTTTCTGACTTTTTAATTTTTTCTATGATTTCTTCTTCAGCTCCTTTAATTAACAACTGCTCTTTTTTTATCACTCTAATCTCCAACCATTCCTTCTTCAATATTACTTGATTCTTATTATCTCTTTCTACTCCTTCTGCCTAATCCATTCTTCTACTCAAACTATCTACTTGTCTCATACTCTTGCCAGCTACATATTTTAAAGTAAAATCAAATCTTGACAAGTACAATGCCTATCTAGTCTGCTTTTGATTGAACTTCTGAGCCTTCATGAAGTACTCCAAGTTTTTATAATCTATCCAAATTTCAAAATAATCCTTAGCTCCTTTTAAGAAATACTTCTATACTTCTAGATATTTAATAATTACTAACATCTCTTTATCATGAATTTCATAATTCCTTTTGACTTCATTCAACAACTTGGAAATATAGGCTACTAGCCTCTACTTCTCATCCTCACACTTCATTGACAATACTCCTCTTATAGCCAAGTATGATATATCTATCATTACTCTCATTTCCTTGTCCAAGTCTAGTGTTACTAAGACTGGCTCCATTGTAAACCTCTCTTTTAACTCCTAAAATGCTCTCTGTTGTCTCTCTCCCCAATTCTACTTCATATCTTTCCTCATTATCTCGTAAAGGGATTTTGCTACCCTTGTAAAATCTTTAACAAACTGTCTATAATAGTTTGTCAACCCCAAAAACTTCTGCACATTCTTCACACTCCTTGGTATTGGCCAATCTACTACCTCTTAAACCTTTTCTTTTTTCATCTTTACTCTATCTGGTCCTATTACCATTTCTAAGAATCCAACCTTTCTAACCTTCCACACACATTTTTCTAGTTTCACAAATCAATTATTTTCTACCATTCTTCTTAACACTTCTTCCATAATATCATCATGTTCTTTTTCTGTTTCTATTCCTACTATCACATTATTAATAAATGCTGCCATATCTCTCACTTCTATTATATCTCTAAACAAGTCATTCATCATCACCTGGAAAGTTGCCAGTAAGTTTTTCAAACCAAAGAACATTACCATTGGCTCAAAGGTACTCTCTAGTATTAAGAATACTATCTTCTACTTATCTCCTTCTTTTATCCTCATATTGTTATACCTCTACTGTTACAATCAATACCTCATGTTCTATAGATGGTTATTATCTAGACAACATGTGTTGGAGTTGTTTCATAACTTTGACTTGTTTATGCTGTGCCTCACCTTTTCCTCATTGTATGATCAGTCAGTGCCTTATGTAGTAGTAAAGGCCTTCTTATATTCTTCTCATGTTATTCTCACTTTTTAATATATTGTATCCTCATAGTCTTTAGGTATATATAGCTGTAGATACTCTCTTGTATCTTTATGCTTTACCAATTGATCATTCTTTCCTTCTCTACTCAAGTCTTACCTAAGTTGCAACCTGAGCCAAGCTTAAGATTGTAATATCCACCTAAAGTCCATCTTTGTAAACACCTACTTCTTTCCTATATGATCTATTAAATCTGAAATCAGTGGCAACAGATAATTGTTCTTAATTGTCCAACCGTTCAGATATCTATAATCTTGCACTATTCTCTTCTTTTCATCCATTTTTGGCATAAATAACACTAGTGATGTCTGTGGTGATTTCAATGGTTAAATATATCTCTTCCTCAACTAATCTTTTACAAACTCATGAACCCCCTCCCTCTCTATTCTTGATAATGGATATATCTTTCTCTTTTTCAGAACAAATTCTTCCCTAAGATCTATTCCTTATTGGCATCCTCTTTGACTCCTTCTTCTCAAACATCTTCAAATACTTATGGAACCTTCTAGAAAATATTTACTCTACTATTTTAATTTCTATCAAGTCTTCTTTCTTTTCCTGTTTCTCTTCTATCATTCTTACTATCTTAATTTCTTCCTCAACTGCAGCTTTCTAAATTTTTCTTCTCTCTCTACTCTTTCTCTTTCTTTTACTCTTTCTCCTTCTCCTTCTGCCATTCTGGCTTTGTTTGCTTCATCTTCTATTTCTTCTTATATTTCTCTGGACATCTCATTATTTTCACCTCTCTAGTCTTCCAATCAATTTCTAAATTGTGGCATGCTAGCCACAGCATCCCTAATATCACACTCCATTTCTGTCCACCTATTACATTTATCTCTGTTCTCTCTTTATAACCTCTGAAAAACAATTCTACCTCCACCATATATTCTATTGGTTCTTTATGATTAAAGATACCATCTACATTTCTCATGTATGTTGGCCTGTCTAACTTCTTCCTCTTGAACTTATTCCTTCTAGTAGACTCCAAACTCATTACCAACCCTGTCACACCACTGTCCAATATTGCTTCCACCACAATTCCTTCTTTATTCTCTTTCTGCTTTAACCCTATCTTAACTGTTACTTCCCTCAATAATTTCTCTTTCTTTTCCATACCATTGCCACTCTTCTCTACTCCTGTCTTTCACACTTTCACTGGTTTCTTCTTTTTCAATCTTTCTTCTCTCAAAATTGTCTTCCTATCCTTTTCTATCTTCCTTCCACTTTCTTCTCCTATGTTTATCACTTTACTCTTCAATACTTCAAATTTATTTGAGGGTATTGGTATTAATCCTCCTTCTCCCCTATTTTTACAATTACAGGTGATATGCCCAAAACTTCTACAAATAAAACATTTTCTCTCCATCATCACTCTCTCCTTATTCTCCTATCTCCTTCTTTCCCATGCCTCTTGTTGTCTTCACTCTTTCTCTGCTTTTCTTTCTTCTCTTATCCTTATCTCTTCTATCCTTCTCCGTTCATTATCTATCCTCTTCCTCTCTTCTTTCTCTTCCCTTTCTTTTCTTCTTCTTTATTCTTCTTCTTTCTATCTTTCATCATTTTCTCTTCTCTTCCATTCTCTTTCTTGTTCTCTCCTTCTTTTCTAATCCTCTGCTACTTTCAATTCCAATAGTTGTTTTTGTAAATTTAATAGCATCATATTGTTTTCTAACACCTGCTTTAATAACCTCATTACTTCCTCCTCTCTCACATCTCTGATCAATCCTTCTATGTTTATTTGACTAATATCAACAATACTTGTTGCCATGGAATCTGACAACTTTAAAAATGATATCTTCTAAAAACAGTTTCTCTGTAAATGCTAGCTAGTATTCTTCTTACCTAACCTCACATTGTCTACTAACTACCTGTTTACTGCCCTACTAACTACTGCTCTAATCAAACTGTTATACTAATATCTCTAAGAAGGGAATCTCTAAACTAAATGTTTTCTTACTGGATAACATTGCTTCTCTGTATGGAAAGATCACAATGGATCTTTAGCACAAGGTTTCTACTCAAAAATGTACACATAAACTACTTCAACACTATCTGTTTAAACAATAAGTAATATCTAGATAGTGGCCTTAATATAGTCACTACCATCCATGACTATCCATACTGAACAGCTAGCTTCTCTTAAGTCTAGGGTCTAGCTATAGAAATTTTGTGGTGATTAACCATGCTGGTTGCACACTGAGAATGAATAAAGAGTAAAGTAAAGGAGACCATGTGATATAGTGTTCTTAAGAGTAGTTGAGTTCTACTGTTGTGGCAATCACTAGTCAAAACAACCAATAAACCACTTAAGTAAACTTAGAAACAAAGTATTTCATAGAGATCACAAGAGAACTTGACAAAGAGTCCCTAATACATCCCTACACTATTTATACAATAAATACATGGTTTGTACTAGTGATAAATAACCCTACCCTAAAGTACATATAGTATCTATAAGTCTACCATACTATTACTACAAGATAAACATGCTACAACCATGCTCTTGATATCATTACTCTATTTCTTTTACTTTGTTCCAGACCTATGATATTACATTATGTGATACATCATGTGACTGTGGTCATATGTCTCTTCATTTTCCAAAAGAAAAAGAAAAGAAAATCAAAATAAAATATTAGAGTTCAAGCATACTATGACAAACTATACTTCTATATCTGTGGTTGTTTGCACACAGATCAGTCTCTTGTGTTTTATCTCCTAGCAACTTGTTATTTAAACTTCTAGTTGTTCTATATTCTAGAAACTGTCTTTATAATATTTCCTTAGTTATCTCCTATACTACTATTTCTTAGTCACTGTTTTAACTACAAACTTAGTATATAAGACCAAGTAGATACTCTGTAGTCTTTAGTCTGGAAATCAACTAAAAACCCAACTAAGACCTAACATAGTAACTATCCAGAAATCCAATAACTCCTTCTCTTACTCCTCCAACTAAGTTATTACCTAGTCTCTCTGATATCTTATTCCTCAATTCAAAATTATGACCATGAAACAAGTAGTAAGCACAACATATAAGTTGAGACCAAGGTCATTATTTGAGATCATGTTATCAATCCACAAATAAGCTTTCAAGCTTGATTTATAACCCAGATACTTATCCAATCTTATGGATTTCCACATCTATTTCCTAGATAAGTTTCTATACTTAATCCAAGTTTCTTTTTTAATGTCTGATCATAGATGTTCACTTGAAGTGAGATCTATTCTGTTCTGACTTTACTTATCCTGATACTTCTCTTGATAGTACTCTTGACATAAGTCCATCACTAGCTTTGCAACTTGTCTTTCAGATAGTGCTATGACATAAGCTTTACACAAATAAGCTTGCATTTCTACATCTTTAACTAAAGCTGAGTTTATTGCTGCTGCTGTGGGCTATTAAGAAACTTTATAGCTTCATAATTTCCTTGATTCCATTCAACTGCCTATTACTATACTTACTCTAATTCATTCCAATAACCCTGTTTGCTATCAATCTCATCACTACTAGAAATATAAATGAATGTTCCAAGTATATTGATATGAAGTATAGGTTTATTTGTGATTGTAATGAATTAGGATGCATTTCAACTTCATATATTCTTACTGATCAACAACCTGCAGATGGGTTTACCAAACCACTTTCTTTAGTAGCATTTGTGGATAGTCCTGGTCTTATGTAAATGATTACTCACTGAGTAGGCATGTTGTGTATATCTTCAGACCATTTTGCATTTTGCATATTACATAATACATTGTCTTTGACTCCCTAACACTCATTCTCAAATGGTGTACTTACTTAAGTAAGTCTACTGTAGAAGACAAATTACTTGTGGAGTTTTGATGAAAGTGATCTGCCATGAAAGATGTCAACACCTGGGGTTTTGAACTTTGACATATGACAATATTAGTGACTCAATTTAGGGGCACAGATCTTAGTTATATATCCATTGTTCCAATCACTGTGTCAGAAGTGAAGTGATCTCGTCATAGTTAGTATGGACTTGATTTCAGAATCGTGTTTCACTTAGTCAGTACATCACATGGATCACATATACTACTACTCCCTGTGGATGTGTTTTTGACTTTTAGTCATTTACAGTTGTCCACAGTTCACTGGGTGACTCCTGAGTTATCAGAGTGATTTCTAAGGCTGCTAGTACCCTCTCATTCGTCCCCTATGCTCCGATTCCAACACACTGGACTTAGGATTTCATAACACAGTGGGAGAAGAGTAACATGGAGATATTAAATGGAGATGACCCTCATTCATTGTTAAGTTTATAAATAACAAGATCGTGCTCATATTGTTTTGTAGTAACGATTATAGGCATACACTAGATGTCCGTGAGTGATCAGAAGAATATGGTACCTATCGACAGCAAGACCATCAGAAGTATCAGACAGAATAATCCAAAGTCTATGAGCGGGTGGATGGTCCAATCCCATATGAATGGAATATGATATGAAGAACAGTGTAAAATTGTCTTCACAGCTGTTGACAGAAAGTACAGTTGATCTTCATGCTACTATGTAACGACGCAGCTGCAGGTCGTCATAGTAAGCGATGCGAAAAGACATGCAAAAATGGGAAGAGAAACTCACGGAGAGCAATGAGGGTGACAAATATTCCCAGAACAATGACATACACAATACCATACTTGATGACAATCCAGCGACGCTGTCTTCTCTGCTTGTTGGTATAGACAGGTGCACGGATCTGTTTTGAAGGCCGCAACCAGACTACGGTAACCAAAAGTCAGCAAATTTTCCATGTCGACATTGGAATGAAGCATACACAGAATCGTCGCATGGAAGCGATCAAAATAGGGTATCAAAATAGGCGGTGTAAGCATGAACAGCAACAGATGCCCAAGAATTAGGTCCGAGCTCCACAATGACAGCTCGATGATTTTGACGATGAACTCTCTCGCAGGCTGTGACATCACATGTGCACCCAGCCCACGGCCATACCACCGACCTGTCCACCACGCACGATTCGTCTCATCGTGCTTGAATTCACGGGACAGGAAGACGGATATGAGGATTTTGTGAACAGCCCTTTGGATGAAAATGACCGCAATAAGACCAAGGACGGCATGCGAAGCATCCCAAGATTCCAAGAACCACTGTGATCCCGACAAATACAAATCAGTGGGTGATGAATCAGGGTCATGGATGCGGCAACAACTCACCAAGAACTCGAAGAATCCAACCATACCAATGGTTCCGAGTGCATGCGCGATAAATGCAATTGTCGATCCAAATTTAGGAAATATAGGATCAAGCATCGGCCCGAGGAAGATGGAAAAGATGAACAGTGTGAGCAGTACCGCCGCATTCCAAACAATAGGTCCCAGTGCAATAACAGCAATACGAATGAGCGGAGCCGGAGGAAAACGGCCAGTGTCAGTGTCAGGGAACGACTTGACGAACATGTAAGCAATGACGAAGAGGATCGCCATGGATATTGGGAAGATAACTTCGGACCAAAGGACAGCTCTCCATCCAGCTCGGGGAACATCACCCGAAAGCTTTTCTGATGGGTGACCAAGCTTCTTCTTCTTGTAGCCAGTGATCATCGTGCGCGAAAGACGGCAGTAGCCAATCCAAGAATTGTTATGTGAGCGCGAATTACCGCGACACATCCATCGCAAGAATTCACTAATTGTGGCATCATTTATCAACGTCCATCCATGGCGCATGACGAGGAAAAATAGCTCACCGGTAATCAATGACAAAGTCGGAGAAGACGAACTGATGTGGGTTGAACAAGAAAGGCGCAATACAAAGCGCAAGAATGGAGATCCAGAAGTAGATGAGGTACGGAGTCCAGAGCGACAACGTCACGTAGAGCAACATTACCAACGTCCTCATCCCGAGATATATACTTGGCCCAGCAAACCGCGAGAACAAAATGCTGAAGTAAATTCTCGTCGTTGCAAAACCACGCCCAGTAGCAATGTAACGTGCACCTCCAAACGTTAGATTGCTGAGAATGGAATGAGTGTAGATCTGGGTGGAAAAAACCTCGAAGATAGGAGAAAGCGATCCGAATTGCTTAGCGAGACGGAAAATGGCTTTCCAGGTCCCGCGTTCCACAAGTTCTGTACATCAAAAATATCAACGAACTTCAAAAAATGGCACGCAACCAGTAACGAGCATACCTTGGAGGAACAATGGCAAGAACGAGATCATGAAAACCAAGAAAATACTGATGATACAGCGCCGAATCCAGTCAAAGACAGGAACAAGGTTATAACAACCCTGTTGGCCACCAATCATCTGACCAGAGGGAGTATACTCGCAGATCCTGAGTTGCGAGTTCAGGGTACCCAAAAAGACCACTGATCAACAAAGGTCAGCTTGCTGACCAGATGTAAGGGATAAGGAGCTCACTGGTAGCAATGAATGTTTGGACCGACAAAATAACCAACATGTTGTGGATATGGAAACCAGGATGTCCGTAATAAAACGTCAAGAACCGGTCAATAGGTAGCTGCGTTCCCAAATAATAGTACTCTCGACTCAACATCTGCTCACCCATACCTGTCCCAATCTTCGTCTGGAAATTCAGGATCGTTCCAAATCCAAGATCGCGACCCTTTCCACACTGATAATACTCTGTATGCTTGATCCTTCCACCTCTCCCAAATGCATTCATACCAGCATAGATATCCTCATTCAGGTGTAACCCCTTCTGCGCCTTGGATACTCCGCCTCTTGTAGTCATGTACAACCCATTCAAGAAATCAGGGTGTCCGTAATGCAGTTTTCCTCCAACCCATGCCATGGACCGAGCAGCGAGTGTTCCAAACGTTTGTTCCTTTCCAGCAGCCAAGTCTCCTAGGATGCCAATATTCTCCGAAAAGATGTATTCGCGAGCACCGACAATGGCCACAGGAGATTTCTTAAAATCCTTATGACCCCACTGCGCATACGGACTCTGGCTCGGAGTATTATACTCCTCAAACTCTCCCAGTACGTTACGAATCTTCAAACACTCCTCGAGATAGTTATCCTGATTCGCATCGATCAGTTGAAGGTATTCACCACGATAAAATATGATTGCGTGGTTCTGATTATCGGATTTCCCATCTCCCAATATAGGATTTCCAGGAAGCTCAATACGGAATTTTGGTCGCCTGCGACCCGTCTCCGGGACAAACTCACTATGGCCGTCAATGAGCGCTGAAAATATCCTCGGGTCTCCACCCTCTTTCCTCGGTGGCTCCTCTTCCAAATACGCAATCTGTAAATCTGGGTACGCACGCAACAAGAACTCAGCATTCTCGTGTTCTTCTTTGTTAAACTTAGAATACCGTTGCATTGAGACCAGAAACTTGAACTTGCGACGTGCCATCCTCTCCAATTCTTGTTCCAATTTGTCCGTATTCCCCCCGTACATCTGCACAACCTCCGGATTCTCAACACGATGAAGCAGTTTGATGGCTTTAGAATAATTCATCATGCCAGACACGGTTCGGTACAATGTCTGGGCGCGCAATGAAGCCCAAATTCGGGTGCGAAGTGTGAACTCAGGAGCAGCACTCTTGAACCCGATGAAATAGAATGGTAAATCATCGATTTTGGACCCACCCTTCTCGTCATGCGCGAACGGATTGTTGCCATTAAACATCGCAGATTCTTCAGCCAGAATCTTGGTATCCTTTACAAAGTTCTCCCACTCTATCGGATGTAGTTGCTTCAAGTATTCGAGAAGCGTTACGCGAGTGTTCTGATCTTCTTCACGAATGATCTCACGAAGCGAGAGTAGAGTCTATAACGAAATTCAAGAACGATCACATCAGTACGAAATTCTAGAAACACCCTTTCCGGAGAAGAATCAACGAAGAGAAAGGGCAGAACGTAAAGCACCAGAAACGAAACAGAGGGGATGCATACCTTCTCACTATAATGAGGGGTTACCACCGTGAATGTTGGCATAGCATGGACAGGTATAGCTTCCGGAATAGCTGTAGTCAAGGATTGTGCGAAGAACGAAATTCGTCGTTCAGCCTCACTTCCAGGAGGGAAGAATTCTCCCTTCATTCTCTTTTCACCTTGCGAGATGAAGAAGGCTGGAGCTCGTAGACTACGACGACCACCTGCACCGGTGTCTACTTGGTGATAGAGAAGATTCTGGACGTGGTTGATTGAAAGTAGATGCTCGCGATACATTGAAATAATTATAGCATTCCAGATTTGTGATACAAGGACCTAGTGAATGATGAGTCATGGATGATGAGTAGTCGAGACCTGAAACAAACCTTGGGTTTGTACTTAACTTCCATTTCCTGTGTAGCCAACAATTTCGCGTAGATCCTCTTTGGCAGCCGGGTGTAAATATCTTGCCAAGGTGTCCAAATCGAAAGTCCAAGGGTAAATGACCTTGCAATACTGAAAACAGTGTTCCAAATGATATACCAAAGGAAGGTATCCAAAAAGAAGAGGATCAAATCCATGACAAACATGATCGCCAAAGTAAATGCGGCCTGGTTTGTACATAATGCATTTCCGAACAGCCTATCATGGCATCCTTGAACCTTCATCCCAGTCATAACAGCAATCGGCCCGCTGAATGACTGCGTTAAGTAAAAGTACGATTCGGCAAATTTGCAACCAAAGACAAGGAACCAGAGGATTACTGAACCAAGGCGACCCGATTTACCTAATGTTGGGTAACTAGCGGTGAAAGTTTGACTAGCAAGGTATTTTCTCGATCTTCCGGCAACACGGTCGCCAAACATACGTCCGGAGGGCATGACAGCAAAGAGGACCGTGGCAATGACCGAGATGAAGAATTGTACAATCCCCAAGATTAGTGAAAGCGAACCACCAGAACCGTTATGTTCGACGATGGCAACGTAGAATGTGGGGCCACAAGTGAGAGCGAGAGTGATAAGCAGAAAGATCAGTCGACGCGTGAGATGAGAAGTATTGTTCCAGGTAGTGGGGATGTAAGAAAATTCAGCGAGAGTGGCAAAAATCATGATGACGGTAGCGACAGCGCCTCCGAGGGCGACCGTACTCCATGTCATCGCTGCGGATCCACCCTCCGGAGAGTAGATCCTTGGTGCGTTGTAAGCGGTGTAAAAGAAGTACATGGCCACATGAATGACCCATATCCGATTAAAGTTAACGAGGAGATGGCCGAATGACCGCTTCTCAAAATAGGTTTTGAAGAAGGCATTCTCCCAATCAATTTCGTGGAATCTCATGAAGCGCTGTGATGGCGGGAGGTCCACCAATCGAGTCTTTGGGACAAGGAATCAAATTTTGGAGGTAACCAGATCATGGGATAACATACTTTGTTCCTAAGTGTGATTCGTGCAATACCCTCGGGATACCAGAAAAGCTGGTTGACATCATCGTAACCAATGATGTCTTCGTGGTCCCTCTCTCTCCTCACGAATTTCCCATCAACAACCTCGTAACCCTGATCACGGATGAAACGATAGAGAGGTTTAATGACAGAGCGTAAGTATAGACCCTCTGGCACGGGATCAATGCGGTTTTGACATTCAGGTGATCGGTAATAGTCGTCAGCGCACTTGAAAATGAAGCATAGACATTCAGGAACAAATCGCACTTGGGCCGCCTCACCCCAGCAAAGTAGATACAAAGCAACCTGCCTGAGACGGTCGTACTGGCTCATACTATTCATAGCCTGTCGCCACCGCTCTAGTGCAGAATTGAGAGACTTTTCGCTTGATGACCCTTTGCTTTTCCCTTTTGATTTTAGTCTGTGAAGGCCGGGGTTTTGTGTTTGACCGACGGCGTCATCAAGGTCAAGCTGCGCAGCAAAGTACCACTTTCGATAGTTGGCATTGTGTCCACCAATATAGTCGGCATGCAACGATGTGAGAGCATTATTGGTCGGCATTCGAGACGCGCGACTATCAAGCTGTTGCATGAGAAAGTCGAACTGCGGGTAGAGTAGTCAGTACATGATGACCACCAAAGATGCCAAGAACGCCAAACGAGGATCTACACAAGATGAAATCGCCGGCGGCTATTGCCACGGGCGTGGCACCTGGATGAATGAATAGACTTGCCATATTCCTCATTGAGTCCCTCTGAAAACCAAATTTTTGCGTGAGGTCTAGGAAAATGTCCTCTATCTCCTCCTTCGAAAGCGGGCTGTTGTTTTCCGGTGTCCATGCTGGGTAGGCATCTCGCGAACCATGCGGCATTGTGGGTTCCAGATATGTTGGCGTTGGGGCCTCGGGGAAGGGTGTGCGCATGCCCTGACCTAAGTCTTCCGACGATGGTACGTGGAATCGCTGATAGACGTCACCATCTGAATCAGTGTCTTGCGGTTCTGATTGCATTATGAGAGCCCGATTGACAGACAAAGACAAGGAACTCACGATACATGTCGTACTGGTGGGGTGTGTCATAGTAGCCCTGGTCATGAATAACTGGGCTGCTCCCATCTGAGCCATAAGTCTCGCGATAGCCGTCCCTGCGGGTATAGTCGATGTCGGACTCATTGTCGTAATATCCCCGCCTTCCGTGAGCTTGCTGTGAATTGAAAGGATCATTTGAATGGGTGTCAGCCGAGGGCGAGGGGGAGGGATAGCTCTCCTGGCTTGTTGGCCCAGGACGAGCAGGCATTAATGGTAGTGGAGAGAAGATGAGATGCTTCTACTCCAGCCGCCTGCCGCCCCCCAACCAACCGATCGTGGGAGTAACTCCCATATATGGTCATCACCCCGGACTGCCCCCACGGTCGACCATCTCCGTCACTGGCTGTCTACCGACTATCGTATAGCCTCAGCAGGTTACTGTCCCTTCAGCCGCTGTCTCTTCTCTGACTGTGTCTTTTCTTCTCCTTCATCTCCGGTCTGGCCCCGTAGCCAGCGCTATTTTTGTGAACCTTTCTCCTTCTCTTTTCCTTAGCATTCAGGGGTTTCAGATCCCTTTGGTGCATGATGCCGAATTGCTCGGCATCACAAATTTTTCTTTCCCCCATCAACAAGAATGATTGATTTTGTCTCCGACCCAATATTACCTCTAACAGAGGGAGATGCAAAACTGTGTTCAAATAAGCAACGTGCACAAGGTCCTAGGACCTGAACGGTCATTCATCCAAATGTCATTCGCTGGACAAACTCAGTTGCTCCTGCATGTCATAAAAGCTCCTAT
>Ga0157363_1003587_pt1 | contig 14052 bp, 2 predicted proteins | sample AttsexASBM1_FD_111477 | JGI IMG/M metagenome (GOLD analysis project Ga0157363, IMG submission 111477) | Fungus gardens microbial communities from leaf cutter ant in Ribeirão Preto, State of São Paulo, Brazil - Atta sexdens ASBM1 | ecosystem: Host-associated > Fungi > Mycelium > Unclassified ...
TCGATGTGACCACTGATCACATATTATATAGGACGTTATAAATATTCGAGTCGCACTATAAAGATAAATGTGGAGATCAGGTAGAATTTCTCTAATAAGGCACGTTGGAGCTAGATATATAGTTGCATGATTCACGCGTAAAGATATATTCGCAGTGGCCATATCTGCGTAGTTAAGTGATGATAATCTGAAATGGGATCCGCAGTAACGTATATGTATTGTTTTCAAACGTCGTCTTATGCAGGCATCCAAACTATAAAATTTCATATTGTGATAAGCATATTCTTCAAACGTATTTAAGATTATTTGTTTTAAGCATAATATATACAGTATTTAATTCATCAAAATAAACAGTCCATTCCTATCTTAACATTGTTGTAACAAGCGCGAGAAAGAACCGACGAATCTTCCCGAAGAGGAAAAGAAATTGCATTCACTTTATATACCCACAATGATACGTCTGTATAATGCCAAGAAAGACGCGTGTGTTTTCACGAGCTACTTAGTTACGCGGAACGAGCGAAATTACACCAATATGCGAAACCGACATAGAGATAACGCCTGCTGGCGTCGGCGAGAAATCTCAGTGACCCACATTCACCGGTTGTATGCAGTTACTAAACGACAACGTTACAGCCTACGTATTACGATGGACATGTCCATCCGTTAACGTCATCATTGATTAATTAATTCAAATATAGCGTATGACTATGCGAGAAAAATGTTGCGTGCTTCATAGAATAACGCAATTTACTTCAAAATATTTATTAATAAAAACAAAATCATACATTATATTTTCTCTTCATTTCAATATTTCCTTTTCTATGGAGGTGATTTTATATAAAATAAATTATTTTTCTATTATGAAATATAATTATAATTTAGAACAATTTAAATAAAAAAAAGAGAAGAGGGAGAGCGTATTGCTGCACGTATTATTATATTTTTTTAGTAAAATTTTATTTCATTGTATTTTTCTTCAAAATAAAGAGCAAAAAGTAATTTTATAAAATTTATTATTATACTATACGATGGATTATTTATTGCGTGAGAGAATTTGAATGAAGATGTTATACGAGTTTATCATGAGTTTATGATGTAAAAAGATACACATATATATATATGTATATGCTGACCTCCATATGTTAAAGTTATGTGTTGAAAGCAGGATTATAATTAAATTAAATGTTACTGCGATTTTATACGTTTAAAACGAGTGATGTATATCAATAAAAGAAATATCATTAAAAATAAATACTAAAAAAGAAATAAAATAAAAAATTTTTTTCACGAACAATTGTTAAATTTCTTCTCTCGCATACAGAAATGTTTTTGACATCTCAAATGTCTCATTGAATATTTATTATTTTTAATACTAATTAAATTTAATAATTTTATATAAAGATAATTTAAATATATATATAAAGATCAATATTATAAATATCGTAACTGAATGTAAAAATAAAATATTTGCTTATTACTATAGAAATCATTGTAACGAGCGAGAATCATCCTCGGTTGCAACAATCGCTGACCTTACATATATTTGATTCGTTATCTTTTGCGACCGTTTGTTTTATTAAAAGTGCAGAATGAAATATAATAATAATCAACAATAATAATAATCAACAATTTCTAAAACGAGCGTATGTATATGCAATTTCGCAACAAATAAATCTAATGGATGTTGTCACATTCGTAATCAGCGCACCAAAATCTATCAAGTTTTAAGAATGGGTCGATTAATGTTTTAGAAAAGAAACAAATCTGCATACATCTTAGTCCAATAATTCTTTTTTTACGATTTACATTATAAAAAACATTAAAAAAGGAAATAATGAGAAAAAAAATAAATTTTTGTAATGGAAATATTAAATTTAGTTATATTTATTATATTTTAAATTTATTTATATTATAAATTTATTTATATTTATATTTTAAAAACATTCTATTATTTTTTATATTTTTTATATTTTCTATATTATCTATAGAGCATTCACTGTTAAATCTATAGTGTCAAATTTAACTTAATGTAAGTCGCCATTGCTCCTACTAAATATATCATTATTTTATACTAAAACGATAATTAAATTTGACACTCTATATTGTCTATTTACTACTACATTGGCACTATGTCGTGCCAATTTGACACTACATTGTGTCAAATTGACACTGTATATTGTCAAATATAACCATTGTTATAGTATAAAATAATGATATAATTGAGTAGCAGTGGCGACTCATATTAGATTAAATTTAACATTATAGATTTAACATTGTACAATTAGAATTTCTGGCAAATAAACAATTAGATAACAGAGATGTCATGTGCAATTAAAAAACTAATAAAAATTTTTAGTAATACTAAATTTATTCTGATATTAATAGTTCATCAAACTTGATCATTGATAATTTATTTGGAATAATAATTTTTAAACATTATAAAATAAGATTAAAAAATTCATTTTTTATAAAACTGTAAAAACAATAAAATTGGCAAATTTTTTGTGTTTGTTGAAGATGTTTTTCAACTTCGGGAGTTATATAGCATACTTACTACTAGAATTCTCCTTTAAACAATCAGGTTAAAAATAGATTATGAATATAAACATCATAAATAGAAAAATAAATAGAGATAAAAAACAAAATTCTATATTCAATTCCTGATATTAATATTTCTTCTATTTTTATGATGTATTTCATTGAATGCTTAATAAAGATAAGATTATTTTTCATGATTATATGTATTACCAGCTCATTCAACACATGTACTTATAGATAAATCAATACTTCTGTGTATATTGCAGCTTATTGTTATATTTCTTCCGTTGAGAAAATCAATTCATGTGCCGATTAACTCTATGAATCATCACAAAATTTTGCTTTAGAAAACAAAATCTATAACAAAATCTACACCTAATTACAGTGTTATTGCTACAGATCGATAAAGTGACGTGATATGGATTTCGTAAACGACACTGCAATCTTTTGCTTCCAGAAATAAACGCCGGAAGTTGCGAGTTGTAAAAAACACATTCACGATTAAAACGAGTGTGCTCTACGTGTGCATTTACGCTAGCTGACGGTCAATGAACAGTTTTATCAGAGATTCTCGAGAAACTCGTATATTTCTATGCTGAAGTGAAAACAAATGGATAACAAATGGAGAAACCACAACTTTGATTCCTGCAGGCATTAAGTACTAACGATCATTCGCTTTCAAAATTTACCATAAAATTTATGAAATACTGCAGAAATCATAAAAAATCATTTTTTTTAAATAACGTAAAAATCTGCAAAAAATTTCTAAAACACGTGCCTTCAGTGGACATTCTTAATATCTAACGATTGCAAATAAAATGTCATCGAAGAATGCGCACCTAGTAAACGAGAATGGATTAAAATGGAAATTTTTTTTTCTATCCGAATGCGTATTTTAAATAGCGAATACTTTTTTTGGATTTAATTGGATTCAATTGGATTCAATTAGATTCAATCGGATGCAATTGAATTAAAAAACTGCATTTCTTATTCAAAATTTTGAATTGAACAGTATTCACAATGCACAGAAAAAGCTAATATTATTTTTAGATTGAAAGACGTAGAGATATGATCCATGCAATTCATATAAATGAATAAAAATGCATTCAGAATTGAAAAACATTCATTTTAACATTCGTGGATCAATATTTCTGAATCCATTTCAATTCAATTCTCGTTTGCTGGACAAACCATATGCTGTCATCAGGTGCGTGTCCGATTACGTATGTGCGAAACGCGAGATTCATCTCTCGCTGTCCCGTTGGACTCTCTTTCCCGTTTTCCAAATCGTGGCTTTCATCTTCTCCTTTCGTCTCGAGCAGCCGCGTGTATCGCGAGGCGCGCCTTGTCCTTGTGTGTAGCTACGATGCACAGACTGTGCCGCGCGCAATTACCACGCGGTGCATAACTTATGCCATGCCGATACGCACGTCAGTCTGCCTACATCTCGCCGCATGGGACATAATGGTACGAGGGTAGTCCCCCCCCATTCTCTCCTACCGCTTAACAATGCGACGGCAATTGCATAATCCACGCCAAGGGGACTTACGTTCGACGTGGGCGATCGGAATTCGCGATATTCTCGATCGGTCTCTGCTGAGAGAGAAGTTAAAGATCGGACATACGTCTATCCTCAAAGGTGCGGTCAAGAATGACCTAGAGAAATGAGCAGCTTCCTCTTGGAAATTGCTGACACTCAAAATAAGATTCTGTCATCGTATTTCTAAATCTGTATAATTATCGATAATTTATCTTATACAAATATATCATTTTCAATACATACCGCATATTTTGATAAAAATCTTGTTTCTCTAATTTTTAAAAAGGACTTTTAATACATTAACAGTCGCATATGTTATCGTTAATATATTATACAAATTGCTCTAATTAATTGTATCTAATTAAATTAACATCAACAGAATTTATGTTTTCAGTAATATTAATCTTAATGCTCATTTTATTATCAAATGCAAGAGCTGCACGCAAACCTATGAATGTACAATAAATAACGAAATATCACAGCACGCTAAATAGCAACAGTTATGATGTGCGAAAGTTTATACGAGAGCATTATTGTTACAGTCATTAACGCTAATGCTACAAAAATAACATAATTGTATTATGTATTACACGAACTTGAAAGTAACGGGCTTTATAAGGATTGCGACTTTGTTATTTCTTGTCTCGATCTACAAATATCCATGATCGTTTCGTTTAGATAATGGACAATCGGATCGTTTTCAAATTTCGTACATCATTAGTATCTCCGTTAGTCCAAACGTCATTCACACGTTGGAACTCATACAACAACATTTTTCACACGATGACTTCCCACCACTAATGAGAGTCGATTATCCGCGCGAGAGTAACGTACGAGTATTACCCTGACCGAAATTAACCCTTCAAGTGGGTCGGCACATTACGTATATTACGTATGTAGTATCGTGCGAAAGTGTTTTAATCAGAGAAAAAAGGGAAGAGGGGCAAGCGCAGCTTCAGCTGGTGCGAGCTTTACGATTATTGCTCTCGCTGCATGAAAAGTATCTTCTCTTATTTTCGTGAATTCCTGCAATTTCCGAATGTTAAATATATTGACGTAATTATCAATAATTATCAATTGATATTTATAATTATAATTGCACGGTAAAATAATTATAGTTAAGAGCCCCATTTTTATAGTTATTACTGTTATTACTGTTAATATTTAATAATAATTTTCGTGTATTTAGTAATGCATCTGAAAAACATGATACAAAATAGTTGGTAAATTCGAAACAAGAGATTTAAAATTTAATTGCGAGTACATCTCAATGAAATCAATGTAACCAGAGATTTCTGCAACAACCGGATAAATCCAAAACTGTTTCCCGGTATAACAGGAAAAGGGGAGTGTTTATAATTTACCGAACCATTACATTCGAATTATTACGATTTATCGCATTAATACTTTCTACATTTAATTTACTTTCTGCTTCTGAATCATTTAAGCTCATTGAAATTTATCTATACTGATTTCTCGAAACAGCGATTAATACGATTCACAATAATCCGTTATCTAAATCTTACTTCTCAATGTGAAACTCATGTAATTTCTCTTGTTACCTTACAGCGAGAGAAAAGAAGTTTTTAAAATATTTGTTTAGAAAGACAGAAGAAAAACAGAGATATTACATTACATTGTAATAAATATATATATCACTGCTTTATTAAAAAAACGCAATAATGTTTGCTAGAATTTTCTTACTTTATCGTGATTTTTTTAACGCGTCTTTGTACACAAGAAAAAAAAAGTGAGACCGGAAATGATAAGACCGGATGTCAGACAAGTTTTTTTTTCTAGAAATACAACTTTATACACATCGCGTAGTGTAAGAACGTGGAAAGGAAGAGACGTTGAAAATATGAAGACATGGCGCATTAAGAAATCAATTGAGAAACACTTGGAGGATTAAATAAGAAATATTAATGGTATAACTTACGACATCTGCGCATTCTCTTCGTTTCACTTTTGCCAAAATACTTTGTTTATATCAAATAAAAATTATATATATTTTTGAGTTTATTTTTAAATTTAAGCAGATATGCATTATATTTGCAGTTCAATATTTTATGCGTGATATAATTTAATATTTTTGGCAAGGAATATCTTCAAATATAATGTATTAAAAATAAATAAGAAAAATAGTAAGAAAAATCATAAGAAGAATAATTTGAAAAACCTCAAAGAATATTCAAGACAAAAAAATATTTATCAAACAGAGTGGAATTATTGAACATATGATGCAATTACAATCATTGACTCTATCGCTAAAAAAAAATTGTATTCATCTTCGCTATTCTTATTCTATCTCCGTACGTAGTTATGCACAACTTGCAGGCTGTATTTCCATTTATTCCAGATACGCAAATAAATGTGACGTATATGGATTATCTACCCATATCTATTACGCACGGTATTTGCGTTACGCCGAGAAGATTACTATATCAATTCTCCTCTCCGCACGCAATTCTATGAGGGTTCCAGGTAGTAATTGTTATAGGATCCAAGGATTCAGTGACCCAGTTTGTATGTGTGAGTGACCGCTTGTAACAACTACATAAACTGTTTGGCCATGAGGTAACTGAGCTTAATAAAGATATTAATTCACTGACGATTGGCAAAGCAATCATTTAATAAAATTATTTATATATCATATATTATATAACTTACAATAAAAAAAGTAGGACAAAAAATAAATCAGGTATCAATCTAACGTTATGACAAAAAAAAAAAGGAAAAAAAGAAGAGATAAAATAACAAAAAGCTGCAAATAAATTCTATAGACTTTTCTATGCTGATTTTTTGCGAATTTTGTTTTCTTTTCTTTTTGAGAATTAATTCGTTGAAATTCGTTAGATTCAATGTGGAATATTAGTCCCATTTGACAAAAACGTAAATAACGCGGTTATTTCAAATAATCGGAAATATTAATGGAGTACCAATGTCAAGGATAACCGACGTGATGCGTCGAGCGCACAGCCACGCTTCCACCTACGATATTGTACAATCGCGATCTCACTTTCCATAATAGGCGAGCTTCTATGAATGAATTGTGCAACGCACAATAAGAATAGATAACACTTCGTACAAATTGCGTATTAACATCCTCAATATAAATTTTATGAAGAAAAATTTGTTTCATAGAGGCTGCGTTTCTTAATAATTGCTAAACGAATTATACAAGTACACAATAAAAAACATCTTGTATTTGTGATCCTCACTCAAGTCCTTGTTAAAATTTTGTGTTGAATTTTTAATATATCCAAGTGTTAATTTAACATAATATGATTATATTATTAGACTATTTTGTATTAAATTGATATTTAATATTTCTTAGTGTCAAAATAATATAATTTATGAATAAATAAACAAGTAAAATAAAAATAATGTATTTTTAAATGTAAATTCTAAGATAAATAAATAAAATACGTATTAATTACAACATATCATAAATTTTAATTTTAATAGAAATTTTCCAACTGTTTTTCTATGTATACCCTTAAACATTTCAAGATGAGATAATTAAGAAAAATCGATACAACCTAATGTAAAAAGGTAACATAAATCATATTTCTTTTCGATTCCTATTTCTATGTAACATACGCGTGATTCTAAAATAAGTATTAGCTGTAAAGGCGCAGTGTCAGAAAAAGATTAAACCAAGACAGTTGAAGACAAGCCTAATAGGCAGTAACGATCTCTATATTGCTTTTTCATTGCAACACGTGCGGTTAAATAACGTCTCGAATCTTAACGAATGAAGTGTCAATCTCCGCGGGAAACAAGCAGCTTTTACCGAAGTAAAATATGCCATTAATCATTTCTTATTAATCATTTCTCGCACTCGTCATCATCGCGGAGGTATCTTCCGAACTTGTGCTCAGGATTATTCACACCTTTTGATAACTCTACCTCGATCGAAGTGACGTGGCCACGGGCATGACACGCGGGCGTCCAATAGCGGATTTGTCATCAAACTCACATTGAAACGGTCAAGCTAAAAGACATGCTGAATCTTTAATGAGACGTCCCGATACCGTTGCCACGGCCTCGGTATAACGCGCAGCCATCGTCAACGGATGGCAGCCCGAGTATGTGGGACGCTGCGTATGGTGCCGGTCGTCCGGGATGAACATGTATGGTCATCGCGCGTGATCTCTAGTCTAGGCGAGGCCGCATTGTATCGCCGAATCTATCAAGTTTTCGTTCCGATCGTATGCACGCACGCACGCACGCACGCACGCACGCACGTACGCACGTACGCCCAATCTATGCGGTGCGGTGGCGAAAACCGGTTCCTCGCTGTGTCGCCGCCGCAATCTCTTTGGGATACGATTCGGGATCATAGGAATGTCATAGGAACGTTGGACCTATCATAATCCCGATCGTGCGACACCACACCTGACTTCCGTAATCGCTTTATTCTCTGCGTGATTTCGGAAAAACTCTTATTTTACTTCATTTCTCTTCATTAAGATGATAAAGTGCCCTTCTTTTCATCAAGATGGTACCCTTCGTATGTACACATATGTTGTTGAAAAAAATAACGGAAAATTATCACAATTTTTCCGATTTTTAGAAATATAAAAAAAAGTTTTCAGAAATAGAAAAAATGTATAGAAAGCTGAACAATTCTTGAAAAAAATTTCATTGTAACTCTAAATCTGACATAAAATATATTCAAACAAAACATTATACAAAATTACATTCAAATACAATTACAAATTTGACACAAAAAATGTTAATATTGATCGATTTTGATATAAATACAAAATATATTTTATTGTATATGTATGGAATACAATTTATATTCCTAGAATTTTTTAATGACTTCTTCTTCTTAATAATAAAAATAATAAAGGTACATCATTAATAATCCTTTAATATTTCCAATTATAACTATTAAATTTTCCCTGCGTTTAAATAAAAAACTAATTTCTTTTTATATAGAATAGCATGATGTAAACGGAAAATAAAAACATTAAATGACTCAGGAGATCAACAAGGATATCCAGTTTTTATTGATCAGTAATTCAATCCGATAAATGCAGCGATAAAGATATTTCATGTGAGTAGTGCATTTAAACCCTTTAATTTTCAATCGCGGCCGTTAAATTTTCCTTATGTAAAAGAAAAATTATAAATTTTTTTAGAAATAACACATGACTGTAATAAGCTGCGATCGTAAAAACATAAAATGTCTCGGAGAATCAAGAAGCATTTACGTGCAGTTTTTATCGATTATGAGTAATTCGGTAGGATAACATACTGCGATAGAAATCATCTCACATTAGTGATTTTCCTACATTTGCACGATAAGAGATCAGCAGATACGAAAATCAAACGATTTCCTGTGAATATCATTGAATTACCCGAGGATTACTTCATCTCGCAACATCTAGGCGACAAGCCGCGCTGGTAACTCGACTCATATGCTATATTTGGAACTATCGTCAGCGTAACTGTAATTTCCATATCATTGATATTCATTCTTAATCCCCGCGCGCAATTTGCAATTGTACTGGAGTACAATGTATTTGCTAAATGACGCGAGATAGCCGTACTTAATATTTTTACAATCCCTTCGTACATGCGTGATTTTCACGTCATTGGTTGCGATACACTATTTGATCCGATAATATCAGCAGTATGATAAGTCCATAATTACATCAATTGCTACTGATTATTAAATTAAATTAAAGAATTAATCGACACATCGAACTATTATGGTAATGTTTTATACTATGCACCAAGAGCCACACACGCGATACGCAATTAATTATACCAGCTTTCTCACAGGTTCGGCGTAAGTCATAATTAAAGCAATTAACGATATATTGCAATATGAAATAACGGTATAATCATGGTGGATCAAAATAGAAAAGAAGAAAAGTTAGTCGTGAACGTTATTCGTTTACAGAACGGGATCAATATAAAAAATTCGATGGAAAAATAAATCAACGACATTCCGTTATTTACATAATCCGGTTAATCTCGTTAACAATTTATTACCGTCTGGGACAGGATATAAGAAGATTAATGTTCCAATTAATGTTGAATACCGGCTGACTTAAATGGCAAATAAATGTCTATAGACTTCACGTCGTATCAATATACGATATTGATTAAAAAGAGATATTAATTAATTATACTGAAGTTCTTCATAGGATCAGGGAAGGGCAATCTTGTAAACGTAAATGGCATCTAATAGGAACGTCATGAAAAAACAAAGCCTCATTATAAGCGCTATTATGCAATTAGACTTCCAACGGCGAAACTATACAAAACTTTCGCAACGTATGTAAGATTCATTATTGCTTTTTTCATTGTCCCGGCCACAAGTGTCGCTGGCTGTATAGCCACGTATGCTATTATCAGAACTATTTCGCGTCAGATCAATACACATTCCTTCCTTCGCGTCTATCGACCGTAAATAATATACGGCCTTGTACGTAATGTCAGGTAAAATATAACGTACAAGTACAGAACGTATCTAAAAATCAAATCAAAGTAATCCACGCTCTGATTTTACCTAACAGTATTGAAGATAAGACGATATAGCTAAGTATATCGGATAAGATTATATTTGCATACAGACACGTAAATATTTCGTAATGAAGTTATGTATTATAGGATATTATACGTGTGATATAAATGTCGTGTAAATTTCAATCATACTAGCACAGCAGAGTCTCAGCGATTTTTTTATATCAAGCTATTTCTCTGATGTTAATTCAAAATAAACAATAAAAAATTCTTTAAATTATCTTTTATCAAAAGAGAGCTATTTCTTTTTTTCCAGTTCACTAAATAATTTAAATACATATATTATTGTTTTATTTCTTTGCAATGATTATAGTAGTTTATAATAAGAATATTTAAAGAATTGATTTATTTTTTTAATATTTTATTTTTTTAATAAATCGATCACCGAAATAAAGTAAATAAACTTGTGTGATGTTGCTATCAGAAGCCATCTTTTCCGTCTGGCGAGGGTAGGGTACTTTGTTAGTCGCTCTGTAAGAAGATTACCGTTACGTGGTTATGCCATTGCAGGTTCAACGTCACGGTGCAAAACGCCCGGTCGACGCCATGATGATGATGCGTGTGCACGCAATGTGTGTTTCCAGATTGATTGGAAGAAATCAAATCGCAAAATTATTTTTATTCTCCGCTTTACCATCGAGATAATCTCAATCATTACTATTACCGTCTATTACTATTACTATCAATATAGATTAATTTTTATCTCGGTTTTAATTTATTCTTAATTTTTTTCTTACGAGCAACGCAAAGCAATCCTATATAGAATCTTGCGAAATAGTACACTCTCGATTTATGCAGGAAAAAATCAGTATGAAAAAAAAATTTTAAGAAAAAACACAACATAAGTTATGGAAAAGATTCATGTATCTCAAAATTTATAAAAAAATCTTATTTGTCGTCGGTGTCTGAATTGTAATTTAAAACCATCAACTCTCTCTTTTTAACTAGCACAAAGTCACTATCTTCATCGAATTTTTTCTATTTGGAAATATTATTTCAGTTTCATTATTTATATCTACATGTTCAGATAATCATTTACCAAATTTATTTTTTACTAAATTATTATAAATGTTCTGATATTCACTGCAACATTTTTAAAATTTTTCTTGAAATTTTTCTTGAAATTTTAAAGCTTGTTAGATATTTGGATCAATATCTGAAATTTTCCAATTTTGTGGCTAACTGTAGAAGAAATTGTAAAAAAAAGAACCGCATAAAATGAGATCGCGTAAATTGAAACCGCGTATAAAAAATCCGTGTAAATTGAGAGATTGTTTATCACGTAAAAAGAAACCTGTATAAATTAAGTGCCACGTAAATCCGAGGGACGAGTTATTTATATCTTGCGTCAGAAGCTTAGAATGAATAGAAGTTGGAAACTACACAATAGCATCTCGTAAATTTCGACGCGAAAGAGAGCGTTAGAAAACGTATTTTAATAATAAAAATGATGTAAATATTGAAGCCAATGAGACTAGCGTCTCATATCGACCAAAATTTTTAATCGAAAATTGTCTTCCGGGTTTCGCAAAGATTCGCGTCTCGGTGTTGTGGGAGGTACACTCAGAGATTACGCGCGTACAAAAAATCAATGCGATTCAACAAGCAACGAACAATTGTAACTTGATGAAAAAAGAGAACATTTATGTACTTTCTTTCAAAGCAATACTCGAGTAAAATAATCTCTAGACGTATGCGAACGTTCGAACGAAGCGATGGAATTAAGAAAACTGGTTTAAGCTACAGTATGTAAATAATGTGTTTATGATTGAAACAAGAAGAGAGGATTATTTTCTGAGTATTCCTTTTAATTAATTCAAACGTTTCACCTGACGGCAAATATTTTCTCGTCACAATCGGAGACAAGCGTTTGAATCGAGGTCGACGAGAAAGTTAAATTTCTTCCTAGAAAGCATCAATCGTAACCGAATGAACCGAGGAAGTTGTTTCTAATTCAGTTGTCGCAAGGACCTGGAGCATAAAGTGCTTATCAAAATCATAACATTCCCCATGTACTTAGCATGTATCGTATACGATAAGTATAAGCGGCGTGAGAATAGTCCTTGGCATATTTCTGCTATATAATATCGGAATGACGCTTAAATACAATCGGTATTATTTATGTCCTGGAAACGAGTGAAAGCATCAATATCTTTAATCTTTTAATAGTAAACGTCAATCACAATGTTAAACAAATTGAAATCATAGGTAGCTCTCAATAATTCATATAATTAAAAGATACAGCTTGATTCAAATGACTGCAAATATACAATTAACCTTCAGATTTTTCCTCGATATTGAACAGATAACAAATAGTTAAACTATTATCTCACTTCTCTGTTATACAAAATCCCTTTTAGCGAAGAATTCAATTGTACGCAAAGGAGAAGATTTTATGGAATTTTCTTCAAGATATCAGAAATATATGAAGAGATATACATACAAGAAACATATTTAATATTATTAAAGAGTCAGAAGTTGAAGAAATCACTTTTCCACGTGACTTTTCGTGATATAATGACTAGCTACGTAGAATTTTGTATTATTATCACTAAAAGCGCGACTTGGACATTACATAACATTATTCCTTCTGTATGCAACACCTCCAAGGAATTCGCTGCATACAAATGATCGGGAACTATTTTAGAAATCCTTTTCCTTGTTCGTGATCCATTTTAGTCGACCGCGAAGTAATAAAGTTCTACTGGCAATAATATAGTTAGCAAATCTCAGAAAGAGAAACACATAGGTGACATTTTTATGACGATCTCTTTCCATTCTTGACGATTCTCTAAGTTGAAAGAAAATAATAACAGTAAGGAAAGAAAATTCGTACAATAAAAGATGGAATTTCGAACAATCTAATATTGAATCTTTCGAGAGCTCATTTAATAATGAAATACGCCACGTTGCCAATTGGCAAGTCAATACAATACCTACAGGTATCTACGCAATCATCAAAGTATAAGGTAAAAACGTATGCATCTTTGATTATGTCATAATTTACGTTTGTGTACTTTTATATACTTACATATAAAAAAATGTATAATGCATCTATTTGATCGATAAAACGTCAATTCTGCCTCTTCGAACAGCTTGTAGTGTTTATTTATTTTATCAGAAATTGCTTCATGGTGTTATAAAAATATACGTCGAGTGGCTCTAATACTTCTATTATTAGATATTACGCGATAAGCAAGTATATTGAGCTAAATCTAAGCTGGAAATAGAAAGTCCATATCCGAAAAGTTGAGAATCCAGAGATAATTAAAAAGTGATTGACGTGATATATCACAGGATTAAAGTTGACTACTGATTAGATTACAGGATTCGGAAGAAGTATATTTCTTTTGTAAGATTCTAAAAATTAATGATAATTTCATATTGCAAAGTTTCATTTATCACGTATGTATTTCATTGATAAA
>Ga0157363_1003588_pt1 | contig 14051 bp, 6 predicted proteins | sample AttsexASBM1_FD_111477 | JGI IMG/M metagenome (GOLD analysis project Ga0157363, IMG submission 111477) | Fungus gardens microbial communities from leaf cutter ant in Ribeirão Preto, State of São Paulo, Brazil - Atta sexdens ASBM1 | ecosystem: Host-associated > Fungi > Mycelium > Unclassified ...
GTACAATAACGGGAGTGGAGGTATCAGCAAGAGAAACTAGATAGCGATAAAATACGGCCAACGGAAGCTGCAGAGTATTCTTCGTGGTTCTGCAAATATTTCCTCCCTGAAAATTTCTCGCTCCCTGTTCTCTCCTTCTCTTTGCTCTTTCTCTCTATTTCTTTCGCTCTCTCTCTCTCTCTCTCTCTCTCTCTCTTCATTTACTGTTTCTTCTTCTCTCTCTTTTCTTAATCGAGTCCATAAAAAAAAAGAAAAACGATACGGAAGAAGGAACCAAAGACCGATATCGATATGCCGCAGATGCCACAGACAGCACTTTTTACCCACCTTTTTCCGATATTAACCGATTAAACATTTACCGTGGATTTTAAAAGGCCGCGGAAAGACAGCCGCTACCGCCATCGCCGTCGCTGTCACACATTTTCCCCTTTCATTCTTTCAGTTTACCCCGATGCCTTTTTTCATGTAATAACTTCATAAGCAAGGCAAGAAAGTCGAGAAACGACCCGATGAGATGACTTAATTAAAAAAATACGGGACTGCCGGGCGCAGATTACGGACCGAAATAGATTCGCATATTAAAATATAAACCGTTTACGCGAATGCTTTTTAATTCCCGCTCACAGCAACACATTCTCGCGGGAATGCTGTGATGTTAATTAGCTCTAATGAAGCGAACCTAATTGCCCTGCATTGAGCCGCTATCGTTCTTGCTCTCTTGTCTCTAACCCATTTTCCGTATTACGTTAAATTACGTTCGAAAAGGATTTCATGAGAAATAAATGTACTACATAAACTCATACGTGCGATACGAATTTATAATAATTTATTTTTAATATTAATTAAATGATACTTTTTATGGAATCCATTTTTTTAACATACCATTTTTCGATTAATAATATTTGAATTCACTGGAAAACTATAGTTCAAATTACATACATTAATAATTTTAGTTTACAAAGAATATTGATTCTTCGTCGCATACGGGGAGCATGTTTGTTGTAAAGCGGTGATAAAACTTAATTACACGATTTTTACAAACATGACGGCCAGAACAAAATGTTAGATAATTTTTAATACATAGCGTAAATTGCCATACAGTGAGCACCTGGAAGTCCTGTAAGTTGATAATAGCCCTGAGAACAATAGCCTTTTGTGTCACGAGCAAATCCTCTTATTAAAAGCCACGCTTGCGCTACAAGAGCCGAGGAACAAGATAGTAACAAACGCTCCGGCTAGTGCTCCAGACGTAGAAAGTAAACGTTCGCAAGGTTGGTTATATGCGGTAGACATACAATAATTAACTGGAGATGTTTAACACTTTTCTGACGTAGATAGACAGCTAAAGAGATGAATCATCTGTCTTATCGCATCTATATCGTAAATTTTCCTTTAAAGTCTTTCAATTTTTAGAAGAATTTCACTTCCTCTTTTTCCTTTCAATTTCGATAAAGGCTGCACACACGTTTTCTCATCTACAATTTATTAACTTTTTTCAAAGATTTAGGATTTTTAATTAAACAAAAACAACAACTGCAACTTTACAACAGTAAAATCGCGCCGTTATCTTCCTGCTATCTCTACTTCCAATATTAATTCTAAAAATATCCAGTGAAGTCCGACCTTGGGTAGTTAAAGAACTGTTACTTCCGGCAGCTCCGCAAGTCTGGCACTTCCGCGACTGGAAGAGTATGAGTTGAAAAAATAAAATTCACGGTGTAATCTCCGCTTTCGTGCTCGTAAAAGGAACCTGGGGGTGTCGGCCTGACTGATGGACGGTCGTGAAGTACCGCCGGGTTGAACGAAGGGTCAAACGAAAACACACACGGAAGAGACCGGGTAGCCATGTCGCGCTGTCGGTTTTCGTGCCGACGAAGCGAACCGCGGATTGATCGCCGGCGAACCGCACGAGATTGATCGCGCTGTGTGTTCCTTGCGTTTACAACGGCAACACCCTGTGCCGCATGCGAGAATTACGAGAGTCGGTGACTCCCGTCCAGCATGGATTTTGCTCATATTTTCTACGTTATATTTGACGTCACATCGTCTGAGAAAGGAAATTCGCCATCGCGGGGAAACCGTCGTTGTATATTTCATAAGAACGGTCGCTGTAACCAATTATTCCATAAACATTTACATTGAAACTGACAAAAGAAGATAAAATCTTACTGGGTAAATTTTCTCGTATTTAGCGGTCTTTTAAATGCATTCTTATTACAATAAAAGTGTCACTGCTTCAGAATAAGCGTCAGTTTATTATATTCCAGAGAACGATTCCAGAGAAAAGTTTTCGATAAATAAAATTATATTCGTATTCTTTTTTCGATATGCAAACGCCTTTTCGATTTGGTATAACAATGTTTTTTCTATTGCTTATAATTTTTTATCAATAAAGCTTACATACATTTGTTTGTTCCTTGATATTTTGGCGTTTCAATTGAAAGAAAATTTTTCTTATACTTTGATTTTTATGGAAGATATAAGCAATCGAATTGGATTGATGTACAATAATGTTTATTGTTTTCGTAGTAAGACATTTAAGAGTTAATAATCGACAAAATTTTCTACATATAAATAACGTAAAATATATAATTACTCCAAAGAACCTTTTTCCCGCATATCTAATATCCATCGTCCGGCTGATAATTTAAATTAAAATGAAAATGATGTTACGCGAAATAATGGCAAAATGATAATGTATATACAGTATTATATATTATATTGTACAACGTAACAATATATACATAAGCCAGAGAGCGCGGTGTTATTATCGCGATGTCGTCATACTGCAATCCCCTTGCACTTCATCGACGTGCACTCTACTGCAGCAACTGCGACTGGCAACGGCAAGATAACAAGATATGTGTCTCGAATCGCTAATGACGTAAGTCCAAACTTGGCAAAGCGCATCGAAACGGAGATACGAAGGTGTGCAGCAATAGGGGATAGAAATTGGCGAGAGGGATGGGTAGTTAGTTCGCTGCTCTGGCGAAATCAACGATGTGGGTCAGCCTTTGATACACCGTCATATCGAGCGAACAATTAAATTGGAAACCCACGTTGGCGAGTTCGAGGTCGCGCGAGGCTTAACCCGATTTTAGCGACCGGTGATAGGAGGGACGACGGTCAGATATATCTATATTCCTGTTGTCCGTGCATATTTTACCGAGTGAGGAATTGGAGCCGATCGAGAGAATCGAAGCCGCGAAGCGATCGAGCGCCCGCAGAAGCGACGACAGATTCGCAAGGGATCAGTGGGGATGGTCGAAGTATCGTGGCTGGCATGATAAGGGGACGCGATTAATTCCAGGTTGGAAATTAATTGCCGAGCCGGCACCCTTCTCCCAATGTCGGTGTACGTGTCCATTGTGTTCAGCGATGATATCGCGATTCATCGCGACGTCCGGTCATCCGTTGCGCTAAGTTTTGCTGCGTCATCGCGTTGATAAAGGGAGCGGGCAGCCGGACTAATTTTTGAGAATATATATATATGTGTGTGCGAGTAGAAAAAGATCACACCTTGGTAAAAATGGCTATTTACGGGTGCCGTAAAGAGAATATTTTCTTTTTTGTTTTTCTCGTACACCGGGTAGCGCAATTTCGTACGCTTGCAAAAGTGCACGCCTGCGTTGTTTGCAGGGAACACACGCGCTACAGGTAATGAGTCATGTAAATTAGAATTGAAAGTGAGGTAGCGCCGAGAGGACGTGTATAAGCAAAATATGTTGAGGAAAATACGTTTAAAGCTCTCATTTCGTCTTACGGGATACTTGAAAACAATTATGACTAGGTAATAGAATCATAAAATATGTCTCTGAATATATTTTGTGAAATAGAACAAATATTTATTTTAAATATTTAAAACACAATTTTTATTTATGTGTTCTGAGTGATTTTAAAGTCTTATTTGCCTTTTTTCATTTGAATTATTTTTTATGTGCAAATATCGTAATTAATGTACTTCATGTTTTCTTTAATAATACGAAGTTCTGGTATTTCGAGATAGATTTCATTTTCGAACTGAAATAAGAACGGCTATTGGTATTTAAAGCACGGATTTTTTGCCCCTCGACGCTGCCGATGGCGGAAGAACGAACTCTCCGCAACCCCGCTTAAATTTCCAATTAAGATTCCTGCCTGCTCCGGACAAAAAAAAAAGCGAATGATGTAAGAACGCTCGCGCGTGTTCGCGAGAATTCAGCGCGGAAAAGAGCGGCAAAAAGACTTGCCACCGCGACATCAGTAGGAACGCTCGTAGAGTTATTTCTCTAACGAGCTTGAAAGACAATAGGGGTTATAGCTCTTCTGTAATCCGGTTGCCGAAGCGTCCCGTGTCATCCTCTCAAAGGCCTTTTACGCGTGCTCTTGTAATTAGCGGCTCGCGAGAGAAAACGGTTGGCTGCAGGCAACCTCCACCCACGGAGTCCACGACAAGCAGAATATCCCCGGGATTTTCTCGTTCTTTCGCATCGCGCATCCCTTCGGGAAGTGGAAAGCGATGAGGATGGTGGCGAATGTCACGTGGGATCAGAACGGTGGACAAAGTGACCGAGATAGAAATATGAAAAATACACAGTAATATATTTTGCAAAAGAACTTTCAGAGATGTCACTTTTAGAACGCTTAATCCTCTACTTGTACCACAAATCTCGTTAAGCTTTCAGTTACTATGAGGTTTACGTGACCTAATTTTTAAAAAAGGTATTCGGTCTCTTCCTTATCCCACTTTGTGGTAAAGAACGGCGATGTCCGGTGAGAAGATACGCAATATCACCATCAAGAAATTTTACAAATACTTTCTAAAACTTTTAGAGTGAATCTCACTCTTAAGGATTAAAAATTGAGCCACTCTTTTTCAAGACTGATCAATTTTCACTTTTTAATGTGAGATTCTAAATTTTTATTTCAACACTTTCTATATCATTAATTTCCTGCGTGTAATAATTACATACGATATTTAAAATGCTAAATCTCTTCTCTCTCTCTCTCTCTCTTTTTCGCCCTGAAGTTTCAGACCATTTTACATGCTAGTCTCGCTTTTCGTGTTCGCGATAGTCCAGTTTAACTCGTTGATCTCCGAGCATCTTGTTACGAGATACTCGATAAGAAGGTACGATATCAAAAGTATCAAATTACTTGGCAAGAGAAAAACGCTCGCAATATCAGACTAATCAACGAAAAATAAAAAAAAATTAATATACTATAGTATAATATTTGGAAATACTCATTTCAATCTATCTCTAATAATAGCGTAATTGCTCCTTCGATATCATGCCTGACCGGTTTCGCGCGTCTTCTAATTGCTGCCGCGTTGCTGGAAAACTGCGAAAGATTTATGCGCTACCTCTCCTCCCTCCCCTTCTTTCGCGCTTAATAACCGCAGACGCGAAGGAGGAAATTGATGGAAGTGAGAGTAAAAGCGTGCAATTACGACGATGGCGGGTAAAATAATAATTGTCCGTCGACAGGGAGAAATACAGCGATTGTCCGATACGTTTAAAACTGAATAACGGGCGGTAAAGAAAAGCGGAGAAGACGTGAATGTATCTTTTGAAATTGAAAATTTATTTAGGTATAAACTAGGTATAAAAAAAAATTGATTAAAAAATGTAATTTTTCTCTTTCGATATCTATAACATATACATAACCCTAAATTGCTGGAAAAATTCCCAAACGTAATTCACTTATGCGACCAATTATGGTAATGTAGTATACGTAACGTTGACTGGCTTCTCTTGATTAACTTTTCAGTTTTTCGTTCGCGATCGTTAAGTAATCAGTCCTCATTGGGCCTTTTTATTAACACCTAAAATGTCGGCACGATGTGCCGCCAATAAAGGATCCCTTTCGCATTCCGTGTGAAAGGCTTTTCCTATAGTCGCGGAAACAATGATCTATTGTCTGCGCGCGGATACGCAAAAAGAGAGATCAAAAAGCGCGAGCACTGGATACACAGGGTGTTCTACCGTTATGTGCAAAACGTTTTCAATAATAAATCGAAATTAGTCGAAAATGAAGCTCAGTGATGATCAATTTATACATTATGAATTTCCATCGAGATTTTTTTTTCTCTCATTCTAGATAAAAATAAATTTATCTCAGAATCAGCTGCAAAATAATTTTCATAAATATGTTTACATTACAGAAGTTTTGACAGCAATTTTACGAGAGACAATGATAGGATTAATATTATTTATTTTTTTTATTAATTTCATATATTCTTCATATAGTAATTTAAACAATTCAATAAGCAATTTGAATAACATTTCAAGTACAACGTTTAACTTTACTGGCGTCTAAGTAATTGTTCAACTATCTTGGTAACTAAGCTGTGATCATCCAAGTTTTCGTCGAGTAAAACCGATCGCAAATTTGTCCAAGTATTTGTCATTAAAATATCTTCCGGTAACGATTGGTCACCCCGTAGAAACTACCGATCGGAAACCAGGGGAAAATGAAAGTTCGGTCTAGCAGGACGGCAAGAGAAGGAGGGAAACGAGAGGACGAGCAGGCTCTGCAAAGAGAGAGAGGATAAAATAATTTCCGGAACGTCGGAATGTGGAGTACTCCGATGGAAGTGGCGTCCTGATCGAAATCCGGGACGAGAGAGGACAATTATTGACGCAGACTAATTTCACGAATCGAGCAACGCGGCAGCGTCGAAAATAAAAGAGAGGGAGAAAGAGAGGAAGAAGATAGAGTAGAGAGATTCCGAAGAGAATGGCAGCTATCCTGCCGATTTTCGCGGGGGATGAGTAATTGAGAGAGCTGCGTGTCTCTTTTTCGGATCGGCGGCTTTAAAACGCTCGATTATCTTAAAAATGTATTTTCGACGGAATTATATTTTCTCTTCCGTTTTATGTATTAATAGTTTTTCCATTCATGGAATTACCTGGATGATTATTCTAATTTCTTGAAATATTTTCAGAATACTTTCTTTTTTAAGTACTCTTTTGGATCTTCAAAATTTGTTCCAATGTGAATAATTGAAAGACTTGAATCAAACTGTACAAAATATATCAAAATTGCAAAAATTTATTGTAGGATGAATAATTGAGAGAGTTACGTGTCTTTTTCGGATCGGTGGATTTAAAATGCTCGATTATTTTAAAAATGTTTTCGCTGGAATATTATATTTCCTTTTCTCACCGTCTTATGAATTAACGATTTTTCTATTAGTGAAATATAATCTGGATAATTATTCTATTCTTGAAATATTCTCGGAATGTTCTTTTTTTTAGATACTTTTGAATTTTCTATTCTAATGTAAATAATTGAGAGATAAAATACAACAAAAAAAATTATACAATCTATTGCGAAATATTACAGTTTAATAGGCTACTTAGGCGTTGTAATCACCTCGTATTTAGCTCATAACTGGCAATGAGTGAATCGGTTTTTAAAGTCTGATTTATAACACCCGTAGGAATACCGATTTATACGATTTGGTTTCTCGCTTCGTCGTAGAGCACGGTGAACCACGTGAACGAAACGATAGCAGCATTAATGCAATCAGGTCAACGAGATCGGGAGATCGTTTATATTCGCTCGTGAATGCGGCATACGGCGGAAGAATCGACGGGATAAGCTCCAGAGCTTACGTTCTCCCGTCGAAATCGCAAGGATCCCCGGCAAGGAAGCCGTTCGCTGAAAATTCACTCGCACGGGGAATACGAACGGGGAATGAATGCAGGAGGAGGAAAGTGTGCAAAAGCTGCGGGGTGAGAGCGGCACGTCTACATAATCCGAACCAGTCAAGTGTCATTTGATGACTGTCAACAGCGATCGCGATTTCGCGATGGTAACAGTCGGCTTTTGCTCGCGCGCTTCGCGCTGAGGACGGACGTGACAAGCAGTCGTGATATTCCGAGAACCTGGCACCTTAGATATCTCGATGAAAGAGAGCGACAGATAGATAGAGAGAGAGAGGAGGGGGGGGAGGGGGAGGGAGCAACGTCGAGTTGGATACGAAGCTGAGAGCAGGATCCTCGAGAACGTCTTTGAGGCGTTCTCTCGTGGCGTCCTCGCGCATGAGGATGCTGGCTTATGCTATTCCATACGGACCACGCACACAACCAGCCGCCAAGCACAACTTCGCACGCGTATTCCTGATTCAACAAAAGCGAGCGACTGACGTTCAAATCCGCCGAAATTGGATTTTAACAAGCACCCTATCCACCTACCTATCCGCGATGCAGGAGACTATGCAGCCTCACACGCGGTCGTTCACGTTCGGAATAAGCGGCGTGTGTGCTACGCGAGCTCTCAGTTCCACGAAAACAGCGAAATTTCGCGCAAACGGCTTACTATAAGCAATAAGATGAGAATAGAAATGAGAGACGTACGGAAGGAAGATATTTTCTCTATTTTTCTTTCGAGTAAGTCTTCTTTTAAAGCTTACGAATACTTACATTAAAAAAATAAAAACAATAAAAGTTTCTGTTTAACGACATAAAATAGGATAAAAGAGATACAACAATTTTGATGAAAATATTTCAAGTAACTTATTATAAAAGTTAAAAAGGTAATTATAAAAGCTACCGACGTTCGGACTTTTCGGGAGGTTCACAAAACTTTCAAGGACAGAGTTGAATACAAGAAAAGTTGAACACGAGTTAGTTACGTTGTTGCCGTCATCGGTCATTGAACTTCCGCAAGCCTATCATCACATAATACGGGAACGTGCGGCGACACGTGGACGACGCGACGCGACGCGGCGCCAGCGTCGCGATGTGCGCCGGAGCGCGTGACGCGATTTTAATCGGCGCGATTTGCATCGCTGCGTTTTCGACGCACGCGTGACGCATCCGAGCTCTCAGAATGGCCATATAAATGCTAATGGTCCAGCGACGTGGCCGGATTCGCGCGCCGTGTTCCAGTTACGCGTTATTGTCGCCGTGTCACACCGCTTTCATGTCATAATCCGATTCCACCATGTGTTGCTGCCCCCGAAAGCGAGCGGGCGGGCCCCGCATCCTCGACAGATGCATGTGGGATGTAGCGAACCGCCGCACCAATTCAACTAGCCCGCCCGTTACAATTAGCAAGCGCGATCGTTTGCACAATAGAACACGTACCGTTACTTGCCCCACTGCTGTTGGATTTAACAGCTCGCCCGAATGGCTTAAGCGCCGTCCTAATCTATCAAATTAGCGACTCGATGCGGGATATTCGTTGTATGACTGTACATCTCTAAATTCTTAAAGATAAGAAACGACTCCGTACGTGAATGAATGCAAAATAGTGATTACATGAAATAATAGTAAAAATCTTAAGTTTTATTAACTGCTTTGCTCGATAATCTACTTAGGTTTTTATCGAAATTCTCGATCGATGATGAATTTTTCTTATATATAATAAATATTAATTCTATAAGAAAAAAATAAATGTGTTAATTTAACGTATCATTTTAAATGTTCATTTTAATATGAAAAAGTATGATTGCTTATAAATTGTGTCACTGATACATTTTTGTGTTAATTTTTTAACATAATATTTGCGTTATTTCTCAACATATTCATCTTGTGTTAATTAACACAAAAATTTGAGTGGAGCATTTAGAGTAAAATATATTAAATTTAATACAATTTCCAAATGTGTATGCATTGTTAATTTGAAACCTGAAGCATTTTTTGGAATTTATCTTCGAGTGTCCATAAAAAACATAAAAAGCGTATCAGATTTTTATATACTTTTATTTTTTCAGTGTTTTTGAGATTCGCATGCGTCAGTTTGGTACAACGTCGGCGCTCGTTTGACAGCGTTCCACCGTTTGGCGAACGAGAGTTAACGTCGTCACGTAGGGCCGTTACTTAGGCGATGGATATTACAGCGCGTTTCCGGTAACGGGTAGTATCCAGGACGACGCGATATATTTTCCCGTGGATGTCGCGCGTCGTAGTTTCCTCAGCAAGTCGAACGAAATGGCTGGAGTGTCGGCTATCCCTCTTTCCTGATATGGGTCGCGACGGTGGATATATATGGTGAACCAACAACACCATAAAATACCGATGATACATAAATATTAAATACTTCCTTGTCGCCTTGTCGACAGAGAAGAAGGGATGCACGTACACCGTGAGACAAACGTAGCGTCGTATAAATCGTCACATAAATTATTGCCGGGCGTTAATTCATCCCCTGGTCTGGCGATTTGTCTGCCCGCGAGACTAAGAACGGAAATACCGCCTGAGATGAGCCCTTTTTTGCTGTGACTGACTCTTAGAATCCCTCACGATTGAGAGAGGAAAAGAGATCTCGCGCAGATACGCTACGGCGAAAAAAAATTGCAGGGACGGATATGTCTGAGGAAAGAGGCAATCGTAGCCAAATGTGAAAAAAATTCCCCTCCTGAACTGCCAAGTGTGAAAGAAGTCTCTTTTTCGCACCGAGCATAAGACAACGTTCTATCTTTTGAAACGCTAACTGACGACTTTCTTACAATACATATAACACAAATATAATATTACTATTTTATTTTATTCTAATAGATGTAATAATTGTCGATGGATAAAATATAATATTACAGTACATAAGTGTCCCTTCGTGAAAAAAATGAAATTTTAGATTTCAAATATAATAATAATAATAATAACGATAATAATCTTTTTATTAAAGGACAAAATTAACAAGAGAAATATAAGTAAATATACATTATAAAATAATGTAATTAAAAAAATGCGTCTCACAAGAGGTGAAGCATCAGCATAATGTTATCTTAAATCGCTTAAGCCTATAATAAAGCAATTACAAAAACAGTTATAAAATATGAACTAATATAAAAATAGGTAAAAATTGCTAACAGAATATGAAATTTCCATTGTGTAATTTTTTTATTATACAGTTTTCAAATGACCGAGGATAAATTGATTCTGACTCGTTGATGACGGACGATCCTTGACACCGTAGAAACGTCAGGGTCAGTAACGTCGATCACGATCGCGCTAGCAAGGCAAAACTCACTTAAAACTCATTGCCATCAAATGCTTACGCAAACACTTTTACGCCTTAGACACTCTACGAGTTGCGTTCTTGAACGTGAGGTAACTAATGCGTGGATAATCGCTGGGATAACGAGATTCGTGGAATCTCTTTTCCGACTGAATTGCACTGACGCCGTGCTGCGATTGGTTGGATCGTTTCACTTAACGAATTGAGTTGACGATGATGTCACACTGAAAATTATGCCAATCGCATCAGACTTGATAACATCAAATGCTTGTGTAAGCTTGAAAGAATATGAGTGAGTTAAAGTCTGAATTTAGAACTCTAAGATTTCACTAAAATATTTAAATTTGATTATATTACCATAATTAGATTTTGTTGGACGTTGAGTATTGATCGTTACTTATTCATTGAAATTAGTAGAAATAACGATTGCTAAATAGAGAGTTAAAAAGGATTGATGTTTTTAATAGAAATTTCACACGTTTTTGACAACGGTCTCTTATTGAAACGATTTTATTAAAACGCTTTTGAAAAGCAATACAGTTAGTTATTCGTGTATTATACCAAGTGGCCGTAATACGAGCCCCCTTTCCATCGGTGAAATTTTCGAACGTGGGCCATTGCAAATGTTATACAAAACGTTTCGTTCAACGAAGTGGAATACGATCGGCAAATTTCACTGTTAGCTTCCCTTCCCTCCCAGCCAGTTTTTGCCCTTTCATCCTCACGTATCGCTCAAAATTTTCCTGACGTTTATGCGCACAAATGGCATGGTACACACGAATTCGGCGTAATATAATCGGTCGAACTTCCACGTCCCGCGCTCGAGATTGACGTTTCGACGGAAATGGCATTTTCCGTTTCGAAATTCTATTTTATTCGATTCCGTCACACCCCGCGAGCACGAAGGAACTGTAAACTGGAAATTTTGTGAAATCTTCCGCAAATAAACACAATGACACAACAAGGTGAAAATAAGAATTTCGTCAGTGAAGTTAAATTTAATTCGCCAGTGATATATAACTTAATTCTCTTTTTTTTATACATACAGAATATTTTATATAATTGAAGATTTTTTTACACAGAGAGTTAAATATATAATAATATCGGGTGTCATTAAAATACCGATTTACGTTGACATTTACATACATTAAGATACCAAATTTTTACTTTTACGATGAAATCGAATATTAAGAAGACATTTCGAATGGTGTTTAAAGAAAAAAGCGCAAGAAGTGTGAAACACGCGCGATTTGAGTCGAAGATTTTTGTCGTGGACCGCCCGAGATGAATCTCAAAGGAACACTTCTTTACTGTCGTTGGCAGTGGTTATCGATTTAAGGAGGACGAAAGAGCCCAATGGGAAATGTTCAGGAACGTTCTTTAGATGAATATTACGGGTTCGAGAGCGTGACACAATCGTGCGCACCGGCTTCTTTGAGCGATGGTATTGCCGTGCTGTTACAAGGTAGACAATCTGATAAGTACATGGATATGCCATCTCGGAAATGGATGGTAAATCTGTGAGTAAGCAGAACACGACCGCCGAGAGAGGGTTAGAAGCAGAAGGCACTTCTGAGAGGTGACGTTTATGCGGTTTCATTGCACATACGTCACTCCCTCCCTTCGTTGTACCGCGAATATTTCGTCGGCACGACACGAGAAATTAATTTCAGTGGTATGCATTAAACAATCATTTTCAGCGACGAGCCGAGAACATTTCGAGCATGGAAGCGTGTTACCCCTCTTGGACCTTCCATGGAACGTAAAATAATCGGTGATGAATTTCATATCATGTATATTATGACAGATTCCGCGAGAAAGGTTCATGAAACAAAAGTTAAGCCCACATTAGATCACATATTGAAGATTAAAAATTACAAATTAAAATTCGACCGATTAAATAATTTTAATTGCTCGTATTCAATTCGTAATCCTCAATCTGCGAAGATTAATATAGGTTTTAAATTATTAACAGTTCCAAAATGCATTTGAAAATATTATGCTTGACTCATCTTCTATCACAAAAAAAAATTATTTTTCCAAATATTTCTCGTATCATTCTTTAAATCTCTTTCTTTATACATATTTAATCAATTTTAACCACGATTAATATACCATGATGAATATAAAAAAACTTTATTTCACTGCAAATAAAGTATCCCATGTAACGAACGAGTTTCTAATTTCCTAGTGTTTTTATTTCCCTGGGAAAATATCGCAAAAATGGAGAAGGATTTCTTAGAGAGTCGCAGATTTAAATATACATTCCAGTATCGAATGAGAGAAAAATACTCGGTGCAGCCACCAGAAGTTAATATACATTCTTTGGTCTTCCGGTTGTACATCTTACTCCCCCTTCCCTGCTTTCATCACTTCTCGTATTATCTCAACGATGCCACGTGGAGGATGTAAATTATCGTACGTGACGCAAAAGCGGTGAAGATCTTCCGCATGTCAGAGGATTTCCACGTAGTATTACCACCTCGTAAGTCACAGGTTAACGCCCCTGGGAAATTACCGGGACGCGTCGATACCAATTTACGTCGGTTGCCCAATGAGTAACGCGCTATGGTGTCGTATGTATCTCAGAATCCCCCATGCTGCACGCGACTTCGTAAACGCACTTTGACGTTCCCACGCTGAGCGGAGACGTCGCGGCTTTGCACGTGACTATCAACTGGACAGCTTTTTCCCAAACCGCATTGCACGCATTTCGCTAGGAACGATCCAGACATCCTGTATACGCTTGCTCATTTTTGAACTAATGTTCCGCCGAGAAGAGATTGACAATTCTTTTGTCGGAGAGAATATTCTTCTTCCGGCGATCATTTATCGTTATTACTCGAAATTGTTTATTCAGACATGAATGTAGTCTCGATTTTGTTTGAAAAGTGGGACAAATTGGGATTGAAACTTTTAAATCCGGAAAAGAAGAAGTAATCGAGTGAATCGGAGAGACTATTAAATTTATTTTATTGAATTAAGTATTTTTTTAAGATATGTAATATGAATATATAACGATTAAGAAATAAAAGTCTTAAGCTGGATCTTTATCGTTTAAATTATTCTGTGTGAATTTATATATTATATATCCAGTCCTA
>Ga0157363_1003589_pt1 | contig 14050 bp, 4 predicted proteins | sample AttsexASBM1_FD_111477 | JGI IMG/M metagenome (GOLD analysis project Ga0157363, IMG submission 111477) | Fungus gardens microbial communities from leaf cutter ant in Ribeirão Preto, State of São Paulo, Brazil - Atta sexdens ASBM1 | ecosystem: Host-associated > Fungi > Mycelium > Unclassified ...
AGTATTGCGGTGCATCTAAAGTCAAAGCCCACAGAGGTCTTACAGAATCATGAATTCTATCAGTGGATTCGGGATGAATTAACAAATAATAACAATCTCGAGTATAAGACGAAGATTCTTAAAAACTTCTTCATCTGCCTCACAGATGTAGTGGATCGCAATGATTTGCAGATAAGTTGGACTCTAAGAAATGACAGTCGACACCTATGCTCGAATCTATCTGAGATGAACGTGAACGCCATGAAGGTAATCGATTGTTTCAAGACATTGCTAGTATTGCTGTCGATGACCAGATCGAAGACAATGCTTAAGTGTGTGATAGACTTTGCCGCCGGTACCGGAAATCGTCTCTTCGACAAAAAATTGGAGGAATATCTACGTGGATACTACTACGGAGCGTCCCTTGAACACGTTCTAGATTCGTTGCAAAGGACCTATTCTGCATTCATGGAAATGAACACTACCGAAACGGAAAGACTTGATATTTTGCATGGATTTTTCTTACCAGCATTCAAATTTTGCGATTCAACCGTGATCGAGCGGTTCTTTGATCGTAATTACAAAGTTCTATACGATTATTACATTGATTTTTTAAATATCTTTAACGACGATGATGCAATCAAGCAAAAAATCGTGACGATGATTGGATACTCCCAATTACTAACGATTATGTTTGCCAGAGTAGACAAGAACAAAATACAGGCGAACGAATCGATTATGCAGAATCCAGGATCTAATTTAAAAATCCTGATCAAAAGGAGTGATTATCAACAATTAGTTAAGAGTACCATAAAGATATTTCAGAAGAGCATCAAGTGGTCGGTACATCAAGAATTTATACGTCAGTTGCAGTGCTCTTTATACAATTGCTTGTTGGCAATCATAAGCTTGAAGGAGGATGAGATTTTCTACCGTGTAGTGTTCGATACGTTCGGTTGGGAGAAAATTGTAGACTGCAGGACACAGTACACACTTGGTCAGAGCGTCAAAGACTATCCAAAGACCCGCGAGATCACCGTCAATATCAGATCCGCGGAAATCGAAAGGGAGGAACAGACGCATAGATATACCTATATTCACAGTTATGACCTATCGTCTTGTACATTAAGCGAGGACATTAATGCCTACGATCTCAACAAATGTGTCGTGCTGCCGGCTGATTTTCGTCGCTCCACTCCGATAATGAATTCCGCAGATTCCGATTCACTTCATACACATCATGCGACGAGCATCACCTTAACAAATAACGATTTTGACAAGCACGAATGCATGCCGTATATTTGCGTTCTATTGCGGCACATCAGAAAGGTATTCGGTTCAACTAATACAGAAATACCCAAGTGGCTTGAGTATTTTCTCAACACCATGCAGCACAATAATCTTCATGCTAATATTCAGCTGTTCATGCTAAAAATCATTTCAAACACGGCAGATGAGGTGTTCAAGCCCTACGCCAGGTTCGCGCTGACAAAAATCATCAAGACTATTGCTAACTATTTACAAGGAAACAACAATTTGAATTATATTATCACGGACGTTTTGGAGATATTGATGAATTGGCACGATGTAGCTATACCAAATAACGAAGATAGTAAAGCAGAGGCACAAAGACTTTTTGAGAGATTTATTGACAAAGTATTCAAAAGAAAATCTAACGATGAAGACCGTGTCTACAATTATAATCTTAATTTATTAAGGACCATGGTGGAAAAATGGCGCGGTTGCTTGCGAATACCGAGCGATTTTCTAAACCGACAAATAACATCCGCGCCATCGGCCGCGGTGTATCTTATCTTGGTATCTCTCGATAATAATATGACGGAGGAGATTGTTATTAGAGATGATATTGTCAATTTTCTACTGGAGCAGTTGAAAAATTGGGATACACCCGATTCGGATAAAACATCTCTGTATTGCTGCGAGTGTCTTGGCTTGTACTTACGTTTTTTGGATAACAACAGTCACGACGAGATTGAAAGAGACAACAAGAAACACATGGTGAAAGAGAAAATTTCCAACATCCTTAGATTACCCCAGAATCACATAGACAAACAAGTGAAACGCGTAGCTGTTCTCTGCCAAACTTATCCTGAAGTAGCTCAGGATTATATCAATATCGCGACCAGAGCTATGTATACAACAAAATACTCGACGAAATGTCTAGAAATATTTGCGTTAGCGATACCCAGGCTCAATGTAGAAGACGTCGTGACAAATCTGTACTACATAAGGCTGCAGAAGATCTTAGAGACTCGGATGTCATCCTGCGAGAAGATAGCATTGCGAATCGTCCGCGACGTGGTAGAGATCTTGCCAATACAAAATCTGCTGCCTTATAAACAGGTGATCTTATATATCAAGGACAATATCACAGAACACCGAGAACTGGTCTACGATATACTCATGAGGATCCACAAGAGGTGTTCAGCGGACATCACAGTAAATGACAATGCAATCGTGCAAGATCTACTGTCCATCAGTAAGCGAAATTTATTGGCCGGTCTGTTAGACCCGTCTCCCGATCTGCAAGACAGAATACTGAAATTCTGGACAGAGGAGATGAAGCTGGACACAGAGGAATTGAAGAAGCGATTAGTCTCGCCTTTGACCATTCTTTCGTCGCAACTGATAACGGAAGAGGACGCATTCGCACCTTTCGTAGCGTTGCTGATGTTGCAACAAGCCACTAAATCGATACGTTACACCGAGAAGATATTCGACGAGCCTCTGTCTAACAGCAGCCGCTTCGAGGAGTATAAGATAGCCGTTTCCTGGCGAAGGCGAAACCTGAGCTACGTAACACCAATGTTCGTCGACTCACTCGCCTCCCAAATGAGCATCTTCTCTCAAAGTGTCGATAATGATTTAAGCAGGATCTGTACGATTCCTACATTCTCTTATCCACGTCTCTTACCAGATTTACGCGCAACGCAGGATCTGCAGTTCGAACCGACTCTTGATAACAATGACAATGCCGCGGATGCAACCACAATACTTGATGTTTCATCGTACGATACTGGATTTGATCGAACGATAATCGCATCCTCGTCGAGACAACCGTTACGGACTGCAGGGCGCGAGAGATTCACCAGGATTCTGACGAATACGTCAAATGCCACGAATGATTTCCGTAACGCGCAAATACGAAAGAACGCGCAACAGGAAGAAAGAATACAGCAGGAAAACATCAGACAGAGAAGCACCGTGAAATTGTATAGGTAAGATCAATTTGACTTGACACTTTTTTTAGATCAATTCCGAATAATTACAATATACTAATGGTTTTTTCTATTTTTATCCAGAAACTATAGGATCGGAGAATTACCCGACATTGAGATAACTCACAAGAGTTTTATCGTATTACTTCAACAGTTGGTCAAATTGGACCGGCTGATCTGCAAAGATGTAATCGTGTCCCTGTTCTGTTCACTGACTAAGAAAACGACTAATCAAGAAAATATCCGTCAGACCATCGTGGACAATCTGAAACGAATTCTACATGATTTGTGCGAAAAGAATAGTTCTTTCAACGCTGTTATTTTAGAAACGTTACTAAAATTGAATCAAGATGCTACTACAATCGTCAACTGCGATCCGCAAGACGTGATGAAGGCATCTAAGGCAAATCACTTGAACGCTGTCGGCATTCTTCTCTTGGAATACAGTTTACTTGATGCGCAGGAAGATGACTCGTCGCCCACATCAAGCAAGAGAATGCGACTACATGACGATGCAATTCGCTACGAGGAGACCAATAAGTGGGTGCAATTAGCGTCTCTCTATAAATCTCTAAATGATGTTGACGTCGTTCTAAGTATCTTCCGAGGACAACAATTTTTCGGTCAGAACGTGCAGGTAATTTTTATGGCATTAGATCGACATAAATAGTTTTTATCGAATTAATTTGGCTATAACGAAATCAAAATGGTTTCTTCTATTTATAAGAAAAATTATTAGTTTTTATTTTTATACATTCTTTCCATTTAAAAAATAGTTTTTTTTTCTATCCTTCTTTTTTAAAAAAGGCAGATATATAATTTCTGCCGAAACATAAACTTGTTTAATAAAATAGAATTTATTGGCAGTAAAAATCATATTACTCAGATTATAAAGATTATGTTATTCATCATTCTTTGTTTAGGAAGCGGCTCTCGCGGAGGTGAACGGCGATTGGATTCGAGCGAAGGATGCATTTACGAAAGCTTATGAAGAAACAACAGATCCTTCAATAAAGGAACACTGCCTGCAAGGATTACTTGAGGCAGTGAATAATCTCTGTGATTGGTCAGCGATTGATAAACTCGTGAAGAGCCGTGCGAGAAATGAGAACCTACGCAGTATCTGGAATGACGCATGGAAAGACTGGATGATCCCATGTGTTTGCGATGCCTATGTACATATGATGTCGGAAGAGAGAGATTTGGAGGCGAGCGATATGGAGACTATCAAATCGTGGATATATACTCGAGAAAAATTACAACATCTTATGCCCTTGACGGGCGAAAATCTAGTGATATTTTTGCTCAATTTTGAGGATGTGAGAAAGGCGACCGATCTGTTAAATGATCTCTTGGATATGACGGGAAAGCAATGGGTTGGGCTTAATCCTCTCTGTACCGAGCTGCGAATGCGCAAATTATTCAAGCTGCAAATTATGAACGATCTCGATGCTTCGCTCAAAATTCTTCGATGCACGAACAGAGCAGAGTACTTGAACAGAACAATCACGCTGTTGAATTTATGGTCAATGAAAACGACCACAATTCGAGACAATCTCATTCAGTGGAACAAATTAGCTGCTGATCGAGCATATTCCTCGATATTGTTCCAGAACAAATGTAGAAAACGAGAAGTGACGAAGCGACATTATCAAATGAACTATCAGCTCCGATTAGGCATCATCAATGCCGCGTTGAATCAAAAACATCGATATATCGCCGAGAAACATCTGAATTATGTAAATGAAGCATTTTCTGAAGAGGACATTAGTTACTTGGATATGATTAATTTAAGATGGCTTAAAACTAGACTTAAGTCTCTATTCGCCGACGTTGAGACTGATATTTTAAAAAAAATGTCCAATTACATTGATTCCTGGAAAAACTCGCATAGATTATTAAATAGCGAGCTCGGTATTGACATGAGTAATGCCATCGAAGAACATATCAGCACAATGGCTTCAAAGATCGAATTCTTGAGCAGGGAGAACCAGGAGTTTGCAATAACATTGAAGTACAATACCAAAATCCTGCGGGACATAGGTAACGTAGGACACAGAGAAGAAATAGCAGCAGTACCAGGAATACCAGTGAATGACCTGGATAAAATCCGAAAATATTTGCTGGGTTATAGTTTGAAGAAATTGCAATCTTGCTGCAAGGACACGACCACCGCCAACGTTGGCAAGCACTATTGCGCCCTGGCTAAACACTGTTATGGTAGATTAATGAGCACTGACGTAGAAAGCGACGAGATCTTCCAAGAATTTTTGTTGTCCACTTTGAAATCCATGTATCACGATTGCCTCGAAGCTACGCATTACTTCCCCTGCTTGCTGAGACCTGAACGATTACAAAATGACGAGACGCGAGAAACGTTCATTCGAGAATGCGACGAATTGCGGCCATGGCTGTTTTTGCGCTGGCGAGACTTACTCTTTTCCCATCTGGGAACACCGTCGATCTCAACCGCGATTATGCCGATCATCAAAAGGCTCGCCAAGGCTTATCCCGATGCGATTATCTATAATTATTATCTTACTGCCGAGAGAAACCCCAGTATTCTTGAGGATGTAAACATTCAGCAGATACGCTCACTCTTACACGACAAAGCGAAAGAATACGAGCGATTCTTGCAAGCTATACAATATGTGGTGCAACCTCAACTATATTTGAAACACTACCTCGACAAGGTGATGAATTCAGGAAATACAACGACCATCGAATCGCTATTACAAAGAGTCTATCCGAATTCCAGCACAGGCGCGATAGAAAGAAAAAATCCGCGACCAGGTGCTATTTTTAAAGAAATTGCAGAATATGAGAACGTCATAAGATCCTTGAATCCAGATGATCTTGACGTGCGAAAAGGAATGACAAAACTTAAGGGCATTCAATTAAAATTGATCGAGTCAATTCAAAGGCAGAATAATAGAAACAATAGGAAAAAAAGCACAAACGAACTGAAGAATTATAGCCCGTTTTTGTATGAATATGTCAGTGGCAGTATTGAGATACCCGGACAATACACCGATGACAGGGAACCTATACCGCGTTATCATGTAAGGATTGCGCGGTTCGAGCCGCAAGTGGAGGTCATGCAATCGCTGCGCAAGCCGATTCGCATCAGCATAATAGGCGATAATGGCAAGGAGTACAAGTTTCTAGTGAAATTTGGCGAAGATCTAACGATAGATCGGGGCCTACAGCAACTATATTCCACTATGAATAGAACGTTGTGCAACGATCCCAGCTGCAGACAGAGGCGCTTAGCCATCGACACATACGAGGTGATACATAATTATCTTCCAACTTAGATACTGTCTATATATCTTTGCTGTTGTAATATAAATTTTCCTTTTGCAGGTGATTCCAATATCGAGTTCGTTCGGTCTCATACAATGGATTGAAGACACAAGATCTCTGGATGAATTGATATGCTTAACTCTGTCAGATAAGGAGATAGATTGCTGCCAGAATATTGTTAAGAAATATGCGAAGTGGATACAGAAAGCGGCGCCCGAAAAACGGCTGATTCGCGATTTTTATATAGAAGCTGTATCTAAGTATAGCCAACAAGCGGTCACGGAGAACATGAACCGCCTGATTAGAGAAACGAAGCAAACAGCTCTACGTGATGCGTTTAATTCAATCAGCCCGTCCCCGGAGTGCTTCGTTACGCTGCGACGCAACTTCATCATTAGTTACGCGACCATGTGTGTGGCGCATTGGCTCGCAGGAATCGGTGATCGCCACCTACAGAACACCCTGGTGCGCATCGCGACCGGACGTTGCTTAGGCATCGATTTCGGTCATGCTTTCGACAGTGGTATAGGCGCGTCGGTACCGGAACTCGTACCGTTCCGTCTGACACCTCAAATCCTCGAGCTGCTGCGACCCTTCACAGAGCGGGACCTCCTAGCGACGATCATGACTCATACAATGCAAGCCTTGCGTGATGATCAGGGTCCGATCCTCGCTTGCATGGACATCTTCGTTTATAAACCCGTTCAGTGGTTGAACATCAATGATGACGAGATAATGAGAAATGGCGATGAAAATATTAACGCAGGTATAAAAGAATATACAAATTGTGATGTGAGGATGTTATGTAAATTTTATAAAATAGTTAATTTGATAAATAAGATCGACTTTTGATGGCAAGAGTAAAATAACTATGTCATAAAAATTATAGAAACTATTCGGAAAAATATATTTAAAAAAAAAATCATAAATATAGATATTTATAGGATGTAATAATGTACACACGCACGCACGCACGCACACATACAGAATGACAAAATCAAAGTTGTAGAACTAAATAGCTATTCTGTGTGTAATAAGTGAAAAATGATAAAAATTAAATACACTATATAATAAATTGTAAAAGAAATCCATCATTTTTATTTCATCAAACATATGTAAGAGGAATAACACATGATTCGCAGATTTAACATGGTCCAAGAAAAATATTGAGACAATTGCGAAAAAGTTAAATGGAATCCATCCTTCAATCATTACATTAGAGCAATTGAATGACACTCGAAAAAGAAGAGCAATTGACGATAGACACTTTGCGAAATATTATGCCATTATCTCGGGCAATGATGAGATCAAACAAGCGCGAGCAGATATAAAGAGGGACCATTTGACTTCTGTAGAACAGGTAATTTTATTACTAAAAATTCATTACTGAATCTATTTTTATGGCTCACCATTAATCATGTTTTAGGTGAATTGTTTATTAGATCAAGCAAAAGACTTGAATATTTTAGGCCGTATGTACCAAAATTGGAGATCTTGGCTGTAAGGCTGCGTAATATTTATAAAATATATGACTATTATGTTTGAAGTATCAATAATTTAAAAGTATAAAAATTGTTTTAATCAAATCTAAAAAGCTTAAACAAAATTTATTTATGCAAAGAAAAAATTATTATAACATTAATTGGAGAAAAATTAAATTCGTATATAATTATATAATAAAAATATGTATATATATATATATATATATATATATATATATATATATATATATATATATATATATATATATATACATATGTGTATATATATATATATATATATATATATATGCATATTCATCAAATGCATGTAACTGTGTGCGTGTAATCAGCTTCGACTGATGAAACCCGTTTTCTCGAGAAATGAAGTGTGATAGGAGATGGATCGCGGCAAATGGACATCTTCTCACTAAGTATTTACTAAGTACTCAAACGAAGACTGAGTGCTCGCCACTAAGCACCATACCATTTTAATTGAATGAGTAATAACCAAACTGTGTACACCGCAAACTGATTGCTCGTTTAAAAATAAAACCAGATCTACACAGAATATAAGAAATCCTAAGCCGACGATTCCCTAACCGACGTAATATTTTTCACAATAAAATTATTTACAGATTTTAGACTTAATGTTTCCCGACACCAGAATATTAAGATCAATCTAATTTTAAGATGCTTCATGAGTATCTATCAATATAATTAAATTGCCTGTCAATTTAATTTGTGATTGTTACTCTAGCTCAGTTAGAATTGCATTTCAAGATTGAAAATAAATTCGGCGCGCAGTTTGAGGAGTTGAGTATATATGTAGTATATAAATTCACATAGAATTATTTCAGCACTAAAGATCTAGCTTGGCCATTTAAGGATTTTATTTCCATAATTTTTATTTTTGTGGAACCAATTGATTGTGTAATCACATTACATAAGACACTTTATATTGTTAAAATCAGATAAATTTCATTCGCTAAAGTTAAACAAAATCAATATGCGGAAGATACTGTTGGCAAACTCCATCAAAAGATTATTATCAATTATCGGCATAATAACTTTTACGTTTAAAAAATTTAGGAGACAAAAAAAAGAAGGTTATAAAGGAAATTATATTTTCTCAAACTTTTTGGAGTGAATCTCACTTTGAAGAATAAAATCTCACTCTTAAAGAGTGAAAGTTAAGCCATTCTTTTCCAAGACAGGTTCAATTTTTATTTTTTAAAATGAGACTCCAAAGAAAATTTAGAGAGCAATAAAATCAATAATATATATTAAAATAAAAATACATGTAACTCCAAGAATAAATTAAATATAAATAAATTGTCTATATGAGAACTCAAATTCTAAAATGTGCAAAGTTTGCAGTTAACTTCGTTGATAAGTACATTTCAATTGTTTAATTATTATTTTATTATTTTATAAATATATTTTTCACGCACTAACAATCGCGGAGGCTCATACACACAATTTACTCACATTTATCAATATATATATTTTTACGTGTGTTAATTGATCGTCATTCTTCACGTACGGAAGTAGTGAAGACGGCGATAGTGATCGATTTCCAAAGGAAAGAAATCGTCCATATAAGCCGTGTGATATTGCTCAGGTAGCGTTCGTCGACACGAAAAACGTGAGCAGGATTTAATTTGGAACTAACGACGACGGATGCGATAAGCACGAGAGAAAAGAGAAAGGGAAAGATAAATAGGCAGAAAGATAGAGAGAGAGAGAGAGAGAGAGAGAGAGAGAGAGAAAGGTGGCGGCCTGATAATTGCTTTTCAAACCCGGGCTATTCTATGCCGCTCTCGTTCTCGCTCTCGCTCTTCCCGGACGATAGTATTCTAGCCACGGGCTATGCATTAATTTGGGAACGATCCCGCGGGAGAAGTAAGGAATGTCGTTATAGTCGACTCGAGCCACTGCCATCGTTGTGCGCCTTGTTCCTCCAAGTTCGGATAATTGCTTACGAATTTACCCGGGCCGCGCGCGCTCGCCCAAGCCAACCCCATGTAGGTTTTCTTGCCCAGGTCCAGCCGCTGTCGCCGTGATACTGACAGCACGTGGTGGTTACCGCTACGGTCACTATTCTCCCGTTCACCTCCCGTGCAGCTGCGTCGAGCCGAGCGGCGATGCAGGTGCACGAGGAACTCCGCTCCGGTGTCCCCCGGGGCGGTTCGAGGGACGCCGCAGCCGAGGAGAGACCTTTGTCGTCCTCCGTGTAAATTAACCATCGGATGCAGATCGGCGGGGACGGTATTTATGGTGTCTCTTACCGCAGAGCGACCACATAGTATTAGGGTATGATCCGCATACTCCCTTTACCAATGAGATGAGAAACAAATTGCACGAAATTTGAACGGTGACGCGAATACCGAATGTATACAATATATTCTCGATATATTATTTTAATTTGGAATATATATTTTTTTTTATTAATTTAAAGTCGAGATTTTTTTCTTGATTAAAGCATTTATTTTTTGAGATGTAATAATTTTTCTTGTATGTATATTTATAATGTACGTTATATTATTTAGACATACTTTCATGCACTTTTGAATTTAATTTATATACACTGCATAAGGTACGTAAAATTACAAATAAAATTATAAATAATATGTGTGAAAGATACTGACGTAGGAAGTATGTATATAAAGCTGCATTTTTATGCAGAAATTAATACATGATTTTTATCTCTAATTATGTAAACATATCTTTATATTAAAGAAATTATAATAACAATATATTATAATTTTTATATGAATGTACAAATTTTTATAACATTATGGCTTATTGACGGATCTAGAAATTTGTCAAGAGAAAGTCATTGGCGCATAGCAAGCGAATTTTTTTACGGTCAAATATGAAAAATTAGAATATTAAATTATTATTTATATTATTACATTCAAAAGTATTATTTAAATTCGTAAAACATATAATTCATTAAATGTTTTATTTAAAATTACATTAACACAAAAAAAGAATAATATAATAGAATCTATGTTTTTTTATAATTTTGTAAGTTGTAACTTATGTGTGTAAATGTACACCTTTAACAAATTCCACTTTTAAAAAATTATCCAGAATTACAATTGTAATTTGCAACGAAATTTTTTTACAGTGTACTTACTCCACTTTCAAAGCGAGGTAAAGTTCTTCGATCCGTTTAACAAACGTTTCCGCATTAACTTTAACGTTCGCGATGCGATGTATTTTGAATAGAACGTTATGGATGCAAAGTCGCCGGCTGAAAAGTTGAATAAAAATTGATGCCCGAACAAACGGCGAATCAACTTGCATAAATGATACCGAGATACGCGCGCGACAGACTCGAGGAAAAAGGGAGCAAAGTTGGACGTCCTCCTTGTTTCATCTGTTATGCGAGCGTGGCCAATGATCTCCGCCATTCTCGCAAATTTCGCCTCTGCAGCTGCGGCAAATGCAAGTACGCTGATGCAGATGCAAGTACGGTGTTTGAGCAAGAAACGCAATACGGCATTATGTACTGGCATTGTGTTGTCTACTAGCACGCAAAGTAAACAGCAACGGGGGACAGAGGTAAAGCAAATTTACGGTAATGAAACTGTAGTAAAGTAAGTTGTAGCAAAAGGAAACGTAATTAAATCTGTCTAATTAATCTTTCAGTCGTGGTCCCACACGACGACTCCTGTAATCCATATCCTCCTGCTGTAGCGCGCCCATCTTTCCTCAAATTTCGAATGACGACCATCTCGCCGCGTTTATTTCGCATTTCGCGTATTTGATTAAGAAGATTCCGAGCGGATTCTCTGCTCTGCGTTCAATTTGCCGCCCGAATAAAATGACAACACTGACATTGCTAACTTGGCATTGTTTTCACGATTGTTTTCTTGTTAAACAATTTACTCTCGTTAAACGAGAGTGCCTCGTGATGGCGCAATAACGGCGACAATAAGTATTTAATCGTGAAAATAGCTTGCAATCTCTTTGCGAAGATAAACTCGGCAGTGGCACAAATAATGCAAGAGAGTGTTTTAAACAAAGGAATCACGATGAGAAACTCGAGCGTGGTTTTGAATTCGATTTAAAGGCCCTTTCGAAATGATTTTTCTCGCATTTATATAGTTCTTTTGAAATCACGTTGTCACTGTGCTCCGAACGTTGTACTCCTCTGGATGCGGTTCCCGGAGGGGAGAGCACAATTGCGGGCGCGCATCAGACTGCGGAATGACAATGTGGGCGGAGGGTAGTAATCACGACAATAGAGGAATAACCGTATCCGCTGTTGCCTAGTTTCATATAACGAGATTGCCGATGATAGCAATCGCGGTTGCGGCGAAAGGAGAGGGATAACGCGTACCAGAGGGCCCTTTTGAGCCCCCCTAATTAATGCTGCATGTATGTATGTGTTTGTGCGCGCGCTTCAGTTCGTGGAGGCTCTCAATTGGACGAGCTTGATGCTCTCGAAATATGACTATTCGTAATGTTCGCGTGTGCACGTCAAACTTTAGACGCGCGAAACAGAGCCATTCGTCACGTCGCCATTCGTTCGTTACACAAACTTTCGTGCAATTTGTTTATTGTCGCAGCGAAACTATAATCCCGCTAATCTGCATAGTTAATAAAAAGATATCGCGATATAGTGGCAAATAGTCGTACTTGTTACATTTAGATCCTCCGCTGCATTTTATTTTAATGTGCATTTCGAGTGTGCATTACAAGTTTATATTTATTTTATGCTTCTCACTATTCGCGGAAAGAACGATTTTGCTGAAATATCTAAGAATTTAGCTAGATAGATCTAAAAATAATTTTACTTTAGACCATTAATATAATCATGTAGGATACTCAAACTGATTAATCTGGTCAAAATGTTGAAGCTTTTTATAGCATTGCACAATAAAGACCCATCAGATCGTGTCAAAATTATGACATTTAAAATTAACCTCTGTATGAATATAGAAATGTCTCTAAAGAGATTTTTGAAGTCACTGATTCCAAATATAACATAGAAAGCACGTTGCAAAAATCAATTTTGTAACAAATTGTTATGAACAAATTAAATATTGACTGTGAAGAGAAATTGATTAATCGATTCCGTTGGAAAAATTACGAAAGAAACACGTATAACCTTTTCCAATTGTTTTTTAACTAACTATACTTTTTTTTATTAACTGGTCTAACCATGTACTGGAATGAGTTTTAATAATGTGTAATTTTTATTTCTTTGCATAATAGCAGAAAGAATTATACGTCTTTCTTTTGTAATTTTTTCCATTGATGGTGTAATTCTTTTCATTTCTTTCTTAATATTTAATATTTATTTATAATTATTTGCTACAAAATTAATTTTTGTAACATGCTTTTTATATTAGAAAAGTTTTCCATGCTCGGGTTCTATTTTCAATTGTTTTGTAAGCCTTATTGATTTAAATAAACAAATAAAGAACTTAGTTTTATTTTAACGTTTTTACTCAAGATCAAAATTTTTAAACCAAGGATAAATTTATTTAAATTACCTTTTTCAACAATTAATCGTAAACAAAAACAAGAAAAATCCTGCGAAGGTACGATGAATATTACCATGTCTATAATACTGCGAATTTGTGTTTAGCGATTTGATATCGCCTCTCAATAACGTCCTTTAATATATTCAAATATATATTGTTCTTTGTTCTGTACGAAAGTTGTTTCAATTTATATTCTTTTTAGAGATTACAGTTTTATTTTTGAAAAATTCTCAGATAAAAAATATTTTACGAAAATAAGCTAAAGATATCGATTCTATTTTTCAATTTGACTATTTATTTTATCGACATATAATTTTGGAAATAAATATTTTCAATTATCTATTTTATAAAACATTTTATTTTACATCAATATTCTAAATTCACTTTTTTAAGATACTTTAGCTCACTGTTCACTGTCAATGCAAAAACATTGTAATTATTTTGATATAATTAAACAAAAATTTCAAATTTGTATAACTAAATTTTTTAAGATACTTCAGTAACATTGTTTTCCCTATGTATGTTTTTTTTTGCATTGAAACAA
>Ga0157363_1003591_pt1 | contig 14047 bp, 14 predicted proteins | sample AttsexASBM1_FD_111477 | JGI IMG/M metagenome (GOLD analysis project Ga0157363, IMG submission 111477) | Fungus gardens microbial communities from leaf cutter ant in Ribeirão Preto, State of São Paulo, Brazil - Atta sexdens ASBM1 | ecosystem: Host-associated > Fungi > Mycelium > Unclassified ...
AGATATATATACGATATTTCATCTTTCGAACCTTAATGAATTCTGCAAATATACTTTACTATATCTCTTTTAAGAAAAAAATAAATTAATGAATAAAATTATAATTCTAAACAGAATCATAAGGCTTGTAACATATTCCTGTAAGACTTGTAAGAATTTTTAAGTGCTTATACCTTTATGCAATCTTTTTATAGACAGCTTCTTACTAGCCATAAAATTTACAAAAAAATTGTAAATATTTACAAATAATTATACGTTTTACAATATATGCAATATATGCAATTAGAATATTAGTCATAAGTTTTTACAAATTTTACGAGAACAGATTACGAGTCTTATGATTCTGCTTAGAATTGACCCATAAATAAGCTAATTAAATAATTAAAATACCTGGTCTTGAAAAGGAGTGCGGATCTCCAGGAGATAAAGCCATTTTAAAATATTCACACGTTATAGCCTCTTCAAGTAATATTCGATAATGAAAATCTTTAAACATATAAACTGACTATAAGGACACAGTATAGTTTCTCCTTTTATCCATTTTTCTCTGTTTGACAACATCATTTGTTTATTACAATTCAGATAGCTAAACTATGAATATCACGTAAATGATTTTGTATGGATACGTTTGACACAAATCAAATTCGCAATATATATACGCAGTTTATTTTATTTTATTTTACAGAAGCCAAAGGAATGGGAAATTTTTTCTCCGCATTTATTGACGGATAGCGAAAAATGTATTGATATGGATTTGACACACATTATTGTACAGCGCAACTTCTTTGATGCTATTTAGTAAACTTGAAATGGTAAACGTGTATTTATGAAATTGTACTATAAAAATGATGATTGTATTATTTTAAAAATAGTGATTGTATCCAAATAATGGATATTTATAATATATTTTTATAATATATAATTATATATTATATAATATATAATATATAATTTTACAAAAAGTGCATATTGTTCGTCATTTCAAAATGTGTATGTTTGCTGAATGGCATCTAGATTAAGAGTGGGGAGGGGGAAAGAGGCTTAGGGAGATACAGTCTCAGTCTTTTTTTAGGGGGCCTCTTAGCCTTAACTTAAAATTGTGTTTCATTGATAAAAATAAATAATTGAATGAAAATAAACAATTAAAAATTTCAATTTTGCATTTCTCGTACAATAAAACACACAATATAACACATAATATTCACACACGACGACTGACACTAGATAATATCGTCATTGGCATTATTAGTAATAGAGAGCGAACTACTGAAAAATCTTGATTTTAATCAATGAATTTAATTAATAAATTTGCGCATAATAAATCACAAAAGAACTTTTGTAAGTATCACTAAAAAATTTTTTATGCATGAATTTATATAAATATGTATAAACATACGTAACATGCATAAATATTCATAAATATGTATTATATTATTATTATATTATTATTATATTATATACAATTATATATGAAATATGTCCATATATGTTATACATCCTTCTTTTTTTTGTAAAACTTATTATTTAGTGTAATAGAAATAATAATAGTATAATAATAGTATAATAATAATATAATAATAGTATAATAATAATATAATAATAATAGTATAATAATGTGAAAACATAAAATATAATTAAAAGGATAATTTTTGCACTGTTTGTTTTAGAAAAAAAAAGTTTAGGAAAATGTAAAAAAAATGTAAAAAATTGTTTATACATAATTGTGCATAATTTTATATATAAATAATTTTTTTACATTTCTTCAAACTTGAATTTTTCTAAAATAACAACAAACAAATAGTACGAAAATTATCTTTTTAATTATTTTTAATGTTTTTACATTACCATTATTATTTCTATTAACACTAAAAAGTAATTTTACAAAAAAAATATATGTATGAACATGTATGGACATATTTCATATATAATTATATATGTTTATAAATATTTATCCGTGTTTATGTATGTTTATATATATTCATGCATAAAAAATTTTTTTTCGGGCACTTCTTAAATAAAAAATGCAAAATATGCTTATATTTTGTTATTAACATTGTTATTTAATAAATAATTTTTATTGAAAATAAGGATTTTAGTATCTATACTGCTACATAAGATAATTCTTATGAATAAAGAAAGCCCCATTTTAATATTAGCTTCTGGACTGATATTAAATACCTTAAACCGGATCTGGCTGAACGATAAGCTTGTACTTTTAGCAAACACCTTTGACGTTTTTAAAAAAATTTTTGTCTTTACAATTTTGTATCTTAACAAAAGATTATTGTTGCGTTTCTTAAAATTTATACATACAGTTAACAGTTTGCAGATTGCTAAAAAATTTTTTTCAAAAAGTTCAATACTTTTGCAAAACAGTACAAAGCTTTATCTACAAAATGCTTTTTTAAATATTTTCTTATGATTTTTCTTGACTAAATTACGCGACATTATAATGCTAAATAACCTGCACAATCAATAACGTTGAAATTCGATGAAATATGCCATTGCAAAAATTAAAAAAACATTTTGAAGCGCAAAATTTGTATTTTAACATATCAATACCCAAAAAATTTTTCATGCATAAATATGTATAAATATGTATAAACATACATAAACGCGCATAAATATTCATAAACATATATAATTATATATGAAATATGTCCATACATGTTATATATTCTTTCTTTAAATATTCTTTTTTTCTTTTATAAAATTACTTGTTAGTGTAATAAAAATAAGTAACGTGAAAATATTAAAAATAAAATATTAAAAAGGTAATTTTCGTACTATTTGTTTTAGAAAAAATTTAAAGAAATGTAAAAAATTTACTTACGTATAATTATATATAAAATTATGCATAATTATGTATGAGCAATTTTTTTTATATTTTTCCAAACTTGTTTTTATCTAATACAATGCAAAAATTATCCCTTCAATTATTTTTATGTTTTCACATTATTATATTATTATTTCTATTGCATTAAACAGTAATTTTACAAAAGAAAAAAGAACATATATGGACATATTTCATATATAATTATATACATTTGACTATTTATGCGTGTTTATGTATGTTTATACATACTTATACATGTATAAAAAATATTTTACCGGGTATGCTTTTAATCGGTTTTAAATTTAATTTTACAGAAATAAGAAGATAAAAAGTTTTTGCGATGATTTTTTACCAATACTTTATTTATTATTTATTTGATTGTTTAGCGATACAGAAAGATTCAATGTCGCGTAATCAGTAAAAAAAAAAATTGTAAAAAATTTTTAAAAAAAGCGTTTTGTATATATAAAGCTCTGCAGAATATAATTGCGATTATGTAACTTTTTCTCTTGAACGGAACGTGATAAATGAAAATTTTTATATATATATATATATATATATATATATATATACCTATACATAAATATATATATATATATATATATATATATATATTTATGTATAGGTATATATATGTATACGTGTACAGTGTATTAATTCACTGAGTCATAGTAGCGGCCCGACTTATCGAAAATAAGAAAATGCAGTACTAAAAAGTTGATAAAAAATTCTGAAAAAATTCTTAGAGTTCTATGAGAAAAAAATTAATGATTTTTGTCTCTTGCAATTTTTCTGTAAAGTTGATAGTATTGAATAAAAAATAAACGTCGATAAGTCAGGTCACTACTATGTTCCAACGAATGCACTGCAATGTATAGTTTTTAAATATCTGAATATTATCGTAAATATCTGTGCATATTAATTAAGAATAATAAAATAAATCATAAAATTAATATTGCATTATGTGCTAATTAATAATTAATAATTTTACATAATTTCTGTAAGACTAATCGTTGATATTTCTAAAGAAGTCACGTGATCTCTCTTTCATTGCCGCCTCCTGCATGTTGGGTACATAACCTTAAAACGTACTTGAATGTGCCTGCTTTTACGAGGAAAAGAATAGGTAATCTGAAATTTTATTTGTTGGTCGTGTTTTGTATCAATCAAATTTATTCTGCATCTTTTGATGTTGTTCTCGTTTAGAAAAATGTTGGCGCCTTGCGCTATACTGAAGTTGGGAGAGACATACATAAAACATGCGGTCTTTACAATTTTAAAATTATTAGATCGCCGTACGCCACGTTGCGCCCAATATTTTTTAAACATATGATATATTTTAAGCTCTTTCCTTGCATATTACACGTTTACATCAATTTATCTATGTTTATATACATTTGTTGTGTGTAATTTTTAATTCGAGGGTAACATTTTAAAGTGTAATTAATGATCGTCCATATATTGTTTGTTATATTTTTGATTGTTCCAGAACATTTGCAACCATGAGCCGTTTCTTCGCAACTGGCTCAGATTCTGAATCTGATAGCGCCTCTGAGGAGGAGCAGATCCCAAGGGCGCCTACAACAGCCTTTACAGTAAGCATCAAGACAAGAATTTTCAATATATTTTTACATGGTTTCCAGTTGACAACAGAGCAACACAAGTATCATCTTTTGATGTTGTAAAATTCTTTAATTTATTATTTTTGCCCTTAGTTCTCATTGAAGATCAGGCCTGTTCAATTTGAACTCCAGAATCAAAACGTATAATCATTGACGCAAAAAAATTCAAGATAAATAAGATTATTGGGGACTATGTTGATATATATCTAAGTGACACTTATCAACACTTCATAAATGTTGATAAGTGTCACTTTATAAGTATATCCTAAAATCTTATATTGAGTTTTTTTTATGTCAATAGTTTTGCATTTTGGCTTTGGAGCTCAAATTGAACTAGCCTGATCTAAATATATAAACCAATCATGTAAAAGAATTTTACAACAATTGTAAACTGTTTTCTCTGCTAAATAGTCTTTGTTATTCATAAAAAGCCAAGAAAAATAAAACAACTCGGTTGAATAACTTAATATTTCTTTATAGTTTAGTGATGATGAGGAAGAGACAAAACGCGTTGTACGTTCTACAAAAGAGAAACGATATGAAGAAATTGCAAATCTTATAAAACTTATTAGGAATTACAAGAAGATTAAAGACATGAGCAGCATGTTGACCAGTAAGTTTCAACTTCATAAATCTTCTACGACGTTTTATTCATTGAAAATTGTATTAGTAAGGACTAAGCATAAGTATCATTTGTTTACAATATATGTTTATATAAATACATTGATATAATTCTTGGTGATTAAATGTTTTTATTATAACAAGTATTTGCTTCCATAATTCTAGGTTTCGAAGACTTGATGCGAGCCTATCAGAAAGCTTTACCCGTGATTACCAAGGAAGAGCTTGGACAAACGCCAAGATTTTACGTTAGGTGTTTAGTAGAAATGGAGGATTTTATTAATGAGGTGTGGGAAGACCGCGACGGGCGCAAGAATATGTCCAAAAACAATTCCAAGTCACTTTCAACATTGCGTCAGAAGCTGAGAAAGTATAATAAGGACTTCGAAGAGGATATTGGCAAATTTAGAGAAAATCCTGATCAGGACGATGATGAAGAAGAAGAGAAAGGTTTAATTGCTACAAGAAATATCTTAAATGCTCAGTTCAGTTTAAATTATTTCGAGATAAAGAAAAAATTAATTCTATTTCAGCCGAAGAGGTTCTAGAATCTGAAGAAGAAGATGACAGTGCTTTCAAAAAGGCAGGATCAGAAGCAAGTGAACCGGATGTGTCCAAGTTCAAGGTTTTCTATTCAAAATTCTAAATTCTACGATATGCGTTCTTGTTTACGATTTATTAAATTAAAAATTCAGTGTAGTGCAGTTTTAGTAATTTATTTAAATCGCAAACAGCAGGAGAAATTGCATCGTGTGCTAAAGGCTTCACAAAGCATCAGAAATTGATTAAAATTCAGTTCAAATCTATTTCTTTGTGTTACAGAAGACCGCAACTGATGGTGAAGATGGCAGTGAAAGTGAATCTGACTGGGGTAGTGATTCGGACAGTGAGAGCACAAGTAGCGATGACGAAGGCCAATATCAAAACATTCGTGAACGTTTCATCAAGAAGTACGTTTTTTTAATCTATGATAAAATTTGATAAAAATGCTTTCTACTTAACGAAACAGGCAAAATTTATCAATATAATATATATATAAATAACACCATGATCTTTTTATATAGAGCTTCAACTCAAGAAGAGGATGAAGATAAAGCAAAGAGAAAGGAACAACGTAAAGAGCGCAAAGAAAAGGAGCGAAAGAAGAAACGCGACGAAGATGATGGTGAAGGAGAATGGGAAACCGTCAAGGGCGGCGTGGCTATTCCCTCTGAAAAGCCAAAGATGTTCGCCAAGGATGCGGAGATTAATATCGGCGCGGTATTGAAAAAGCTTTCCGAAATAATTGCAGCTCGCGGTAAAAAGCGCACGGACAGACGCGAGCAAATAGAACTCTTGCACGAACTGCAACTGATAGCAGATGCACATAATCTTGGCCCAGCTGTAGCCGTAAAGATCAAGTTTTCCATCGTGTCTTCTATATTTGATTACAATCCAAAGGTTTCTGATGCTATGAAGCCGGAATATTGGTCCAAGTACGTAATTTTGCATGAAATAAATATATGTATATTGTACATATATATATAAATTTATAAACCTTAAGATAAAAGTTTTAAAGCCAATATTAAATAAATATTTTTTACAGAATACTTGAGCGCATTACTGAAATGTTGGATATGCTGCTGAGCAATTTAGATATGGTAATAGCAGAAACAATAGCTGAAGAAATGGAGGAATTTGAAACGACGCCGTACAAAATACATGGTTGCGTATTAACACTGGTAGAACGTCTTGATGAGGAATTTACAAAGTTGTTGAAGGAATGCGATCCACATAGCAATGAATACGTGGAAAGGTAATATCTTTTGATATTATCTATATTTGAAAGAAATGCATATTTGTGATTATTAATATTGTTTATACTATAAAATATCTACACTTGTCACAGATTGAAAGATGAGAAGCAAGTTGCTGCCATAATTGACAAGGTGCAGGAATATTTAGAGAGACAAGGAACTGTATCCGAGCTTTGTCGCGTATATCTTCGTAAAATTGAGCATTTATATTATAAATTTGATTCAAATGTTTTAAAACAAAAGGAGGTAATTTTCTGAAGTATTTACATATGCATGAAATTTTTCTATTTTCTTAAGGTTCCTGAGTACTTACAAGGGATACTAGGCAACTAAAAAATTCAAGATAATCTGAAATTCGCAAATCTTTGTGTGCAAGTAGAATAGTTCAGCAGTAAAATTATTTTTTGTTTATGCATTTACAGTTTTAGGGGTAAAATATTTCTTTGAAAAAAATCAATTTTTTTTTTCTTTTAAAGCGAATATCATCGAAACTAAGAAAAAAAAATCCAGAATGAAAAATTGAATGGTTTTAAGAGTACTTTAGAACTATAATAAAAAAAATTTTTAATAGAGGTGGGGTAGAAGTATGATGGAAGGATAACATAATGCATGCAGTTGGATAGTGTCTCTCTTTCTAAATCTCTGCCCTCTCTGTCTATGGACTATTTATAGATTTAAGGACTATAATTGAAAAACGCGAAACATGAAGCGGTATTCATAATCCATTTTTATTTTAAAATTGTTAATATCTTAAGATTCAAATACAATCCTCGGACTTGACTTACAGCATCTTAAGATTGTACTTAAGACAGTCTTAAATGTAAGAATCGATTATGAATATCGATCTGAATACCGAAACAGCCTTAAATTATCAAAATTATATCGAATTAGGGTGAACTTGGATCAGATGTAATCACATCCGTGCAAGTTATGGAGAAGTTGTGCAAATACGTTTATGCCCATGATAACACTGATCGACTAAGAACTCGTGCGATTCTTTCGCACATTTATCACCATGCCCTCCATGATAACTGGTTCCAAGCTCGTGACTTGATCCTGATGTCGCATCTTCAAGAAACCATTCAGCATTCTGATCCAGCCACACAGGTTTGAATATGTACATGTATTTATCTTATTAATAAACTCATTTCTATCATTGTAAATTAATTTTAATCTTGGTTTAATTTATTTTTTTCTAATTCTTGAAGTTTTTATCTTCTAGAAGATAAAAAGTTAAACCAAGATTACATTGATAAAAACAGACATAAAATGTATAAAAATATTATTGCTTTTTTTTTTTAGATTTTATACAATCGTACAATAGCCCATTTAGGATTATGTGCATTCCGTCATGCGAATATCAAAGATGCCCACAACTGCTTGGTCGATTTAATGGTGACAGGCAAAGTGAAAGAACTTCTGGCGCAGGGTCTATTGCCACAACGACAACACGAACGTAGCAAGGAGCAGGAGAAAATCGAAAAACAGAGGCAAATGCCTTTCCATATGCACATTAATCTGGAACTTCTGGAATGCGTATACCTTGTTTCAGCAATGCTTATCGAAATTCCTTATATGGCCGGTATGTCTTCTGTATTTAATATTTTTTATATTATATATATTTTTACATATGCTGGCATAGACAATGTACACACACACACACACACACACACACACACACACACACACACACACACACACACACACACACACACACACACACACACACATACATCATATATATATATAAACATCAAGTACCGAAAACCATTTCGATTAAAAATAAGAGATTCTTTTTCTGATTTTGTCACAAAGACATACACACAATAAGAAATTTTATATACACGCGCGCGCGCGCGTGTGTGTGTGTGTGTGTGTGTGTGTGTGTGTGACTCAGAGTTTATTATACGACAAATTATTCAATTATAGCGCACGAGTTTGATGCGAGACGAAGAATGATCTCGAAGACTTTCTATCAACAACTACGATCCAGTGAACGTCAGTCATTAGTCGGACCTCCAGAATCCATGAGAGAGCATGTCGTTGCTGCCGCCAAAGCAATGCGTAACGGAAATTGGTCCGCTTGCAACAATTATATTATAAATGAAAAGATGAATGCAAAGGTATTAGAGATTTATATTAACAATTTTTTTTCAAATTGAGAATACGAGGTAGTAATTACTTTTGTATATCAAAATAGGTATGGGATCTTTTTCATCAAGCGGACAAAGTACGAGCTATGTTAACACGATTAATCAAGGAAGAGGCATTGAGGACTTATCTATTTACGTATTCGCATGTGTATGATTCAATCTCGATGCCAAAGCTCGCTGACATGTTCCAGTTGAAGCGGCCCATAGTCCATTCAATTATCAGTAAAATGATCATTAACGAAGAGCTCATGGTATTATGCAAAGATATCTATATTGTATATAATGATTTGTAATTCTATATAATTTATATAGAATTCCTTTTTTATAAATCTAGGCGTCATTGGATGACCCAACTGGAACTGTAGTTATGCATCGAAGCGAACCGAGCCGCCTTCAATCATTGGCTCTGCAATTGACTGATAAAGTTAACAACTTTGTAGATTCGAACGAACGTATCTTCGAAATGAAGCAAGGTACATACAACAGACGAATGAAGTATTTTTGACGATCTTTATCATGGTCTTTATTTATATCACCACGATCTTTATTTTGGTGTATCATCGAGATCATTGACTTGACTGCTATTAAAACTGTTCAATAATATTAAATAGATCAATTTTTTTTATAAAAATTAATATTAAGATTATATTTCTTTTAATATAAATGTTCTATTTGAATAAATTGTTGCTTTTATTTTTCAACAATACAAAAAGATAAATATAGTAAGCTAATGAGAGTCAGCAATAAATGGCGCAATTATTTAATGAACAATCAGATATTGGATTGATGTCTTCTTTATTTTAAACTCTCACGTTCGTCGTACACGAATATATGTCCTAAAAATGTGAGATCTTTATATTTGATTTTAACAATTCTATTTTTTAAGTTTTAATAAAGTTCAACAAAGCTTCAGTGCAATACTTCATGTCTGTGATGATTAACAACTCTTTGTCAATTTGCGAGTGACTTATGGACATGTGAGCTAATTATACTTGTATCATTCTTGCTGAGGTGAACTCCAAAGAGAGTTGAAACGTTCAAAATAAAGAAGACATCAATCCAATATCTGATTGTTCATTCAATAATTGCGCCATTTATTGTTGCTGACTCTCATTAGCTACTATATTTATCTTTTTGTTAAAAATTTTGTTTAAAATTCGAGAGTCCTAATATAATTATTGTTATTTTTTATTTTTCATATATTCATATTTTATATTTTATGTCATTTTTAACGCCTTTTTTCTCTCAAACTTGGCTTGACTTGACCTGACTTAACTTGATCCGATTCGATTCCAATTCTGATTTTATAAATAAATTTGTATACATTACAAATATAAGAAAAAGTACAAAATTATTAAATATTAATCGTATATGACAATATAAACAAAAAGAGGTAGGAAAAGAGAGAGAAAATTAAGATATCCAATCACATACATTTAATTTTTTTGATGTTTTATTTTTGTTGACAGAAATATTGATTAAAGATAATTTAGAATTGTAATAAAAAATAAATGTTAGATTAATAAATTAAGATGCCTATTATATAATTTTTTGAAGTTTATTCAAACAATTTTTTAATAAAATTATATATTTCATATATATCTTACATATTTATTTCATAATTCAGTATAAAAATTTGTTTTTAGCATAATCTTCTAATTCGTAATAAATATAAACTCTTGCAGGTAACTTCTTTTCGAGAGGGAATCAAGGCAATTTCCGCGATCGTCAGAATTACAATCGCCAACAGGATTGGGGGCGGCAGAGACGTGATCGCGATCGTGATCGTGATCGTAATAGGGAAGAGAATCGAAACTATTAAGTATATAATAACATCAATATTAAAATGGTATGAAATAAAATTTGAGATATCAAATATCATTGTAACGTTTTACCAATACATAAATAATGTCGATGATTTATACAAACAATTGTATTCCGTTGATATACTGCAGAATTATTTAAGCAATTTGTTTCCCACAATCGTCACAAAAAAGTATTATATATAACTTAATATTATATATAACTTATAAAACAAATGTGTAACTTTGATTAATATATTACACAAAAAAAACATTTTTACATTCCTGACAGATGTCACGAGTCTTCAAATCTTTTTTATCCTTTGGATGAGTTTGTTACCCGTTAGAATAGTGTCAGATGTAAGAACAAGGCGTAGCCCTGTAGACTTCTCTATGAGTCGGCAAGCTGCTATTTCTGCACAAGTAATACCTCCTATTATGCAGATCACGACCATTTTTGGCGATAATGCGCCTCGGTGACCATTTACAATGCAAATCGGTAGATTTGTCAGATCCTCGAAACTGCGAGGATCCTTCTCCTGATTTAATACAATATTTAATATTTGTGTCTGTAATGTGTTAAACGATATTAAAATCGCACAATTATACATTAATATAATAATGTAGAAAAAGAAGGTGAATGAAATACGAACTATTGCGGGTATATAAGCGTTATTGAATACGTAGCTAGGACAAGTACGATTGTTCTGATCGGATCGTTTTAAAGAACCAGGTAACATTTTTAATTTTTGCGCATTGCTACTCCACTCGCTGCTCCAGTTCGGCAGTTTATGTAAAATATATTCGTTCCTGTACTTTAGCAAGCCAGTTGTGCGCAGCTTATAGAACAGTGGAATATGCTGATAACCATGAGTATGAAGATGCATCTTTTGGATATCTAAAATCTCGTTTTGCGTGACACCATCAGTAGTGATAGACAACAGGCAAAGAAGACGCAAACATCGCAATTCATGCTCATCTGCAAAAAAAGTATTTTACATCATAATGAAATCATTTTAATTTTAATTAATTTCTAATATCGATCGTAATTAAATATAGTTCTAATTTAATTCTAATGTTAGAAAAGGCACCTATATTCCTCTCAATGTAGCTCAAGCATTCTTTTCGGTCCTTGCAATCGAGCATCAGTTTTTCAATCGTTTGCAAGACTTGAAACTCTGAGCCTACCGTGTCTGCGATAGCCTGACATGCGGATATATGAAATGCTAATTGCTGGGTCATGTCTCTGGTCCTTTGCAATCTCGTCGATACATATCTCTCCATCTCAGCCAACTTCATTGTCTGTATCGCTTCCTGTTCAGCTATATTAGCAAGTTGTTAAAATATCAACAAGGTGAGATCTGTGATACATAGTGCATATATAAAAATAAATACATTTGAGTGACTTGGCCTTCTTATGTAAAATCGGGAAAGCATCACTGCAGGGTGTATCTCTCACTTCTCCATAGATTTGATCTTTATTCGGATCTAATCTGGTTTGCGATTTTTCCAACGTCGCTATGCCGACATTTATCTCCACAACTTCGTTCAACAAACCCGCGTATGTTACGGGCGTCAGGAGAGTTGTAGCCAGATCAAAACTCCTGTCCATCACAATGAAGGCGCCAACCTCGTTTTCTAGACTAGATGAACCCAGACTCTGCTCCATAGATTCCATCAGCTTACTCATTTGTTGACTGTGCTTGCCAAGAAAAAGTGAGAGCCTCGGCGAACCGAGTATCAATTGCAACGACCACAGGTTGCGTGCTAACGCTCGCAGAGAACTTGTGTCTTTATGATAGTAAAGCTCGACAAATATTGGATTTTCCAAGGATAAAATGTTTCCATCTAATCTTATGAATTCTATGGAAAACGTCTGCAACGTAAGTAGCTCGGACAAGCCTGAATAAATGATTCGATGTTAGAAAAATAAACAGAACCGATAATCGTTATAATTTGCTGACCTTCCTCTTCGACTAAATTGTGTAAGACAGGTGGGACGAATGGCACGACCAACAAATGATGGCATACTTGAACGTGTGGTTTACCAGTTAAAGATATTTCAGATTGTATTTGATCTAAGACCCTCTTGCATGCGATCAAGCTGTTAGATACTAAGAATATACGTTGACTGTTTGATGTCTTCAGTCCTTCTTCCAACTTATAAATTTTATCCACTCCGTATCGCCTAAGTAAAATGATACACAATTATTATAAATTGTGATAATAAAAGTAATATGTAGATGTAAGAATATGAGAATATTTACTTCAATACAGTCACTCCTACGAAACTGTCCAATATTTTCATCAATTTCTGTTCTATTATCAGATCCTTTAATCCTGGGATGGCATCTAGTATCTTCACAAGTTTCTGCTGATTAATTTGCTGAAGTGTGGACAGTTTATCATCTAAAGTGATATCCATTTTGTTTTATTCGTAACAAATCGTGATATATATAAAATACCAAGAGAAATAATTTCTAAAGCTGATTATCTTCACAGATGTTTTTCGTATCTAAACATAAGATTCAGAATTATTTCTTACACATATATGTGCGCGCGCGCGCGCGCGCGCGCGCGTGTGTGTCTGTGTGTGTGTGTGTTTTGTGTACGTGTGTGTAAAATTTTGTTCTAAATAATTAGGGTAAATTATATATAAAGCTAGCTGCTTCCATTCTTTCCATAAGAAAATAACGGATTTTTATAAAAATAATTAAATTACAAATGTAAAATATAACTTAAGTAGCTTTTACTTCACTATCTTTACAGATACTTCTATCTAAAAGCAAATTAACTAATTATCTTCATAGATATTTTTCTTGTTTAAAAACAAAATATTTTTGAATGAATTGATATTTTGGACTGATATTACATTTGTGTAACAAAGATTTTAAGTTTATCGATTAGCTGTAGAATAAAGAGATTTCTTCTCTTGTAACTAATCAAGATTTGAAAGGTTTTGTCAACAAATGTAATATTAACCTAATTCTGCTATCACTACATCATATGTATAAGAAAGCTGCTTTCTTTTCTCTTTGCAAGGAAGTGATTAAAAGTGATGACTTTTATACAAATACGTAATCTGCAATTCTATAAATGTAAAATGTAATTTAATTGTATTTGTGTCAAAGCCCATATTGCACTCAAGAATATCAGGCATTTTTATATTTGAAAAAGAAAGCAACAGTGAGCAACACTAATAAAAATTTCATTTAAT
>Ga0157363_1003592_pt1 | contig 14047 bp, 17 predicted proteins | sample AttsexASBM1_FD_111477 | JGI IMG/M metagenome (GOLD analysis project Ga0157363, IMG submission 111477) | Fungus gardens microbial communities from leaf cutter ant in Ribeirão Preto, State of São Paulo, Brazil - Atta sexdens ASBM1 | ecosystem: Host-associated > Fungi > Mycelium > Unclassified ...
CGCGTTTGTGGCCGCAACCTGCGGCCTTAAAGTGGCCAAACATGGTAATCGCAGCGTCTCCAGCGAATCCGGCTCCTCCGATCTGCTGGCAGCGTTTGGTATTAATCTGGACATGCCCGCGCAGCAGGCGCGCCAGGCGCTGGACGATCTTAATGTCTGTTTCCTGTTTGCGCCGCAGTACCATACCGGCTTTCGTCACGCAATGCCGGTGCGTCAGCAGCTGAAATCGCGCACGCTGTTCAACGTGCTCGGCCCGCTGATCAATCCGGCCCGACCGCCGCTGGCGGTGATTGGCGTGTACAGCCCGGAGCTGGTGCTGCCCATCGCGCAAACGCTGAAGGTGCTCGGCTATCAGCGGGCCGCTGTGGTCCACGGCGGCGGAATGGATGAGGTCGCTCTGCACAGCGCCACGCAGGTGGCTGAGCTGCGCGAAGGGGAAATTACCTGCTATCAGCTGACGCCGGATGACTTTGGTTTTGGCATGCATGACAAAGAGGCGCTGGCGGGCGGGACGCCGGAAGAAAACCGTGACATTCTGACCCGTTTACTTCAGGGTAAAGGAGAGCCCGCGCATGAGCAGGCGGTCGCCGTTAACGTGGCGATGCTGCTGAAAGTGTTTGGTCATGAAGACCTGCGCGACAACGCGGAGCGGGCCATTGCCGCGATTCGCAGCGGACAGGCTTATGAGCGCGTGGTTGCACTGGCAGCGAGAGGATGAGATGAGTATTAAAGGCACCGTATTAGAGAAAATTGTGCAGGATAAGGCGATCTGGATAGCAGAGCGTCAGCAGCAGCAGCCGCTGGAGACATTCCACCCGGAACTGCAGCCGGCAACGCGCTCTTTTTATGACGCCCTGCGCGGCACCCGCACCGTTTTTATCCTTGAGTGTAAAAAAGCGTCACCGTCAAAAGGGGTGATCCGCGAGGATTTCGATCCTGCCGCCATCGCCGCCGTCTATCGTCATCACGCGTCTGCCATTTCGGTACTGACGGATGAGAAATATTTTCAGGGTGACTTCGCTTTTCTGCCGATTGTCAGCGCGGCGGTGACCCAGCCCGTGCTGTGCAAAGATTTTATCATCGACCCCTATCAGATCTACCTGGCGCGCCACTACCAGGCGGACGCCATCCTGCTGATGCTCTCCGTACTGGATGATGAACAGTACCGGCAGCTCGCCGCAGTGGCTCACAGCCTGAACATGGGCATCCTGACCGAAGTCAGCAATGAGGCGGAGCTGGAACGGGCGATTGCCCTCGACGCTCAGGTGGTGGGCATCAACAACCGCGACCTGCGCGATCTTTCGATCGATCTTAACCGCACCCGCGAGCTGGCACCGCGCCTCAGTCACGGCGTCACGGTCATCAGTGAATCCGGTATTCATAATTATGCGCAGGTGCGTGAGCTGAGCCGCTTTGCTAACGGTTTTCTCATCGGCTCGGCGCTGATGGAAGAGGCTGACCTGGCAGCTGCGGTACGTCGCGTGCTGCTGGGTGATAATAAAGTATGCGGCCTGACGCAGCCGGAAGCGGCGCGCGCCGCCAGTGAAGCGGGAGCCCTGTATGGCGGTCTGATTTTTGCTGAAGGCTCACCGCGCAAAATCGATACTGTCCAGGCACACCGCGTGATGGCCGCAGCGCCGCTGCGCTATGTGGGCGTGTTTCGTAATGCGCCGGTTGGTGACGTTGTCACGCTGGCGGTAGAGCTGAATCTGGCAGCAGTGCAGTTGCATGGCGCCGAAGATCGCGACTATGTTGCCACGCTGCGTCAGGCGCTGCCGCCACAGACGCAAATCTGGAAAGCGCTGAGTGTCAAAGAGAGCCTGCCGGCGCGCGACTGGCCGCACGTTGATCGCTACGTGTTTGATAATGGCCAGGGCGGCAGCGGGCAGCAGTTTGACTGGTCGCTGCTGCAGGGAGAGTCGCTGGACAACGTGCTGCTGGCTGGCGGTCTCGCCGCTGATAACTGCGTGACGGCAGCCCAGCTGGGCTGCGCTGGTCTTGATTTTAACTCCGGCGTGGAGTCCGCCCCTGGCATAAAAGATGCCGGCAAAATTGCTGCGGTATTTACCACATTACGCGCTTACTAATGTTGCTGGCCCGCCAGTGCGGGCCGTTGAGGAAAGATCAATTATGTCGACGTTATTGAATCCCTATTTTGGTGAATTTGGCGGCCAGTACGTTCCGCAAATCCTGATGCCGGCTCTGCGCCAGCTGGAAGCTGCTTTTGTTGAAGCGCAGCGCGATCCTGAGTTTCAGCAGGAGTTTACCGATCTGCTGAAAAATTACGCTGGTCGTCCGACGGCGCTGACCCTGTGCCGTAATCTGACTCAGGGGACGAAAACCCGCCTCTATCTGAAGCGCGAAGATCTGCTGCATGGCGGCGCGCATAAAACCAATCAGGTACTGGGTCAGGCGCTGCTGGCAAAGCGAATGGGGAAAAATGAGATCATTGCGGAAACCGGCGCCGGCCAGCATGGTGTCGCCTCCGCGCTCGCCTGCGCGCTGCTCGGCATGAAGTGCCGTATTTATATGGGGGCGAAAGATGTTGAGCGTCAGTCTCCCAATGTGTTCCGGATGCGGTTGATGGGCGCGGAAGTGATCCCGGTTCACAGCGGCTCAGCTACGCTGAAAGATGCCTGTAACGAGGCGCTGCGCGACTGGTCAGGCAGCTATGAAACCGCACACTATATGCTGGGAACCGCAGCAGGTCCGCACCCCTTCCCGACCATCGTGCGCGAATTCCAGCGTATGATCGGCGAAGAGACCAAAGCGCAGATCCTCGAAGCGGAAGGCCGCCTGCCCGATGCCGTGCTGGCGTGCGTAGGCGGCGGCTCCAATGCGATTGGCATGTTTGCTGATTTCATTGAAGAGAGCAGCGTGGGCCTGATTGGTATTGAACCCGCTGGCCACGGTATTGAAAGCGGCGAGCACGGCGCGCCACTGAAGCACGGCCGGGTTGGTATCTATTTTGGTATGAAAGCGCCAATGATGCAGACCGAAGAGGGCCAGATTGAAGAGTCTTATTCTATCTCCGCCGGCCTCGACTTTCCGTCAGTTGGTCCGCAGCACGCGCATCTGAACAGCATCGGGCGCGCAGAGTATGTCTCCATTACCGATGATGAAGCGCTCGACGCGTTTAAAACGCTGTGCCGCGCAGAAGGGATTATTCCGGCCCTGGAATCGTCTCATGCGCTGGCCCATGCGCTGAAAATGATGCGGGCAAATCCGGAAAAAGAGCAGCTGCTGGTGGTTAACCTTTCCGGTCGCGGCGATAAAGATATTTTCACGGTTCACGATCTGCTTAAAGCGAAAGGAGAGATTTGATGGAGCGTTATAATCAGCTGTTTTCACGCCTGTCAGCGCGTCAGGAAGGCGCGTTTGTCCCTTTTGTTACGCTGGGCGATCCCTCTCCGGAGCTCTCACTGCAGATTATCGATACGCTGGTTGAAGGCGGCGCTGATGCGCTGGAGCTGGGGATCCCTTTCTCCGATCCGCTGGCAGATGGACCCACCATTCAGAGCGCCACGCTGCGGGCTTTTGCGGCCGGCACCACGGTGGCGCAATGCTTTGAAATGCTGCAGGTAGTGCGGCAGAAATACCCCGATCTGCCCATTGGTTTACTGATGTACGCTAATCTGGTGTTCAGCCGCGGCATCGATACGTTCTATGCGCAGTGTGCCGCCGCGGGCGTCGACTCGGTACTGGTCGCTGATGTGCCAGTTGAAGAGTCAGCCCCCTTCCGCCAGGCTGCGCTGCGTCACAACATTGCGCCGATTTTTATCTGCCCGCCTAATGCCAGCGATGACCTGCTGCGTGAACTGGCTCAGCATGGCCGCGGTTACACTTATCTGCTGTCGCGCGCAGGGGTGACCGGTGCTGAAAACCGCGCCAGTCAGCCGCTTCACCATCTGATTGATAAACTGCGTGAGTTTCAGGCGCCGCCTGCCCTGCAGGGGTTCGGCATCTCCGAGCCGGAGCAGGTACGTGAAGCGATTGCTGCAGGCGCAGCGGGAGCGATCTCCGGTTCCGCCATTGTACGCATCATTGAGAAAAATCAGCGCGACCCGGCAACGCTGCTGCGTGAGCTGAAAGCCTTTGTCAGCGGCCTGAAAGCGGCCACCCGCTAATCGCTGTGGCTCCGTCACTCCGACGGGGCCACACTCTTTTTTCCGCCACCCCCATCCTTTCTGCCTGAGCGCCAGCTTTTTTCACTTTTTCTCTGCCAGCAGGTTGCCGATTATTCAGGGCCGACCCACACTTAAATGCGCCGTTGCGTTACGGTGTGAATCCATCTATGACAGGGAGATAACCAAATGAAATTGTTCAAGGTCGTTGCGGGAATTTTTATGGCTGCATTTGTGGCACTGACACTGAGCGCCTGTGCGCCAACGCCAACCAAAGAAGGCACCGGCGGTTATATTGATGACACCGTCATCACCACGAAAGTAAAAGCGCAGCTGCTGAATGATGAAGCGCTGAAATCTACAGAAATCAATGTTGAAACGTTCAAAGGTAAGGTTCAGCTGAGCGGGTTTGTCAGCTCGCCACAGATGGCTAACCGCGCCGTTTCCGTTACGCGCAGCGTGGCAGGCGTGAAGTCTGTTGTTAATAATATGCAGATCAAGTAATACCAAAAGGGCGGCCGGCAGGGCGCCCTTCTTCTGCCTCAGAAGCGATAGCCTGCACCAAAGAAAAAGACAAACGGATCGATACGCGTATTAATATTCTGCTGTACGCCCTGATGTCTGAATTTCACTTCAGTATCAATATCCATGTACCACAGCGAAGCGTTCAGCATCCAGTCACGGTTAATCTGATAATCGAGCCCCACCTGACCCGCAATGCCCCAGGAGTCTTTAACGCTCAAATCGCTGAGCTGTGCATCCCTGGCGGTCTGATTCAGCTTTGCGTCAAAAAAGGTGGTGTAATTGATGCCAACGCCTGCATAAGGACGTACCGCGCTGTTACTGTCGAGGAAATAGTATTGCGCCATCAGCGTGGGCGGCAGCTGACGCACCGTGGCCAGGTTACCGGTCGGACCAAGACCGACTTTATGACGAAACGGCGTGGCAGCCAGCAGCTCAATTCCGATATGGTCGGTTGCCATCCAGGTGAATGTCAGCCCCAGCTGCGTATCATTATCGACGCTGAATTCACCCATGTTCAGCACATTATCTGACCCCTCTGTCGGACGGACCGTTGCCGTACCGGCGCGCATAAAAAAGTCACCCGCCTGATGAGCCAGCGCCAGCTGTGGTATCGCCATCGCCAGGAACAGTGCGCATTTTGCCAGTTTCATCATCACTCCTTTGCCTGAATTAAAATTTTTCGCGGCACAGATGTAACGGTTTTCAGCGCAGATTTCATTAACTGGCTGGCAGAATAAATGCTTAGTTAACAATGAATTGACACAGATCAAATTTGCCAGCGCGAAAAAAGATCAAAAACAGGTTGCTGAAGTTTCATAACGTGATTACTTTGCTGATCCCGAGTGATTTTGGTTCGATGCCTCAGGAGTGGCGGGCGATCAGATGAGCGATATAACTAACCCTTGTATGACCTGTGGCGCCTGCTGCGCCTATTTTCGCGTTTCCTTTTACTGGGCTGAAGCCGATGATGCCGGTGGCGCAGTGCCAGCCGAACTCACCGAGCCGCTAAACCTGCTGATGCGCAATATGCGCGGCACCAGCGATCGCACGCCGCGCTGCGTTGCTCTGCAGGGCGAGCCCGGTAGCTGCGTCTCCTGCGGTATCTATGAGCAGCGCCCCTCTCCCTGCCGTGAATTTGCGATGTCCGGGGAAAATGGCGTCGTTAACGAAGCCTGCGACCGTGCCCGCGCCCGCCATGGATTACCTGCCCTTTTTCACCCTTCTTTACCTGACATGACAGAAAGTTATGGTATTCCGGGTGCCAGCCTGACCGCTTAGCATGTACAATCGCCGGGTTAATTAACCCGGTTTTTTTCAAGGAGTGTACATGTCTATCACGGCAAGCTCGTTATACCGTGACACAGGAAATTTTTTGCGCCATCAGCTGGTCACTATAATGCTGATGGCGCTGCTGACCTCATTCATTACCGTGATTATCGGGCATGCGTTAACGCCTGATGATGAGCAGCTGTCGCTGCTGAGTCAGAGTGACAGCAGCGCATCCTCCCTGTTTGAACTGGTACAGAATATGTCTCCGGATCAGCAGCGTATACTGCTGCGCGCTTCCGCAGCAGGAACCCTGGCGGCGCTGATTGGTAATACGCTGCTGCTCGGCGGCATGCTTTGCCTGATCCCGCTGGTCTCCAGCGGTCAGCGCGTCAGTGCCCTGCGCGCTATCGGTACCGCTGCACCGCTGCTGCCTAAGCTGCTGCTGCAGACCTTTTTGATCACGCTGCTGGTGCAGCTTGGCTTTATGGTGCTGATGGTGCCTGGCATCGTGCTCGCTATCTTGCTCTCTCTGGCGCCGGTGATGCTGGTCAGTGAAAAAATGGGCGTAATCGGTGCCATGCGCGCCAGCCTGCGCCTGGCGTGGAAAAATATTCGCCTGATTGCACCCGCTATTCTGCTGTGGCTGCTGGCAAAAATTATTCTGATGTTCTTTTTCTCTTCGCTGACGCTATTGCCCGCCAATATTGCCTCCGTGGTGCTTAACGCGCTGGGCAATCTGGTTTCTGCCGTTTTGATTATTTATTTGTATCGGCTCTATATGCTGTTACGTTAAGGGTTACGGCGCTCCGCTGAGCGCTATAACCACAGGCTACTGTCCGGACTGGAAACGCTATGAAGCAGTTACTCGACTTTCTCCCCCTGGTCGTTTTCTTTGTTTTTTACAAACTCTACGACATCTACGTTGCATCGGGCGCGCTGGTGGTGGCTACCGGCCTGGCGCTGGTAGTGAGCTGGGTGCTCTATCGCAAGCTGGAAAAGATGACCCTGTTTACCTTTGTCCTGGTGGCGGTGTTCGGCACCCTGACGCTGGTGTTTCATAATGATGAATTCATCAAGTGGAAGGTCACCGTAATCTATTCGCTGTTTGCGCTCGCACTGCTCTACAGCCAGTGGTTCATGCAGCAGCCCCTGATCCAGACCATGCTGGGAAAAGAGCTGCAGCTGCCTGCCACGGTCTGGCGCCGGCTCAACATCGCCTGGGCGCTGTTCTTTCTGCTGTGCGGCCTTGCCAACATCTATGTTGCGTTCTGGTTGCCACAGCCGGTATGGGTGAACTTTAAAGTGTTTGGCCTGACAGGGCTGACGCTGCTGTTTACCCTGCTGAGCGGGCTCTACATCTGGCGGCAGATGCCCCAGCAGGAATCAAAATAGTCTTTCCATCGCCCGGCCAGCCGGGCTTTTTTTCACCTGCAGAAGAACTGAGCAATGAACGAGAAGCATAAGCAGCCCACGGGCGAAATGGTTTTGCGTACGCTGGCTATGCCAGCCGACACCAATGCCAACGGCGATATTTTTGGCGGCTGGCTGATGTCGCAGATGGACATGGGCGGTGCAATTCTGGCAAAAGAGATCGCTGAAGGTCGCGTGGTCACGGTTCGGGTCGACGGCATGAGTTTTCTGAAGCCGGTCGCGGTAGGCGATGTGGTCAGCTGCCATGCGCACTGCCTGCGCACCGGAAACAGCTCAATGACTATCAACGTTGAGGTGTGGATTAAAAAGGTTTCATCTGAGCCGATAGGCCAGACCTACTGCGCCACCGAAGCGGTGTTCGTTTACGTCGCAGTAGACAACAGCGGCAAGTCGCGTCCGCTGCCGGCAGATCGCGCTAACCGCAGCCACTGAGTGATGAAAAGCAGAGCGGCTTTTTCGGCCGCTCTGCTCTGCGCCCTACTCGATCTTCGCGCCGCCGTTAATACGGAAAACAATATTCATGGTGATGCCCTGGCCCGGCTGGCCCGGCTGGTAGCGCCACTTTTTAACCTGATCCCTGACGCTGCGCTCGAACATATTGCGCGGCTGTGCCGAAAGAATAGTGACGTTGCCAACCCGGCCGTCACTGTCGACATCAAATTTCACCCGTACATTACCCTCAATACGCAGCGCGGCCGCGCGTGCCGGATAGGCTGGTTTGCTGATGCTGAGCGCTTTCGGTCCGCTCGCTTTAACCGGTGCCGGAGCAGTGGCCGCTTTTGGTGCAGTGGCGGGCCGGGGCTGAGCTGCTGCGGTCTCCTGCCTGAACGGATCGGCCCGGTCCGGTGCCGGCTGACGGGGGGCTGGCGCCGGTTTTTTTTCTGCTTTTGGCTTCGGCTTAGGTTTCGGCTTCGGCTTTGGCTCCGGTTTTGCAATAGGAACCGGCTCCGTTTTTGGCGGCTCCGGGGCGGCCTGCGGCTCGGGTTCAGGCTCAGGTTGCGGTGCCGGTGCTACCACAGCCGGCGCAGGTTCCGGCTGCACCTCAGGCGCGACCATAGTGATGGCGATAGGCTGAGACGCGGCAGGCAGCTCACGGGACTGATGCCACGAGGCATAGAGAATGCCGGCAATAACGGACCCGTGCAGTACCACGGAGAGGATCAGTGAAACAGGCGTACGGGTCGGAAAAGGCGTTGTCAATGTCGTCATAGCAGCTGTGGTCATTGAGTGAGAAGATGATTTTAAATGCAAATAGCAATCAGTTTCAATAAGCAGCGTAAAAGTGCTCCGTTTCCTCTTTTTTTTAACCCCGCTTGCGCTGGCGCCGATTGCCCTGAGGTTTCGTTTGCACTCTGCCGGGCGATCCCTTAACGTGTCTCGCAATTTCGGCCAGTCTAACGGGAGTATCCCATCGTGCTTTACCTCATCTACGCGGAAGATACCGCAGATTCACTGGAAAAACGCAACAGCGTGCGCCCTGCGCACCTTGCTCGTCTGCAGCTGCTGCAGGATGAGGGACGACTGATTGTTGCCGGCCCGCTACCGGTGGTCGACAGCAACGATCCAGGCCCCGCTGGCTTTAGCGGCTCGGCAATTGTCGCAGAGTTTGATTCGCTGGAGGCGGCGCAATCCTGGGCTCAGGACGATCCCTATATCGCCGCTGGCGTTTACGAAAAAGTTACCGTTAAGCCGTTTAAGCGGGTATTTTAATTCGTGATGTTATCACTGCTGCTGCTACTGGTGGCACTGCTGCTTACCGGTCGTGCGCTCTGGATCTGGCGCCGTCAGGGCTGGCTCCAGGCGCGCCAGCAGATTGTCATGCTGATAGTCCTGGCGGCGGCGGCGCAGATCGTCAACATTACGCTGATGCTGCGCGGCCATTAACGAACCCAGCCGCGCCGGTCTCACATATTCTGCGTAATAAACAGAATTGAACGGCGCTGCTGCTGCGCAACCTGGTGACGAATGGCATGGATGCGCTTATAGCGACGCGACTGGCCCTCCAGCCAGCGGGCACGACGGCGATGCACCTGGCGTAACATTCTCCAGCGGGCCACTTCATTTCTGCTTCGTCTCATGACACTCTCTCAGTCCGGCATATTTCGGCACGCATTATAGTGATCTGCACAGAAATGCCAATTCGAAACCTTTATCGATAAATCTCAGGGCAGATTAAGGTTTCGCTACAGCGCATCAGCACGTAAACTTTGCCTATAAATGCGCGAACAGGATGTCCACTCAATGACCACCTTTTATACCCTGATCAGTTGGTTACTGCTGTTTGGCTACTGGCTGCTGATTGCGGGTGTAACGCTGCGTATTCTGATGAAACGTCGCGCAGTGACCTCAGCTATGGCCTGGCTGCTGATCATCTATATTCTGCCGCTGGTAGGGATTATCGCCTATCTCTCGTTCGGGGAGCTGCATCTTGGCAAGCGCCGGGCCGAGCGCGCCCGCACCATGTGGCCCTCTACGGCTAAGTGGCTCACCGACCTCAGGCAGTGCCGGCATATCTTTGCCACCGAGCACAGCGACGTTGCACGCTCGCTTTTTGATCTCTGCCGGCACCGGCAGGGGATCGCTGGCGTCAAAGGCAATCAGCTGCAGCTGCTGACCAGCAGCGATGAGGTGATGCAGGCGCTAATCCGTGATATTCAGCTGGCGCGTCATAATATCGAGATGGTGTTCTATATCTGGCAGCCAGGCGGCCTGGCTGACGATGTGGCGGAGTCGCTGATGGCAGCCTCACGCCGGGGCGTGCACTGTCGTCTGATGCTCGATTCTGCCGGCAGCGTCGCCTTTTTCCGTAGCCCATGGGCAAATATGATGCGTAACGCCGGGATCGATGTGGTTGAGGCGCTGCAGGTCAGCCTGCTGCGTGTCTTCCTGCGGCGTATGGATCTGCGGCAGCACCGCAAAGTCGTGCTCATCGACAACTACATCGCCTACACCGGCAGCATGAACCTGGTCGATCCGCGTTTCTTTAAGCAGGATGCCGGTGTCGGGCAGTGGATCGATCTGATGGCGCGGATGGAGGGGCCTGTTGCCACCACAATGGGGATCGTTTACGCCTGCGACTGGGAGATTGAGACCGGTAAGCGTATTCTGCCTCCGGCACCAGACGGCAACATCATGCCGTTTGAACAGGAGAGCGGCCACACTATTCAGGTTATCGCTTCCGGGCCGGGTTTCCCCGAGGATATGATCCATCAGGCGCTGCTGACCGCGGTTTACTCCGCGCGCGAGCAGCTGATCATGACTACCCCCTATTTTGTTCCCAGCGACGATCTGCTGCACGCTATCTGCACGGCTGCGCTGCGCGGCGTAGAGGTCAGTATTATTGTCCCGCGTCACAACGATTCACTGCTGGTTGGCTGGGCCAGCCGGGCATTCTTTACGGAACTGCTGGAAGCGGGCGTAAAAATCTATCAGTTTGAAGATGGCCTGCTGCATACCAAAAGCGTGCTGGTTGACGGGCAGCTCAGCCTGGTGGGCACGGTGAACCTTGATATGCGCAGCCTGTGGCTCAATTTTGAGATCACCCTGGTGGTAGATGATGATGGTTTTGGCAGCGATCTCGCTACCGTGCAGGATGACTATATTGCCCGTTCGCGCCTGCTGGACAACGCCCGCTGGGCGAAACGTGCCTGGTGGCAGCGCATCGTTGAACGACTGTTTTACTTCTTTAGTCCATTACTGTAAAACGAGCGGAAAGATTACCGCCGCAGGATAAGCACATGACCATGGATTTAGACAACCGCCTGACCGATGATGAAACGCTGGAGCAGGCCTACGATATTTTTCTGGAGCTGGCGGGCGATAACCTCGATCCGGCTGATATTATTCTGTTTAACCTGCAGTTTGAAGAGCGTGGCGGCGCAGAGCTGTTTGACCCGTCGGAAGACTGGCAGGAACATGTTGATTTTGACTTAAATCCCGACTTTTTCTCAGAGGTTGTGATTGGTCTGGGTGAGGCCGATGGCGAACCTATCACGGATGTGTTTGCCCGCGTGCTGCTCTGCCGTGAGAAGGATCATAAGCTCTGCCATATTCTCTGGCGCGAATAAGTCAGCCATAAAAACGCCGGGCCTTTGCCCGGCGTTTTGCTATTCAGAGCCTGCTGACTGACGTCAGAGCGGATCTACCTTCAGGCAGGATACCGCATGGCGGAAACTGCCCTCCAGCAGCGGACGGGTTTTGGCACATTCCGGCCCGGCAATCGGACAGCGGGTACGAAACACGCAGCCTGAAGGCGGATTGATTGGCGAAGGCAGCTCTCCGTCCAGCAGCTGGATCTGTTTATTCTTCTCCAGGTCAGGATCGGGGATCGGCACCGCCGACATCAGCGCCCGGGTATAGGGATGCTGCGGATCGTTGTACACCGCATCATAAGTACCCAGCTCAACGGCATGGCCCAGATACATCACCAGCACGCGATCGGAGATATGTTTCACCACCGCCAGATCGTGCGCAATAAATATCAGCGACAGCCCCATCTCGCGCTGCAGTTTCTGCAGCAGATTCACCACCTGCGCCTGGATAGAGACATCCAGAGCCGAGACTGGCTCATCACAGATAATCAGCTTCGGCTCCAGGATCAGCGCGCGCGCAATACCGATACGCTGACACTGGCCGCCAGAGAACTCGTGCGGATAGCGGTTGATAAGATTCGGCAGCAGGCCGACTTTCATCATCATCGCTTTGACCTTGTCTCTGACTTCCTGACGCAGCATTTTGGGATAATAGGTGCGCAGCGGTTCAGCAATAATGTCGCCAATGGTCATACGCGGGTTCAGTGACGCCAGCGGGTCCTGAAAAATCATCTGAATATCGCTGCGGGCCTGACGCCACTCTTCCGCGCTCTGCCCCAGCAGATCGCGTCCCAGCCAGGCGACACGCCCTTCGGTCGCTTTCACCAGCCCGATGATAGCGCGCGCCAGCGTCGATTTACCGCAGCCCGATTCGCCTACCACACCCAGCGTCTCGCCCTCATACAGCCGCAGGCTGACACCATCCACCGCTTTCAGCGTCTTCGGCGGCTGCCAGAACCACTGTTTGCCATCTTTGATCTCAAAATGCACTTTAAGATCGGCTATCTCCAGCAGTACTTTTTTCTCTTCCACAACGGTGCTCATACTAACTCCTCCACCGGTTTGAAGCAGGCGCGCAGGCGTCCGTCGGCAAACGGCTCCAGCGGCGGCGAAGCGGCACATATCTCCATTGCATAAGCGCAGCGTGGCTGGAACGGACAGCCCTGCGGCAACCGCAGCAGGTTTGGCGGATTGCCGGGAATGGTCGTCAGAGACTCACCCTCTGCATCGAGTCGCGGTACCGCATTCAGCAGCCCGATAGAGTATGGATGCGCCGGCTGATAAAACACATCGCGGGCACGGCCATACTCCATGGTGCGCCCGGCATACATCACCAGTACTTTGTCGCAGATCCCGGCTACGACGCCAAGATCGTGCGTGATCATAATGATGGCGGTGTTAAATTCGCGTTTCAGCTCATTAAGCAGCGTCATGATCTGCGCCTGAACCGTTACATCCAGTGCAGTGGTGGGCTCATCGGCAATCAGCAGCTTAGGACGACACAGCAGCGCCATGGCAATCATCACGCGCTGGCGCATCCCGCCCGAAAATTCATGCGGATACATCTTCATCCGCTTCCGCGCTTCCGGCATCTTTACCGCATCCAGCATGCGTACCGACTCTTCAAAAGCCTGCGCGCTGTTCATGCCTTTGTGCAGCTGCAGAACTTCCATCAGCTGCTCCCCTACCCGCATATAGGGATTGAGCGAGGTCATGGGGTCCTGAAATATCATGGCAATCTGCTCCGCACGCAGCTTGTTCAGCTTGCCTTCGGGCAGGTTCAGGATCTCCTGTCCGTTAAAACGTGCCGATCCGTCAATGCGGCCGTTCTTTGCCAGCAGCCCCATCAGCGCAAACGCCGTCTGCGATTTGCCGGAGCCTGACTCACCTACAATGCCAAGGGTTTCCCCGGCACGCAGTGAAAAATTGAGATCGTTGACGGCGGTAACGTCGCCGTCGTGCGTGGTAAAGGTTACGCGCAGATCCTGCACATTCAGCAGCAGCTCCGGGCTTCCCGCCGGCACAGCACGCGCTGGCGTTGTGGTTTCAAAACTCATCGGGAAACTCCTTAGCGATCTTTCGGGTCGAGGGCATCACGCAGACCATCGCCGATAAAGTTAAAGCAGAATAGCGTGACCACCAGAAAGCCGGCCGGGAACATCAGGAGCCACGGAGAAACCTCCATCGAGTTCGCTCCGTCACTCAGCAGCGCGCCCCAGCTACTGAGCGGCTCCTGCGTCCCCAGACCCAGGAAGCTCAGGAAAGATTCAAACAGAATCATGCTGGGCACCAGCAGCGAGGCGTAGACCACTACGACGCCCAGTACGTTAGGCACAATGTGGCGCAGCACGATACTGGCCGTGGAGACGCCTCCTACCTGAGCCGCTTCGATAAACTCTTTGCGTTTTAGTCCCAGCGTCTGACCGCGCACAATACGCGCCATATCGAGCCAGGAGACCATGCCGATGGCGACAAAGATCAGCAGAATATTGCGGCCGAAAAAGGTCACCGGCAGGATCACAAAAAACATAAACGGAAAGGAGTTGAGGATCTCCAGAATACGCATCATCACCGAGTCGATTTTGCCGCCGAGATAGCCCGCCAGCG
>Ga0157363_1003593_pt1 | contig 14043 bp, 14 predicted proteins | sample AttsexASBM1_FD_111477 | JGI IMG/M metagenome (GOLD analysis project Ga0157363, IMG submission 111477) | Fungus gardens microbial communities from leaf cutter ant in Ribeirão Preto, State of São Paulo, Brazil - Atta sexdens ASBM1 | ecosystem: Host-associated > Fungi > Mycelium > Unclassified ...
ATATATATATATATATATATATATATATATATATATATATATATATATATATATACACATATATGTGTACATATATAATATATATATATATATACTTTAAGAATTATAGCTTTTATTAACAAAAAACTAAGAGAGTGACAATTTCAGTAAATTTAATTTATAAATAAGAAAAATACTTTAAAGAATATATGTATAAAGAATATATTATGACGTTATAATTGCATGCATTCCGTAGAAATGATAATGGAATCGATATCGAATCGATGTCGATTCGACAACGAAAGCATCAAATCGACATCGAATCGATCATTGCTATTTTTGAAAGAGAGAAGTAAAATTCTTACATAATTAATATTCTTAAATTATTAGCAATTATAATTATGCAGATATAATTGTGATTTTCTGTATATGAGAGAGGGACATAAACAATTTATTAAAAATGCTATTAGAAAAAATACTAGATGTACTACAAGTAGAAAATTTCGCAAGAAGTATATTTATATCGAATTATTACATTTACTTTTTTATATTATATATTATTATTAATATCAATTATACATTATATTGCAGATATTATTGTGATATTTTCTACTTGTAGTACATCAGGTTTAATAAACAATATTTATTTAAAATATTTAACATAAGAAATGTGTTAGTTATGCTTAAAACCTAACTAATTGAATTGTTCTGATAATTATTAATTCTAAAATCTTTATCAAAAAAGAAAGATTAAGTAAATTGTTTTGTATCAGGACTTCTACGTTAAAATAGAAGAATAAACTATAATAAGCTTAAGATTTAGTTTAAAAGCACCAGTTTATTTGTAAATCTCATTTTTGTTTACAACACCATATTATCCTTATTCGTTAAACCATTTAGAAGTATGCGTTCATTGGTACATGGTCCATCTGTAAAAATCATGAGTCATAAATGAATGCATATTACAACAATATATTTTATTTAAAAAATTATAAGTTTATAAAAAAAGAGAGAGAAAAAGATATTATATCTTGCAGTAAAGAATATTTGTTTTTGTTGTGAAAAATGCACCAACTAATGCAAGTCACAAAGTTGACTCCTCCTGTATGTTATCAACTATCTATACGTACTATCCTATATATAACAATGAACATACTTAATTATTATTTGCATTCGTGTTCTTACCTAATTGGTACCATACATCCTTATTTCCCACTTCTGCTCTAGCAGAGTTCAACGCATTACGGATTGCGATCGGAATTACAAAAGCCATACAAAGCGGTGGTTCACCAGTTGCTGCAAAAAAAATTTCAATAATTAGGCATTAAATTTTTCAATCTTTTCCGATCTGTTGTTTTTTAATCGATTTTTTAGTTTAATATGAAGAAATTCACAAAAAAAATTATGAACTTTAAATTCTTAATTCTTTTTTAATAGATAATAAGAATTTAAATATGAAAATTGATAGAGTTTCTTACCTTTTGATCGAAGAACACCGAATGGATTAGGCGCGTTTCTGCGGAAAGATACACGGAAGTCCTCGGGAATATCTTTTATTCCTGGAGGTTTATAGTTCTATGACAAATAGAAATAGAATATTTTAAATTTAATCATTTTGGTCTAATATATTATAATAATATCAATTAATCGGAGCAATTGTCCGATAGAGTTATTAGTTAAAAATTCAAAATAATGTACCCAAGTTCTGTCATTCGTTAATACTCCTGTTTTAGAGTCGTATATCAACTCTTCAGAAGTCCAGTATCCTATTCCCATCACGAAAGCACCCTCTACTTGACCGATATCGATCTCCGGATTTAAACTTACACCCACATCTTCCATCAAGTCGACTCTTCTGATAATATGCTGGCCGGTCAACAGATCGATTTCTACCTCGGCAATAGTAGCGCCATAAATTTTATAAGGCTTGAGTGTATCATCCTGCGTGGGCGCGTACCTGTAGAAGTGCAATAAATTATAATTAATAAATAAATAATAGACTAATAATAAATTAATAAATAACTAAAAGAATATTATATTTCCGCATCTTTTCTCAACATATAAAGATATGCAATTTACAATGCAATATAAAAATATGTTATTTATTTATCAAAACCGAACTGAAATTATTATGGATATTGTTCTCAACCAAGAAATGCAAACGAAGCATTTAAACTACACAATGTACTAGTTTGTATCAAAAATATGATAATTATTTTTTTTATGAAAAAATATGATACTTTTAGAAGATCAAAATGTTTAATAATATTTATACGATACAATACATTATTATTATTGCGTTAAAAGTGAGTCTAATTAAATACTTACAAATAGCGCGCGCATAAATCAACATCCTTTAGATATGCTGCAAGAACAAGTTCTTGCCAGCTTGGATTCTTCAGTTCTTCTTTTACCGGTTCGAGTCTCTTCAAAATTTCTTTGCAGCATTGAATCGCGGCCTAAAATCAAATCGTTTTTACACATCGCGTCTTTTTCGTTAAAACACTGTAAATTAAGCTAAATTGAGTCCTTACATATCCACAGGCCTCGCTAGCAATACTGCCTCCGGTAACTGAATTGTTTGGCGTTATTAAATTATTGGATGGTTTCACGGTGACTAAATCTACATCGATACCTAAAGTGTAAGCTGCTACTTGAGCAACCTATATAAAATTAATGTTTTATAAATCGGAATGAAATACAAGCAGTGAAATAATCATTATTTTTCTATAGTCTAGCTTCTACTAGTTTTGCCATAAATTCGGTCAGTAATTTAAAAGGATAGAATAAAAAAACAATAGATAGACCTAAAGTTACATACATATAAACCATCTGTTTTTTATTCAAAATGCCCGTTTTTATTCCGCATATATTTGCTTAAACGTTGGGACCATTCATCGATCGATTGGAAAGAATAATATTCTATGCTCCATTCAAATTTTTGATTGGCCGTCTGAAAATCCATACCTTAACTCGCTGGACTATAAAGCTATGGAGCGTTTTGGTTGAGATGGTATGCAAGAAATTTTATTGTAAATAGCTCAAGCGTTCACTGTATCAGCAGTTGAACAGCTTCCTTTGGCAGTTCTGCATAATCCGATCGGTGAGTAGCTGTAACGTTTACGCAAATGTGTGCGGAATAAAGGCGGGCATTTCAAGTAAAATATAGATAGTTTTGTAGTTTCCTTCTTCTCTATTTTCAAATATGTATAACTTTGGGTCTATCTATTTTTATTATTTTTTTGCTCTATCCGTTTAAATTGACAGAATTTATGAAAATTTGTGAACATCTAAATCTTGAAATTTAATTTCTTTTCCATAACATTTAATTAATTTCCATGACATTTAATATTTTGACAAAATTGTTAATCATAATATAAATTATTTTAAAAATTCTCTTGAATATTCATATAGGCAAATTAGGCAAATTAGGAATTAAAATAATTACAAAATTTCATTTGCGTACCTTGGTATTTATACCTTGGCCACATTCAATCCCACCGTGCGTCACGCAAACCGTACCGTCGCGAGCGCAGACCGACACCATAGCATTAAATTGGCCCCAGTAGCCGAATGAATACTTCATTGGTACTAGAGCGATGCCCTTTTTCTTCCAGCGATTCTCGTTATTAAATGTTTCAACGACTCGTTTTCGTATCTCATAATCAGCCGATTTCGATAGATCCTTTATCATAGATTCTAATACGGTCTTATCCTCATCGTCCATATTCGCCAATCTGATTTGTAGTGGATCCTTTTTTGTCACTTTTGCAATGTGTTCCATTATATTCTCAATCATAGCAATTCCTTCCGTAGATCCTGGCGCTCGACAGTATGTGTTTGATGGTAAATCAGTTCGTACATCGAATCCATTGAACACCCAACTATCGACTGTGTAACAACTGTAAACAATCGGTAACAATTATCCACACTTAAGTAATGTCTTAAGTAATGTCTTAAGACGCTAATGCAGTCTTCTGATTGATTCGTGACTTCTTAAGACCGTATTTAAGACGGCCTTGAATATAAGATTTGATTATGAATACCGCTTAAGAACTTAAAAATTTAATAAGACTAATGAAACTATAATAAGACTAATAAAAAGTTAGTATATTATAAAGAATTAACATAAATTGTATCTAATAAACTAATTGCTTGATCGCAAATTATTATTTTAATTTGAAAAATAATTTTATTTTATGACATTTAATAAAACAAATTTTATGAATGATTTACATGCATATTATCATAATTTCCATTTCATTTTTCGTGGATTTTGCAAAAATTTTAGTGTTTAGTACAAGTCAAATAATAATTTAATAATTTAATTTATTTATAAATAATATCTTTTTTAAATTTTATATATTGATAAGTGATGAAATATACTCAAAATTCACTTTTAAATTCTAAAATTTTGAATACAAAAAACGATTAATATTGGAGTATTATTAGAAAATACATTTTTTTTATTTATGTATATATTTTTTAATGCATGCCTTCCAAAGTGATGCCATAGGACCCAAGCATGGGGATCATTGAAGTTACAGCCTCCGTTGGCCCAATATTTCGAATCATTATATTGAATAACTCCCTCGTTGTCTACCCCGACTTCGTATTCGTGGCGTGAAGAAACTCTTTTGCCCTGCGCTTGCATATTGCCCTCAATAGACATAATTAATCGTGCTGGGCGGTTCAGTTTGTGACATACTAACGCGCAAGAACATGAGAATAATGCGTTCCGCGAGATTTTCGCTCCGTATCCGCCACCGATTCGTCTGATATGAACATTGATGCTGCAAAAATTGAATTAACGATTATTACTCTAATTTTATTTCTTTTGTTTGATTTATTCTTATTGGTCTGATACTATAAACGTATAAATCATGTTCCCTAGCAAACAAGAATGGATTGAAATGAATTGAAATGGATTCAGATTTTCAGAAATACGGATTCACGAATGTTAAAATGAATGCTTTTCAATCATGAATGCATTTTTATTCATTTATAGGAATTGCATGGAACATATCTCTATGCCTTTCAATCTAAAAATAATATTAGCTCTTTCTGTGTACATTATAAATACTGTTCAATTCGAAATTTTGAATAGAAAATACAGTTTTTCAATCCAATTGCATCCAATTGAATATAATTGATCCAATTGAATCTAATTAAATTCAAAAAAAGTATGCGCTATTTAAAATACCATTCAGATAAAAAAAAATTTCAATCTATTTTAAACCATTCCTGTTTCACTGGGTCACTATTAAATTAATATTCTCGAAATAATCGCGGGAGATGAATTACCTATTGTTCTTAACACCGAGAACATTCGCAATCGATATTTGAATGAGGTCCATCCATTGCGACGTTGGATAAACGTCCATACCATCCTCTGCAGGAATGCAAACGCAGGACTGAGGCTCCATGGTATAATGGTATTGGCTGCCGGTTAGGAATACGCCTTTTATCTTATGTTGAACCTTATCTCCTGTAAAGTAACACAAAAGGTTTAAGAAATAGAATTGTTCTACCATTTCTACATTTTGAGGATTAGCAACCTATACGATTTCGTATCAATAGAGATATTAAATTCCTTAAGTTACTCGGTTTTATTTTGTTTTGTAATTGTGATTGAAAATTTTCAATTCTAATTTTTTTCTTTATCTTATTCAAGTTTTAATTCACACCTTTCTTTTTCGCTGGAATGCTAATGCTTTTCATGAATCTGTTATCGTCTTTCGTAACGAGGGAATCTTCAATGGTTAATACCGGTTTCTTCTTCAAAGTCTCGAAGTACTTGACCTCTACTAATTTTGCGGCTTCATTGGCCAGATTATGCGTCTCGGCGGCGATCACGCCGATCGCCTGACCAGCATAGAGAACCTCCTTTTCAGCGAACAACAACTCGTCATTTATCAACATCATTAGTTGGTTGGAAGCCGAGATGCACAAATTCTTGCCAGGTACATCCTTGGCGCTGAAAAATGCCACTACACCTTTCATAGCAAGCGCTTTGCTCGCATCTATGTTGTTGATCTTGCCATTAGCGACTTTCGCAAGTACAAGAGCGCAGAATACTTCTCCAGGGTACGGTGGAAGATCGTTGCAATACTGAGCCTCACCCGATGTCTGCTGGATCGCTTCCAACTTTACCATAGGTTTGTTCACCGGCCATACGTTTTTATCTGTGTCATAGTCTTGCGTACCTAAAGAGTAATCAGATTTTTTTATTAAAACAATCATCTCACAACTTTTTATAAATAAATCGGTTTAAGAAATATTTCTCTATCCTTTTTAATATAAATATATTTTAATCTACATTTAAATATTATATATACATATAGAAATATAGATTTATAAAATATAAATGAAGAGCCATAGTTTTCCATCCATTTTTTTTTCAATACATAACATAAGTATATGCATGAGTACGTAGAACGCAATAAGAAGAAAATTTAAGGCATTATTTTAGATAAAGTAAGACGGAAATAAAAAGATAACAAAATTGTGATAAATGTTTCGTCTTTTAATTAAATGTTTAAATATTCACGTGCTCTCTTTAGACATTTTTACTTGAATATTTAAACATTTGAAACATAATTAATAATTGAAAACAAAGTCTTATTTTCACTTTTTAATTTTTAATTTTAATTTTCGCCCAATTTTTTATCACTAAAATAAAATATGGAACACCCTATGTAAAAAAATATTAAAACAAGTTTAACTCCTCATATATATAGGAATACTTAAAAAACAAAGCTATTATTTAATTTACTTTACGCGTACCTGAAGAGAGACCTCGTTTTAAAATGGATCCTCCACTGCGAAGTTTCGATTTCACATTCTCCGGTTTGATGCTCAACACAAACTTATAGAATAGTCCCATGGCGAGAGTCTTGCGGAATTCCGGCGAACCATCTGGCAGCACATGATCGGGTTGCAATTCATTATGCATTGTTTTCAAAGCTGTCTTCAACACTTGCTTATCGAGGATAGATTTACCCATTAGCAGTTGCTCTGTGTTTTTCGCATGTAAAAAGTGCTCGTTGATACCACCAAAGATGATATTAGGCTTCTCCAACAGCTTTTCGTGAAATATTGCGAATATACTGAATTATAATGATTAATAATAACGCAAAATATGAATAATTGGAAGGGATTATTTATCTATTACCTTGCCAGTACCGTCAAGTTTGAAGAGGAAGCCGGCGTTGATGTGAGCATGAGCATTTTGGGCTCTAGGCATGATCTTGTAGGATCTGTATTCATAATCATCAGATAGTGCCGGCAACACCACGCTGTAGATGATCTTGTGGTGCATGTCCGTCTGCAAAAAATCCTGCAGCATCATGCTCTTTTTGATTCCCGGTGCCTCGAGGATATGTATTTGTGTACTAGCGGTTTCCAGCATTAAGAACAAATCAGACGGGAATTCATTATGTGCGTGCTTGATCATCAGATTGCCAGCGATGCTACCGATGTTACGCACGGGCACGCTGGCGATCAAATCGATGTGATGGGCCAGGTGGTGAAGGTACTTGAATCCGGTTTCTGTCGAGTACTTCTCAAAGGTCTCCATCGCCGTGGTGAGAGATACGCCTCCACCAAGAGTTAAGGAATTATTAGTTTTTTCGACTCGACGCAAATCCGGGATATCATTTATATCGATGCGAAAATCATTTTTGCCCGTCCGATAGACGCCTGTAAGGTTATATTCTCAATCTTTAGTATATTTTTATGACAAAACTGATTATTTAGTATTTATCATTTGATTTAAATTAACAAAAATTTTGAAATGTTTTATTCGATATTTATTTTCACATCAATCGCGAGATAAAGAAAATTCATTTAAATTGGAACAATAAATATAGATATTTTATATGTGTTATATAATCTACTGTGTTATTTAATGATACATTTAATATATGAAAAAATGATGTATAAAACACTCTTTTTTATATAAAACGTTTCCATTTCTTTCTATTTAAACAAAATTCTCGTTATAAAGAACAGTAATATAGTTCTTTAGACAAAAAATTCATTTCATTTAAATTAAAAAAAAATTATAAAAAGGAATAATCAGTAATAAATATGTTACAATACTATATTATAAATGTTATGATACAAACAATTATTTTTTGGAAGAATCATTCAATACATCTTAAATTAATACATCGTAAAAATTATTAATTTGTCATATACATTATATATATTTTATTCTATCTGTCTTTTATTCTATCTTGTCTTGATTTATATCGTGAAAATTGAAAGCAAATTACCATGTGCTGTGTTTCCACCGTTTAATATGTACGTTGCATCTGGTTTCTCTCGAAATATCTCGAATAAATTTTCGATGGAATAAACTTTATAGAATTCCGTATCCGCCAACTTTATATCCAGTGTATTTTCATCTGAGAAATATCTATCCGTGCAAGTGCCTTTGCATGGCATTCCGTTTTTCGGGCAGGTTTTAATTTTATAGATTTCCTATAAAATGTATTATTGGATTTATAATAATATTTAAACAATATAACAATTTCCCAATATTAATAAAATAGTAACTACAGTTATTACATACATAAAACGGAATTTTGTGTGGAAATAGAATCAAATTTTAGTAAAAAATTCGAAAATATAAAAATAAAATCTTTACTGACATGAAATAAATTTACATGATATCTCTATTAGAACATACCTCAATATCGCGAATGTCTTTCGCTAATTGTGAAGATGCATCACTAGCAAATCCCTTAAACGCATCCAAAATTGGACGATAGCCTGTACATCGACAGATGTTACTACCGAAGGAATTCTCGATTTCCTGCATAGTCAATTTCTTGTCATGTACAAGACTGAAAATTACGATAATAAAATGCATACGTTAATATAATATATACAAATTTATTTACATTCTGTTAAATCCTTATCAGGAATTTATGAATTAGAGATTATAATTCAGTCAATTAATAAAACAAAACGAATTAAATTTAAAAAATTGTCTGTTTATCAAATTCTAATCACTAGTTTTTAATCTCCAATTCATAAACGGGTTTAACATTTTGAATTTCATATAAAATATAGATTATATTCGCTTCCGCGTCATTATTTATGTATTAATTTTAATTTATGATTTGCTTATAAATATATTATTTAAATTATATATTTGATGATTTTAACTAATAATTTATTTATTAATTTTTGTTTATTATGTATTAGTCAATGAAAGTTTATTGCAACGCCAAAAGTTTCAAGAAAATTGTATGTCTAAAATTATTATTTTTTAAATATGACAATTTTAATCAACTCGCTTCATTATTTATGCATATATTTTTAAATTACAATTTTTATTTCGATTAATGATTTATTTACTAATTTTTTCACATATTATATCTGTATATCCGAGATTATAATATTTGATTTTAAAAAATGTGATAATTTCAATTAATTAATTTCTTTATCACACACACACACACACACACACACACACACACACACACACACACACACACACACATACCTGTAAAGATTCATTACCATGCCAGGAGAACAATATCCGCATTGCGAGCCATTCTTCCCAGCGAGTGCAGCTTGAATTGAATGATAACCGTCTCGTTTATTTCCTACACCTTCGATCGTGTGAATCATCCATCTGTAAAATTATTTACACATTATTATTTATTTATAGATACACACTAATATTTATTTAAAACTATAATTCTAATAAAGTTAATAGAAATTAAATAAATACATGAAGATAGAAAAGTTTAACATCAAAGACTACACTGAAAAAAATTTGAATAAATAATTTGTTTAGATAGTACCAATAGGACCATTTTCTTACAATAAAAAAATATTTGTAATTAAAAAAGAATTATATCTAATTTAAATATTTGTTTTCATCGAATAAATATTTATTTTCTATAAGCAAATGGTCCCATTGATAATATCTAAACAAATATTTATTTAAATTTCGTAAATTTTTTTTCAGTGTATTTTCTAACGAGAAAAGATGTGTCATAAAGTCTCATTAATTTCTTTAGCGTAAAATTTAAATGTAACATCTCGATTGATTCACGCATACCTGTCGCAGATTAGTATTGGTACGAGACAGGAGTTTACAGCCATTGTCTTGCCCTTGATTTCCGCAGCCACGATACAAGCACCGCAGCCACCCTCGTGGCACATCGCTTTTGTGCCGCGAAGTTTCGCATAATCGCGAATGTAGACGTTGAGGGATGTATCAGCCGGTATATCCCCCGATACTGAAAGCGATTGTAAAATCAAAACGATAGTTATGGTTCAGAAAGCACGGATATGAGTAACATAGGACTTTAATTTGACGCGAAATTTCACAAAAGCCCACCGTCATAATTAAATCTTTACAATATAGAATATTTAAAGCATCACAATTAAATTTTCATAGTTGAAATGTAATGGTTTCTGCCAACAACGTAACTACATTTTCCTACGATATATAATTATATTGCGTGAATATAATTAAATTCTACACTTTCTATTGTCGTATAAATAATGAAATTAGTTATCTTGTTGTTTAATAGAATTGTAACTTTTCACTTTTAATTACATGTTATAAATTTGAAGAATACGTACTCGTGTGTGGTGTTCCATTTATAGTAAATTTAATGGATTTTTCACTCTCCCTGTGAAACATAAATTAGATTGAATAGAATGTTAACATTATAATCAATCGAGGAAGTATGACAGGAAATATAATATGAATATTACAGAATATATATTAAATTATTTTTTCACATTTATCACTTTTTGATTTATTATATAACTGAATAATACATGAAAAGTATTTATTTTAGAACTTTTATCGGAAAATATAATACGCTTTGCTTGTCTTAACGCCGAGACATTATCGTGTTTCCGATATACGTCAAGAATCGAATGTTTCCGGAAATTAATAAAGCTAAACGCGGATTATGTCGCATGATATAACATGAAGTGTATTATGAATTTCTTATGATATTTAAAACTTACATTATTGTTGGCATTGTTCATCAATTGTGCCAATGCACGCACTGGTAATCTTTTGTCCACCAATTTACACAAGAGTAATAATTATTAGATTCGTATGCCTTTTGAAATACGAAGAAATGGTAATTATCAGATATTTTGTAAGGAGTATATTCAAAAAGTATCAATTTTTGTCCCTAGAATGGTAAGTAAAAACATTAGATAAAGTATATTTTTTATAATTTTTTTAGTTGTAGAATCTGATTCTAACATTAATTAATTTTAATTTGTTGAAAAACTCTCTAATAAAATCAGCATATAAAGCTTTTAAAATATTAGTTCGAAAAAATTATTAATATTTAACAAATTATTAATATTTAAAAATAGAGGCATTATTAATAGAAATTATTTTAAATCTTGATTTTAAATCATAATAATACTTGAGAATTTATTGCTTGCTAAGCTCATGAGTAAAAAGAAGATCTTGAAATGATAAATGCAAACGCTTTCAAATTCAAGATTCTATAAATATTACTCCTATTTTTTAATTACTTTTTTACTTTTTTTATCAAGCAGAACATGAACTATTAAAGATAAGAACATTTTCATGTTTTATTAGCAGAAAAATATAAATTAATATATTCGTAACTGCGAATAACACATGTGTGTCATAATAATTTACGATAATAAATGTTTAATAGTTTTATAATTATTTTAAGCGCTATGCTGATTCTAATATTTCCCCTACAAATTTAAATTTCTTGAAGCTCAAAATCAGATTTTGTAACTTAAAAATTGTAAAAAAAAAACTGCATAAAATACATCACTTTTAATTGCTAAGATCATTTTTTAACATTCTTATTTTTCACTTCGTGATCATGCAATTCAGTAATTATAGCAGTAAAAATAAATGCATGCAACATGTTGATGCACCATTTTCGGAATGAATCATAAATAAGTTTATAGACATAATATTATAGACAAGATATATCATGTTGATTTGAATTATTAGCGCAGATGTGAGCAAAATGATATTTTCATAATTATTGAAAAAATTCTGCATTGTGCATGTGTGTGGGATAAATCATTAAAATCTTTAACTACCATTTAAAGAAGCATAAATTACCAAATATAACAAGTAGACAGTACGATAAATAGAATTATCTTAATCGTAATTTATTGCCGCTAATCAACACGTGAGATTAATTCCATAAAGAAGAGGATGTAAAAATATTAATGAGGAATTGTTACCTCGAGCCATAATCTTACTCAGCACAGTGTAACATTAATTTGCGAGAAAAATAAAGAAAAGATTTTGTAAGATTACATGGAATTATGAGTATGATTTAATGCTGTAGTAGAGTAATCTCTAAAACATCATGTATTGTTTAATTTCAAGTTTCTCATATAAAAAGAGATCATTTTATTTTAAATCTACATATACTACGCATACATGTCTCACAATGTTGTTGCATAATATCTTCTTTTTTTCTTTATATATACAATATGTAATTCAAAGATATCTGAAGGTTTGCGTAGGGAAATAAAGAGCGGGTCAAATCGAATCAGATATAATTGACAAATATATAATATAACTTTTTATACTTTTATAGATCTTCAAAGATATCATTGAAGATTTGCAGATTAACGCAATGAAGAGCACATTGAGGAGTCTTTCACTCTTGAATAAACATCGTAAAAAGCTATGTTATATATTTGTTCATTATATTTTTGTAACTGTTTTTTCCGTACTCTTAATTTTGCTTTATTATTAATTATTTTGTGCTAAAAATGCTATCTTTATTATATATTCTTTATTATATATTCTTTATTTATTGTTAATATTTTATATTATTAGTATTATTATTCCTTTATAGCATAAAATAGATATCTCTTAATTATAATAAATTATAATAAATTATAATTTTTAAGATTATCTTATACTACACTCTTTTTATTTCCTTGCAATTTATTGTTGATTCTTATTAATATCTTACTATTTTCAACATATAGCATTGACAAATTCTATTGCATTTATTTCATCATATCAAAATATGTTTGAGAAAAATTAATGATAAATATTATTATAATAGCAATAAATTATAACTAGTTTATTATTTTTATATAATTATTAAAATTATACGTATCTACAATTATCTCATGAAAAATATTTAAAAAAAAAATTTAAAAGGAAAGTATACACAATTATTATTCCAACATCTAACATTGACCATATTATAACAGTGCTTAGAAGAATTTTTCTTACAATTAATTGATTTATTCATATAGTAATTGATTCTAAGTTTTTATAAAAAATCTTAAAAAATTTCTCGTAAACTACTCATTTTTTGGTAAATGTATCTTTATGCATAAAATAATGAGATGAAATAAATGATGTAAAGAAAATACATACATATTGCTTTTTAAAAATTATGTAATATATTTTTAAATATGTCGCAAATTGCAATTTATCTGAATGTATTTTTAATTCGATTTCAGCTTGGAAAGAATCAAATAGCATATTAGAACAGACAAGATCAAGATCAATAAAAAAAAAATCAAGTTACAGTTTTGAATATAAAGTGTTTTACAATTATAGTTTAGTTAATCTATGATATTGGATTGTCCGGAAAGTTTATGCCGACTAACCTATATAATTTAATAAATGTATATTAAAATTTAAATCTTCTGCGTTTTTTCCTTTAAAATCGGCACAAACTTTCCGGATCAACCTAATATATAACCAGACTCGACAACTATATAGTGTGGAATCGTGGAGCACTCTACACCCAAAATTTAGTTTAGTGTGGAAATTCACACCAAAAAAATTCAAGAATTAAATTAAAAATCAACTGTGAATTTTTTTAAATGTACGCGGACGTCAACCCATATTTGTGAGAGCAATATAATTACGCGCATAATAGAGATTTAACGTTTAGAGATAACTTACTGGCCGTGTGCCGTATGTCGTTATCTATAAGAATTGTCTAATCACAGTCGATCATTCTTCTCTTATAATTGAATGAAAGAGGAATACTCGAATGTGATTAATCAATTCTTACAAATTATGATATACATTGG
>Ga0157363_1003594_pt1 | contig 14043 bp, 4 predicted proteins | sample AttsexASBM1_FD_111477 | JGI IMG/M metagenome (GOLD analysis project Ga0157363, IMG submission 111477) | Fungus gardens microbial communities from leaf cutter ant in Ribeirão Preto, State of São Paulo, Brazil - Atta sexdens ASBM1 | ecosystem: Host-associated > Fungi > Mycelium > Unclassified ...
AACATTATTTTATCTATTGTTTCGTTCGATTTTTATTAGACGGTCAATTCATTATGGAATGCAGAGAGATACTCGAGAGAGATTTACTATCTCCATTTCTGGTAGTTTTAGTGTATTTAAGCAATGTGTATGAATCTGTTGAATTTGTCAATTTCAACTAAAACACTCTCTAAAATAAATTTTCGTAATTTTAATTTTGTAGATTTAACAATTTTATATGTTTCTGTAGAAAGAACTCAGTTTTGATTAATTAAATGGACGAATTAAATTGTTTAAAATAAAATTCTTTATAAATTTGAAGCAGAATTTTTAGAATTAAGAAAAATATCAAAGAAAAATATTATTTGTTATAATTCTTCAATTTTTAATACTATTGGTTAACACATAAATTAAATTGTGCTGAGATTGAAATTAATTAATTAAATAAACTTTTGTTATTTTCATCTCAAAAGTTTGTCTAAAGCCTTCCATTTTTTGCACAGTTATGATTAAAAAATTATTGACGCTTTAACATATTTTCCGGAAAGATTAGAAATTATAAAAATACAATATTCTGTGTCTATTAAATTCATAAATTTAGAAAATTTAAAATATATAAATTTCGAATAAATAAATATCTCTCTTATACAATTTTAAAAGAATTATACATTTAAAAAGAATATTTTAATAGCACTTGAATATTTTGTTTTTTAAACTAATATAAGTTTTATTTTTTTCGGAAATTACAATTTTAAAATTACTGTATATTATTTAAATTTAAATAATGATTACAGAAAACATATAAAATACAGAATATGTATATTCTTAACTGCGATGTAAATAACAAAGTCCTCAAAAGTACACAAATGTTGATTTTTGTTTCCTATTTTTTAGTAAAAAGTGAGTTTTTTATTTTTGCAAAACACATGTACACGTGTTTGTTAAATTAAAATATAATTTTCTTTACTATAATCAAACAATTAATATTTGTCGAAGAGAAATCGAAAAATATGAGGGTCTATTAAACATGAGCAATCAACTCTGAATATACTCATCGTTATTACTAACGTATTCATTTTTTTATTTGGCTGTGCGTTTGCATGAAACAACTTGATGAATAAAAAAAACGGAAAATTTTTATCAATAAAATTCGTTAATTAATAATATTCATTTCACGTGAGATATATATATATATATATTTTTTTTTTATTATATGTATCTATATATATAATTATAATTATATATATTATATACATATATATAATTATCTCTATAATATATTATAGAGATAAGACAGAGAGAAAATACTTAAAAGAAGAAATTTCATATAATATGATTTTACGAAAATCTCGCATTAATTATTCAATATAAATTACATTCAATGTAAATTATACAATACGAATTATTTTAACTATCTTTTTATAAATTCTGCTACAAAGCGGCGATGTGAAAAATAAAGAATAAAATTTTTCCCGAAAATCAGAAAGCGTAAGAGAAGCGTAGTAAATTAGGTTGGACGCACTCAGTGTGCGTATATTAAAATATATTAAAGCTGTTATACATATAAAGATGTATATTTAATATAAATAGAAAACAAATTAAACCTCGAAATCCTCAACACACTTTATTGTGCTATTGTAATATTTTGTATTAGATAATAAAAATATTTGTGTTTTATTTTTACACTTACAATCAAATTAAGATTGTTGTCTATTTATTGCAACCATCTTGGATTGTAATTTCAGAAGCGACATAAATAATTAAAAAAAATTCTTGGAAATTATATTAAAATGTATTTTTTAATACAACAATGTTTGCAATCCATAAAAAACAGATTTATAAAATACACAAAAACTTTCGTGTTCCGATAACCAATGAATCGTATATTCAAAGTGGAATTATTCTAACAAAAAAACGCAAAATGCGTTGTATAACAGCTGTCAAATTGAAATAAATATGATTTTATTTTATTTCGAAATAAAAAAAACAGTTTTCGATATATTTTACAAGTTTTCTCTGTCAAAGGTAAATATCATTTTATTAAAAAATATTTTTATTTTAATATGTTTTGCAAAAAAATTTTTATTAATTATTTTTTCATCTATGACATCATTAATCTGGTGAGAGGTTAGGAATCTTAATCAGCATACAACAGCTTTAACGTGCAGCTTAATGCTCTTAATACATCCAATTCACTAGAAGAGATATCGGCGCGGCGCATGGAAAATAAATACGTGATCAAGAGTAGATTGCGTTATTCTTGAGCTTAAGTTGATAATCTGCATTATAAACAGATTAGTTCACTTCATATCCACCGACGCATGTCTCTCTAAGTCGCGATATTTTATCACTATTAGAGCGGCGATGTTTTTCACACGAGTTTTGCCTAGCTTGACATGTTTCATACATCGTTAGTCTTCTACATCAGAGCTGTGTAGGTTGACAATGACCCACCCGCTGTTGGTGACACTAGTATTAACTTTTTTTTTCTTTGTACTGAAGACTTTTGTTCCATAAGCCCGTATTCTATGTGTCGCACTACGTTTCACCCAATTAACGCGACTTTATCGCGCTGAGTTCGACGTACTTCTCGATAAATCTGTGTGAATATTTTTGAAAGGTTACATCAACTGTACTCTCGATTTCTCTTAAAATATTATTCTGTTTGATTTCAGAAAAAATAAGGAAAATTATATTTTAAGTTAAAAAACACATATATATGCATTTTGCAAAAATAAAACTAGCTTATTTACTAAAAAAGAAAATAAAGAATCACATACATGTACTTTTAAAAAGTTTGTTGTTTATATCGAGAGTATTTCCTGTATTTAATATTTTTTTTCTAACTATTACGTGCTCTTTCATGTACTCGTATTAATTTATATGTTTTAAGCGTTGCCATTAAAAAATAATGTATAACATTTCTGGCAAAATTTATATTTTTCGTATGGATTTCATTTATTTATAGCTAATACAAAATTATTAAAGATGCTTATCAGCATAATAAGATTAAATTGCTTGTCTATTTAACTTGATATAAATTCTCGGTTTAAAACTATGGTTTAAGACAAATAATAGTCGGTGCGCAAATTACTTAAACTAAAATATTTTTGCATAATAATATTATTAGGTATCAAAACTATTTAATTGAATCTTCTTCGAAGTCTTCTTCGTTTATAATTGTTTGTGTGAAAAAATTATGTATGCCTCTTTACATTAAAATGATTATTTTTTTCAATTTGGTCTCAATTCTTTTCAATTTCAAGTAAATAAGCGTAATACTCTAATCATTTTATACACTCTCTTTGCGCATTATTGTTCTCCAATATCGTATTAGCTTTCTTACGGTCGACTTGTAGAAATCCAACTATTTGAAAATATATATAATATATATTGAGTTTACTTTCTTCTTCTTTATTGCTATGAAGAAAAAAATAGAATTGTTGTTATGAAAATGTTGCTCCCTTGATCGAATGTATATTGGCATGAGTCAAAAATGGAGAAATAAATCTTATTCGATTTATGGCCGAATCATTTTCTATACAAGATAGTATTCTTGTTCCTTTTTATATAGATAAAGGTACCTGTATATCTATCTCACTAAATTTTACGAAGTTTCTTACACAGAATTAGGATTATCTGGAGTTATTACACAAATTGGTTGTTTTAAAACTTTGCCACGTACTCGATTGCTTTGAGCATTGTGTCGTTTTAAAATGAATCACCAAACTTTAACATTGACTGATGTCTTTTCTAGCACGATTTTTCTCACCTTGTGCATCTGTATTAAAAGACTGGATAAGTGTTTTACCTTGAAACGTGGAAGTAATACTTAATATTTCTGTTTTCTAGAAAATATTTCTTTAAATGTTTAATTATATAACTATAAAAAAATATTAATTAGATAAAATTTATCAAAATAATTACAACAGCCATATTTGTAGAAAAATATATTGTTCACTGAAGCTTTATGTGACAGAATTATGCAATTTTGCAAAACGAAAAAATATGTGCTCTATTTATTAAGAACATTTATGCGATAAATAAATTAGAAAACTATCTTCTTTTTTATTAATTTTATTCTGTATTTTCCAAACAAATAATATAAAGAAAAAAAATTTTCATTTTTTAAACATTAACTAAGAATTAACATTTATAAAAAATAAATGTATATTATTATTATATATTAAATATGTATATTATTCAAATCATTCTTTAAATTGTTTAATTTCTTAATTAAATTGTTTATATCTCATACAAAGTAAGCATGAATCAAATGAGTTAATATTTTTGCGAAGAAATATTCTATATTTGATAAAACATTCGCTCGAAAATAGAATATCAGCAATCTTACTCTCTAGATATTTGATCCTCTGAAGGCCCGCAAAAGACGAATTAAGTCTTTAGAAACATAACCCACCAAAATCCTGCAGAGACTGATTCATCTTGTTTCCATTCATATACCTATGTTCCGTGTAATATCCGACAAACAAGCTACCCACACGACTACCTACACTACCTGCACGAATAATGAATACGTCATAAAAACTTGATATCACATCTCCCATGCAAAGTTAGGTGAATTAAACGTGTGAGAGGGGGGGAGAGGGAGAAGGAGAATAAGCAATTTTATAGATATCAGTGTATAGGAATTGGTCATAATACGAAATTAAAAGGATAAATATATGTATAATTATTACTTTATAATTATTACGATAATGAATTGATTTTGAAGCAAGTGCATATTGAGAAAAAATTACTTCACTAATGCAGCGCTAATAATATTTGCAGCTGATATACATAGTTATTACATAATTTTCTATAATATCAATTCATTGATATTCTAGCGTTCCACTTGATCAAGTTCAGTTCGTGTAAACCGATAGAACTAGCTTAATTATGCAATTCAAGTAATGTAATCTCTAAACGAATTCGCAGATAATTAATTGGTGATTATGTGACATCAAATCACCGCAACATGCTTCGAATGGATGGATCGGATTAATACCAAGTTTAATTTATTATCGAGATAGATCGGAGTGTAAGCACTTTTCGATTTGAATAATTTTGTGCGTAGTATCTTGACATACATGTAAATTTGACATTATATATCTTTTTTAGTAACAACCTTTGTATACCTACACTAATAAATATCAAGAGAACAGTAGCAACCTAGTCTCCTAAATTAAACAACATTTTATTATTTTTAACTTTTATGTGTGTCGAAATCTAAATTCAATCCATTTCTGTGGATACTTTTTAAAGTGAAGAATGTCCATATTAATGTATGCACTTGATACATAATTAACTAAATTTAAGTCAAATTTAATACATTTTTGTTAGTTAAATTATTTATCTCCATTGTTCAAGTTAAATTAATGATATATTAAGTAGCAACAATGCCGATCTATAAAATGATTAAAAATAATCCAATTGGATATAATTTGACATTATGAATTTAACAAGATATGTAAATATATTATTAATTCATTAAGCAAACACATCAAAAAAGCAAATTGGAAATAATTAATTTCATATTTGAAGATGCATTTACTTTATATAAATATACGTGTAATTAAATTAAATTTAAGTACTTTAATTTCAGTATTTACTTATTTTTGATTAATTTTATCTTAAAGTTATTCATGATCATAACTTTTAAAGCTTCTCTAAAGAAATTTTGCCTTTATAACTATTTGATTTTCGGAGAATACAGATTATACAGATTTAACTACAGATGCGTAAAGTACATGCTACAGTAAAAACATTTCTGCATTTATCTTATATCTCTATGTGTGTCGACAACTATTATAAAATGCTTTCGTGAAGGTTTCGACATTGGTGATATCATTTTTTTACTTTTTTACTGTTTATTCATGATAATAACTAAATGCAAAGTAATAAGTGAGAAGACGAATTGTTTATGCTTTTATCTTATCTTAAAAAAATAATTCCATTTTACAGACTAGTTTGTAGATGTTTTTAATTATTCTGTAATATCAAGTAAGAGTTCGAAGTGTATTGTTTTTTAAAGAAATTCTAAAGAAGATATTACCATCTTAGTTATATACACACAATTTAGAACTTTCAGATTTTAACTGAATTTTCTTAAATCTCGAGTTGACACTTGTAGAAAAAAAATTATGGGTTCTCATTATAATAATTTTGAATTCCGGTTGGTTTGGCAGAAGCTGTAAAACATCCGCCAGAAGTCCCGTGTGTATTCTTTTTATATTTTCTGTCCTCTCGCGGAATTGAGTCGTTAACTTTGTCCATAACTTTTTACCATGAGCAAAGACAGATTTTTAAAAGAAATGGAAAAGAAGTGAAGCAGAGAAATCGATTCAAATGGTTAAAGAAAATCGAGTCCTTTCTATGAAGTCGCATAACAGGTAATTTTAATTAATCTAACAAACGCAATGTGCTTCGATAACAATACTTCATTAATTGTTGATTTTTTTCCGTAAACGCGACGTATTCATTGACTATGGTACAGTAAATTTATTTCTCCGTGTATGCGAAAAAGCTGTTTCGCCATATTAAGCATTATCATTTTATAGCCGACATATAAAGATTTTATTAAAGTTTAGATCATATCGTAAATAAAGATACACGTGCTTTATCCGGATATCACGAATTTCAAATAGTAGATTAATCATCATTGATAGTTTCATAAGCTACTTATCATTTGATAGTTTTGTAAGCTAAATCGAGTATTTGAAGACAAATAGTTCTAGAAAAATATTTTTAGAATTCATTGATTTTATATTATTACGAGTATCATCATGTAATAAAATCTGGAAAAAAGAGATATTTGAATTAATTGACATGTTATAGATATATATTAAATGGAAATGTTATAATTATGATAAAAGCTAACCGTGTTTCTTTAATCATGATTAAAGAAACGATCAATTGGTGATAACTTCTTTAATTATTTTTCGAACATCAAAATAAGCAAATATTTATTAAGTAAATAAATATCAATATCACTGATTGGCATCATTTTATTAACATTCCAAATATCTGTATTATTCCTGATCAATATAGCTATAAACCTGATTTCGTAACTACAGGCTACAAAATGGAGAATTTATGGCATGATAAATCTTCACTGGTTATAAATTACGCCAATCGTGATCTTGATCTTAGGTATTTGCATTAAGATTCAATATTAAATAGAAAATCATATCATAAATATTTGTATGAAAAATAAGTACAGAAAATTTTGTCAATTCAATTAATTATCCCTTTTAATTCAAAGTTTTATTTTGCGTAATGAATAACAAATAATTTCATTTTATTTTTTACAATAAAATAAATAGATATTAATGTATCCATCATATCGATAAATAATAAGTTTAATATTTTAGAGGTAAAATACTTTTAAAATAGCTAGTAAGATAATTACGTTTCTATTTTTTTACAACGAATACACACTTGTCTTTATAAATAATCACTTGTATTAATGCAGATATTCATAATATCATAAATCAGACATTTGTGTGGCAGACATACATCGAAACGAGCGCAAATCAATTGTAACCAATTTACATATTGAAGAGACTCGGTGTATATCTACCTTCAAGATTTCTCGATCACGAGTGATGCAGATAGAGGACGTGCCGTTGCATGGATGAAACTCCATATGACTACTGCAAAAATGATTGGAGTGGTGCACACGAAATTAATTGTGCGCTTCGCCAAGATAATCAACGTAAGTGTCCCGCTCTTTTGAATTCTAATTGTTTCACTAAAACGCCGTAATTAAATTCATCTGGCGGAAAACTGGTGTAAGCGAAGTCGAAAAAGCGAAACGAAAGAAGTTGACGCGATAAAAGCTATATTAGCTATAATAATTAATTCTAAACTCGAATAATTCGGCAATAAAGTAAGGAATATTTGTGCAATCGAAGCTAAAAAAATGAAACACATAAATGAAATGCACTCTGCAGCGTATTCAATTTATAATAATAACTTATATCGTGTATGAACGTTTTAACATATTTGCGTATGATATTCCAGTATTCCAGAGATTAATAAAATATTTTCTCATTGAGAGATTAAAGTCGGAATAGTAATTTGTACTATTAGATATAATATATAGTAACCCTTGAATTAAATAATTTTTTGTTATTTTTAACTTCCATATCATGTATCAAAATGTAAATCCATTTTTGTAATTATAGTTTCAAAATAAATAATGTCTATATTAACGTGTGCACTTAGTAATAATTAGAGTAATAATTAAATTAGTAAAACTAAATTTCAGTCAAATTTAACACTTTTTTAAATTAAATTGTTCAACTTCACTGTTAAATTAATGTATAGAATATTGAATGAAGGCAGTGATAAAATATAAAAATAATTAAAAATAACTCATAAATTAGATATAATTTTTGACATATAAATATTATAAATTTAACACAGTAATGATCTCAGAAATAATTTTCAATTCCTGTATCTTAACTAAAGTTTTTTTGGAACGTTTTTTTTGAAGTATTAACATTTTATTCTAAATTAAACATAATTATAGAAAAATATTTAAAAAAAAAACAGATATTTGAAGAAAAGAAATATTAAAAAACTTATTCTACAGAATAATAAGTAATAATTATTTTTTATAAAGTGACAGTTGAATCTGACTTCTCTTAATAAATTTCTGTTATTTAGTTGTAAATAATGTTACTTCTTTCTATTACTAAAGTACTCAATTTACATTTCAGTTGGTATAATACTTTTTCACGACCAAGATACTTTTCTTTATAAATAGCGTTTAATTTTTCTGACGAGTAAATGCTTAGGTCTTCGGCGAATCCATTTTATCCTACAGGATCTTTAGATTCTTGAGTATTTACTTTTTACGTACATATATTCTTAGGTGGTAGAAAATCCTCTAAATCCTTGAATGCACTTGGATGTTTATATTCGTGAATCTTTTTCTGAGATAAAAATATCTTTATAAGATACCATCAAATGTAAATTACTATAAAATGAATATTATATATCATATTAAATAGCTATTAAATACATTTAATACTATTCATTTATACAACTACAAATTGATCTTATACTATATTATTAATGTTGGAGTAAGAATCAATATTCCTATATATATATATAAGTATCGCTAATCATGTTACATATTAAGTAAATCTATTCACTAAACTTATATTCAAGTTTAATAGAATAAGTAATTAATAATAGCCATGCGATTACTAGCCATTATCGATGAAACACTAATTGTCAATGTAAAAGTTTGATAATGAGATCAATTTTAATTTAATATCTCTATTGTTGAGAGTTATAAAATGATGTGAAATAATTTCTTCTTTTGATAATTCAATGATGTGCAAGACTGGAGGTCTCTACACATATCTCTCTCGAAAAATAAATTATTACGATATTCCCATTCGCGTGGAAAAAAATAATAGCGATCATATTACGTTTGACGTTTTAATGGATCTGTTCGACTTGAAATGTCAAAGAATTATCTAACAGTAGGACAATTCAATAAACTCTGCTATGATTACGACACGATCACAATGTCGTTACTTGATGTGACATAAAAAAATTTTGTGACATAAAAAAATTTTATGCAAAAATGTATTTTTATATGAAATTGAGTCAAACGTACATTTGATATCTAGATAATAAAATATATATAAAAAATATATAAAAAAAAATATAATAAATGAAAAACTTTATAAACAAATATATTCTAGAATCTAGAACAAAGATTTAACACGAACAAATTACAAAATTTATTATGTTGTAACTTGAATTAAAAATTTTTATTACTATTTTTTTTTTATTTAAGTGTAAATGAGAGTCAAAAGAGATAATATATAATTATATTTTCGTTTTTCTAATATTAAATCTGAAGAGATTGAAATCATAGACTATTATAAGACTTATATAAGACTCTTATTATAATATTAAAATCACAGACTTTTATAGAAATTTGTGGTTAAAACAAAAATCGTGTTTTGAATTTTTCAACTCTTTTCTTTGTTTCTATGTAAAAACATAAATTAAAATTATGATTTTAAGCAAAAATTGAAATAATAATTAAAAATAGATATTTATACCTTAAAATTACATACAAAAGAATTTGTAAATACAAAATATTTGAGTTTATTAATTAATATATTAATTAATATTATTAATTAATATTAATTAACTGATTTTTGAATAAATAAAACAAATATAAATATAATATAATAAGTTAATAGCAAATGTCATAAAAATAAAGATGTTGAGATAAAATAAATTGAACATAAAAAGTAGATAAATATATGTTATTTTAAAAGTTCAAAGAACATCATTTACAAATGAACCACATTTATTTTCAAGCAATTTCAGCCATGTGCAAAATTACTCCGTATAGAAAAGTTTTAAAACTAGTATAAAAAATGATGAAAAGATAAAAGTTGTAAAAATATTATTGGTTACTATATCTCGCAATTTGTGGAATTAAATTCAGGTTCTAAAAAAATGAATGACTCTTCATGTAATTAATACTGAATCAAATTAACATGATGGAATAATTTTATAGCAATTTCAAATGATATTACAAATCGAAGATGAATGGGGATATAAAAATATGTAATAATTAAATATGTAATAATTTTGTAATATCTTATTTAATTTCATTAACGTTTAAATATTTTATAATTTCAATAATTTTTTTTATTTAGTAAATATTATAAAATAGAAATCATTTTAAGGAAATAATATAAAAATTATGGAACTATTTTGTTAAATCTTCCACAGTTATGCTTTATTGAAATATTATATTGTATATTACCGCTTGTCACATAAATGAAAATAATGTTCCAAAATAAAGAAATATAAGTATGTTGATTTAAAGTACACGAGGAGAGTACATTAGTACATGGAAAGAATTTTCTCTTAAAATTTATCCTGAAAATATGATAGTTGTAATACAATATTTTAAAGGTTTCTTACCATGCATTCAAAAATTAATCAAATTTATTTTATATTTTATTATAATTTTATTAATAAATGAGAGAGAGATTTACATAAAATTCTTCAAAATACAATGTTGTCTCATAACCATATTTTCAAAATTTTAAGAAAAAATTCTTTCTGTATATATTAATTAAAATGCAGATAAATCGTAATGACCATGGAAGAGTAGATATAACGCTAATTATTTTGATATTGGAAAATTAAAGTGAGCTATATGTGATTGTCTTAAACACTGCCTATCTGAGTCTCCGAATTATATATCTTAATCTTCCATAGAATGTACGAATAACGTTAGAAATTTTAGGATCCTGATCCTATTCTGAAAATTTTGATTCTTATAGCTTCATAAATTTTATATAAAAATATTCCCGTTTATTATGACTTGTTTTGAGTTTCATTATAAATGATATATACAGTTATATAATATATGTAATGATATATGTAATTCCACGAAATAGATTTAATAGATCCTTTTATGAATAGTTATGAATCGGCTTTTATATATATTCGTTAATTAAAATATTCAATTTTGAATTCCAGGAATTATTAATCTCGTATACGTGATTACTATTATTTTTAATTATTTAATTTATCCATAGGTTTTTATACTATTCATTTTAATAATATTTAATTATATAATTTATATAAATATTGTTGTTTTGAGGGATGATTCAAATTGCAAAAAATAACAGAATTTTCCATGTTCATTTTTATTGTGTAAGTACAGAAAAAATTAAAAGAAATCACTTGTTAACACTAATTTCTTTTTTATAGTTATTTTATTTATAATTATTTATGACAAAGTATGTGCAATTGATTATAAAGATTTACGTGCAATATAAATATATATTGTGCAATAAAAATATTTGCGAAACTCTTTATAAATTTTAATTCAATAAGTTTTAACAAATTATAAAAAAAACTTTGATATAAAAAATATATTTGATATAGAAAATATTATGATATTGCACGATGCAGTATTGAAACTAGAAATATCTGTTTTTATAAAATATCTATAAAATAATATTGCTTTTGACAAATAAATATATTTAATATTTTTATAACTTCATTCTCAGAAATACACGAAGTTGAAAAGGACGAAAAATCATCTTTGCAAAATATTTATTTATAAATTGTACTTTTTATTACCTGTAGCTCGGAATAAAAGTTCGTAACATTACTTCATTTGTATCATGTTTTTAAAAAAATTGGCCAATTCGATATGGCAAAGTTTCAGCTTTAAGAATTTATTTGTCGAATTGCGGTGCGATGATTTTAATGGAGTCATAAGCCAACAAAGTTAAAATGATCCTTTTATTTAATCAGTAACAAAAAATCTTAGGAACATTTTTAAGAAATAATTTTGTAATGAAAATTTTAAATTTTCATTACAAAATCGTAAATTTTTATAAATTTTTTTTAATACGTGACAAGCCCACAAAATTTCTCATTTTGTCTAGTTCATAGGTTTTTATAAGTACAAATAATCAAACTCATAGAAACAAAAAGAACATGATGATTTTTTTGAAAATAGAAATTTTAAACTTTGAAATCCTTTTTTAAATTTAAATTGCGTTTATTTTTAACGAAGTTATAATTGCTTAAAATTTGAAGTTCATAGCGTTATTTGTTTCGACGTTTTGTATCATCTTTAGCCTTTTATCTTCTTATAACTTTTGTAACTTCCCCAAACAAGGCGACATGAAATGACGTCTTAAAATAACGTCAATAAAACGTTATTAAAAACATCAATATGTTATTTTTTATTGGATTTTCACAACACATTTGTAATAATTTGTAATAATTTTTTTAAACATGTAACAAGTATATAGAACTAATATTCTCTATTCTGAAACTTGTAGTAAAGTTAAAGCTTTCACGTATGCGAATATTAAATGTTACTTTTAAGGCGTCTATTATCTCTCTTGTTTGGAGTCATAATTTAATATACAGTGATGCAATAGAAGTCTTAATACTAGTTAAATGTCACACGCTTTTGTTTAGAAATAATTTATAATAAAAGAGAAAACACGGATTGCGCGCGGACGCATTTAACACTCTAATATATATATATATATATATATATATATTTAAAAAATTAAAATATATGACGCAGTAAATTTTTACAAAAAAAATAACGCATGCCGAACACATAATATTTACTCATACATTACTCTCTAAAAGGATATATTTTTCGGATTAAAAGATTAGAAGTTCTAAATTAATTATTTTTTTGTAAAATAAACACAGTTTAAATACAGTTTAAGACAGAGAGACATAATGAAGTTTAGTATAAATATATTGAATAATATGACAGATGTAAACACAGAAATCCTTGTATTATACGAGGAGGAAGAAGAACGAGCGAATTAATACCTCAAATAACAGGAGATATAGATGTGAAAATAAATCAAGTTGTAATTAATCTGACAATATTAATTCCAGTTATGAGTTTAGAAATCTGGCTCACCTCGTTGTGTCCTGGCCGACAAAATCGATTTGTGTACGTGCCATTACAGCGTTTTGCTTCGCGGTCTCCCCCGGTGATCCCTTATACTCGTTTTGAACAATGTACATTAGGATGCTCATGACGAAGGAATTTCGAGATCGCGTTGGATGCAGACGAGAGACGTGGCACGACACGACAATTCACCACCTTTTGCACGTTTTTCACCACCGTCCCACTAATTCGTCACCGATGCGCTTTGTCGCGGCGACGCACGGAATAATGATGGACGAAGTCGCCTTAATGAATTTCCTCCGCCGACAAATAGTACGGCAGGTGAAGTAAGGCGAGCACGCCACTCGCTAAGATTAAAATCTCCTCGTTTCTCTTCGACTATCTTATTAGTGTGTCGTGGCTCGTTGAGTGCATAGGAACATTGGCGCATGTTGCATTAACGCGCACTGCGGTAATGACCGATCTAATTGTCCGCTGCGTGCAAATTTATTCTCGCAATCACGCCGGTCGTTACTGTATTTGTTGTCGGACAACGATCTATATTGTATCACCATTACGACAAAATCTTTGCAGTATTTCGTTGATTACTTTATTTTGTTCTATTCTTC